>Ga0233415_10001470_pt1 | contig 10244 bp, 6 predicted proteins | sample Na_anoxic_12_MG_FD_188631 | JGI IMG/M metagenome (GOLD analysis project Ga0233415, IMG submission 188631) | Seawater microbial communities from Saanich Inlet, British Columbia, Canada - Na_anoxic_12_MG | ecosystem: Environmental > Aquatic > Marine > Inlet | place: Canada: British Columbia...
CACCATGGCCGGCACTCTCGCCCAAATCCATGCCGAACAACTTGCTGGCATCACTATCTGTCAGTTAACAAATCCTGGATCCCCGTTATTGTATGGCGGCATTCCCGGTATGGCCAATCTCCGGACTATGGGCTACCTGGGAGGAGCCGTGGAATGCGGCATGATGAACGCAGCGATTCACCAGTTAGCACATTATATCAAGGTGCCGAATTACAATTCTTCAGGGCTGACCGATTCTAAGATACCTGATACCCAGGCAGGCTGGGAAAAGACATTTACAAGCCTTCTGGCAGCCATGGGAGGATCAAACTATGTCCATCATGCGGCAGGGATGTTGGAATCCATGATCACAGTGGCATATGAGCAATATGTAATAGACGATGAGATCATTGGAATGGCCTGCAAAGTCCTCAAAGGAATTGATGTAGATCCTGAGCATTTGGCTTTGGAAGTCATCGATTCTGTGGGTCCTGGGGGCAATTTTATGACCTCCCCTCACACCCTGGAACATATGAGAGCCGAATACTTTAACGGAAATGGCGTGACTGACCGAAAGAGCCGTCAAAAATGGGAAAAAGGGGGATCATTAAATACTCGGGATAGGGCGATGAAAATAGCTAAGAAACTACTTGGGGAGGAAGAAAGATCTTATATCCCCGAAGATGTGGATAAAGTGATCAGGGAAAGATACGGAATTTTGCTTTAATTAAGAACAAAGGAGGAAAAAATGGCTGATTTTCAAAACATGATTGATACACTAATTGAAGGCGATGAAAAAAAATTGACAAGCCTGGCACACGCTGCCCTGGATGAAGGGGTTTCAGCCAAGGAAATATTAGAAAAAGGCCTTATGGCGGGCATGGATATTGTGGGAGAAAAGATGGAGGCTGAAGATATGTTTATTCCTGAGGTTTTGAGATCTGCCAAGACTATGAGTGCTGCCATCGATATCCTTAGACCTCATTTGGTTGAAGGAGATATTAGAGTCATCGGCAAGGTCATTATAGGAACGGTAAAGGGAGATTTGCATGATATCGGCAAAAACCTTGTGGCCATGATGTTGGAAAGTGCGGGTTTCGATGTTTACAATCTTGGCACAGATATTCCCCCCGATAAATTTGTTGAAGAAGTAAAGGATAAAGATGCCGATATGCTCTGTCTGTCTGCCCTTCTCACCACCACAATGCCGATGATGAAAAATACCATAGATACCCTTACGAAAAGTGGGCTCAGGGAGCAGGTTAAAGTCATGATAGGTGGAGCCCCTGTGACACAAGATTTCGCTGATCAAATCGGAGCAGACGGGTATGCCCATGATGCCGGCTCGGCCACAAAGCTTGCAAAGGCATTGTTGCAATGATACAAGGTTAAAACATTAGGCCTAAGGCACAAGGCTTTAGGATTTGTGGATAAGGTGACGAATCAAATGTTAATTCTTTCAGGTCCACCGCAAAAATTTTCTTTTTCATTGAATCAGGCGGAAGTATGATGGAAATGGAGTTTATTTATGTGTGGGATTGTGGTATATTTTGGCGGTGCGGGAAATAACCTGACACGCGTGCTCACGGGCATGTCAGCGCTTATTTACCGTGCTCCTGACAGTACGGGAGTAGGGTTTTTCGGTGACGATAGAGAGCCCATTCGAGCTAGAAAGTCCATCGGTTCCGTGGCACAATTGATTGAAGTGCTAATCCGTGAAGCGGCCTACACGAATCCGGAAGGAGAACTGATATCCCTTTGGGCTTCGGAATCAGATGAAATGCCCTACCAGGAGCGTCAACGCCGGCTCCTTGATTTTGAAGGGCTTTCACTGGAAATCTATGAATCCATTTTACAGGGCACCCTGAAATACCCTTCCTTTGATGAACTTGTGGATTTGAACGCCGAGAATCCAAAAAGGCTTTCCCCTGGCTGGCCTGGTAGACCGGGGCCACTCCCCATTTTTTTTATCAGCTCCGAAAAAGAGCTAAGAAAGTTAATCCAGCAGCTCATTACCCAGTATGACCTTTCCTCTGTGGTGATTAAGCCTATCATCCGAAAAGCACTTTCGGACACGCTCTCTCAACGGCAGAAAGAAGCAGACCAAGAAATCGATCCATCAGATATTCTCATTGCATTTGACCAGCTCTTTGATAAGACCTTTTTAGAAGAAAAAACTCAAACGCCTATCCAGTTGGACTATGGTTGGCCGCAGCAAGATCCCTACGCCCAGAAATACCTCTGGCGTTACCTGATTGAAACCCCTATCAAGATTTCTCCAGACTATGACAGAGATGGGGTCCTGTGCGTATTCAGGCTTCTGGATGCAGCATTGCTTTGCCGCTTGCCTCATCGGCCTGAACTCTTCGAAATGGTTCAGAAAACATTTGAGTCCAATTGTCCCCACACCTCTATTGATTGGAGAACCCTCTATGGGGCTGAAAAGGGGTGTAATGTCTATGGTTGGGCGGCGGCTTCGGTCTTTGCTTACTTGCAGGAAGAGGAGTTGCTTCCGGATCTCTTGAATGGCCTTGCGGAAGAACAATCTATGGCTGATTCCATCACCATTGGGCAAACAGATCCTATGTGCCTGCGCTATTTTTCATCGCCCATCCTTTCTCATGGGCGCTGGGCTAACCAAGCCCCTGTCACCCTCAAAAACGCTCATCCCTTTTTTGACGAGGCAAAAAAGCGAATCATTGTCCTGAATGGGCAGTTCGATGGAGAGGTGGAGGCAGAGCTGCGTGATTTCCTGGAGCAGGTTGGAGGATTTTCTTTCAAGAGCGAGAATTCGGCGGAATATTTCTCTCTTCTCTGGGGCTATTATTTTGAACTCCTCCAGGGCGAAAAGAGGCGTTATGAGGCTATCAGGTCCCAGGTTGAGGCAGGGCTGGAGGAATACAGTATTGGAAGTCAGGCCATAGATTATCATGTGTATCACCGGGTGAAGGAAAAATCTCCTGCTGAGCTGGATGAGCTTGCATTTATTGAGGCAGCCCGGCACATGATTCGCTCTGGCGGCCAGATTGCTGTAGCCGGAACGAGCCTTCAGTCCCCCAGACGACTATACGTGGCAACCCACAATCGTCCTGTTTTCGTGGTTCGCCGTATAGAAAACGACGATTTCATGGTAGTCTCCGATATCAATGCAGCCATGGGGCTCTTTCCCCAGGAATTGATACATGAAAAAACATTGGAACTCCGAAACTTGAGAAGGCGTCAGAGTAAAGCCATTGAAAAACTCCGGGAAAACGGCGCAATAAAGGAGGTAATAAATGTCCGTAAAAAGCAGTATCAGGAAGAGGAAGACAGACTTCTAAAGGCCTTTGAGGTAAAAGTTTTCCATCTGGATGGCGAAGAGATATTCGCTCGAATTGGCACTCGATTTGAAGATAGCATATTACATAGAGAGGTGACAATTACAGATTTTGACGGCAACTCATTACCTGACGTAGAGTCTTTTACAACAGTACTGATCCCCCCTCAAATCCAAAAAGATTTCTATGGATCCTTTTATGAAACCCATCTTCACGAGATCCCGGAACGGCTGGCTGAAATCCTGCGTTTTTACATACCGGAGGAAGATGCCTTGCCCCAATTTGAAATCAGGGAACGTTTTATGCGCCGTCGCTTCGGACAGCGATTTTCAGGTCTCAAACGCTTAGTTCTGGCTGGAGCGGGAAGTTCCTACAATATGGGAATCATTGGAAAAAATTTTATTCAAATGTTGCTTCCGGAAATGGATGTTTTGGTGCTCAGCCCTGCTGGAGTAGATGATATTCGAAGGATTATTGTTCCGGATAAAGATCTTGTGATTCTCTTAAGCTGGTCCTCCACCACCGCAGATATGATTCAGTTTGCCAAAGAGCTTAGGGCACACAATACAGTCATGATTGGCATTACGGAAAAAATATTCGCAGATATGGCCTTGATTGCCAGTAAAAGCGGTGGCGTCATTACTGCTTTGAGTGGCGAAGAGGTCACTATTTCGGGAATCAAGAGCACGGTGTGTATGTTGTTTTGCCTCGAACTTTTCTGCGTATGGCTTGCCTCACAACTGGGCCATGAAAAAGAGGCCCTGGATTTTCTGAAAAGGCTCCTTGAGTTGCCTGAAATTATTTCGCACGTCCTTGGAGATAAAAAAATAACAGCATTCTGCAAATCACTGGCCTCAAAGAGTGCCCAAAGTTATGCCAGTATGATCTTTGACGCCACGCTTTCTACCGGAACAGGCAGGGAAGTCGCGCTCAAGCTTGAGGAGAACACCTGGACAGCTATTAGCAAATCCCTTGATTACCGAGATCTTTCTCTTTATGCATTAAAAAAGGACCTGAATGAAACTCTTATACTGGTTAATGCAACCAGCAAAGCTAGGCTTAAAGAGGCCTTAGGAATCATGAAAAGGCTTTACCGCGCAGGAGTTCCCTTTGCTGCGGTGAGTTATGTTAACAGGGAACAGGATGAAATCGAGCTCTACAGCCAGGAGAAGAACCTTTTCCTGCCAAAGATAGAGGATGCCATACAACCTTTCATTGATCTCGTGTTTTATTACCTGTTCGCATTCCACTATGGTATGTCTCACGGTAGAAGCATTGGGGAATTTCCCAGAAACCGGGTGAAATCGGTTACTATCGGCAAAAGTCGTCCCAAAAAAACGCTCACCCCGGCTGGCGAATTGCATCTTCTTGAACAAAAAAACAGTCTTCTGTTAAAGGAAGTATCTCAAAGTGAATGGATTTCTAAGGAGAATGTCTGGGAGAAAAAAGCCTCCCGGAATTGGGAAAAGAACTATTATCGGGAGATGCATCAGTTAGCCAGAATGTTTCATGAAGACAATCCGTTGCAAGGTTTGCTTAAAATTGTGCCTAAAAATTTTGAAGGATTAACAAGGACAATTTTCGAAGATATTTCAGAGGAGGGTGAAATCATCTTTGCCCCCCTTGATCGAGTAGCTGATGCAGCGGCAAGAAACGTGGCCAGCCAATGGGGTAAGGTTTTGGGATGTTCCATACGAGTAGCCTCTCCAAGGGAACCCCTTTCCCATTTTCAGGATGATGCCCTTTTTATTCTGGTCGCATCCAAGACACTGAAAGGCAGACTCCTCACAAAATTAATGCAGAAAATGCCTTCACAGTGCCTCTGGTTTGGACCGGAAATTCCTGAAAAAGCGGCCCAAATCTTTAATAGATCATTAGGATATTTCGCGCTAAAGGACAATTTTGCGTCTTGCAAAAGCGATGTTCTCTATGCAGGACTCGGTTTTCTCTTCATCAACGCATGGAAAGGGAAGGCACTTGCCAAGGCAGAAATTGTGGAAAAGCATTTCAGAAGGGGTGCGGATATCATCCAGTTGATTTTGGATAATGTTTCACTGAAAAAGACCATTCTGGAGGTAATGGCTGAAAATAGCACCTATAAGACAACTTTTTTTATTGGACACTATATAGGGACTGGGCTTGGCTGGGTAGATCGTTTCGACCAGGCCGGACATTTTGTCACGGAATGGCATCCATTTGGTGAAAGTGCCCATGGTCCACTGGTTACAGTGGACAACCGGGTTGAAAAGAAATTTGTTAAGCTCAGGGCCAGAAATCAAATGGTGTCGATTTATAGCGAAGAGCTGGTCTCAAAGTGGGAATATCGTTACTTGAAAGGAAAAACTACAGATATCTTTCTGAACCAGCCTCCAAGAGACCTCTCCTTTCGGGCTGAAACACCATTCTTTGCAGAAGGGCACTGGTATTTCCCAGAATTGCGAACTGACTACGATGCGGCCCAAGACAATCTTATCATCGTGGATGCAACCAGCGACCGCTACTTCAGTCAGGCCCTCGATGAACTGGCAAACTACGGATGTCGATACGCCCGGATAATTGTCATTTCACAGGAGGCATTTCGAAATGATCCAGAAAAAAGAGCATTATATAGGTATCCCATCAGTCGACTGATATTCATGCCATCCCTTGAAGGGCAAGGCGAAAAAATTCCTATCTCTGAACTCCACTTGCCCTTTGCAATGAACCTTATGGGTGTGGCGATGGCAGCAGCTACGGCAGAAACCGGAAGGATTCCTTCCGGAACAAGAAAGGGGGAAAAATAGAATCATGTTTTATATTGTAGGTGAACGAATAAATACATCACGGAAAAAAGTTCAAGAGGCGGTTGTGAATAAAGATAGTGCCTACATCCAGGGAGATATCAAAAAACAGCAGGCAGCGGGCGCGGCCTTTATTGATGTCAATGCTGGGGCCAGGATCGGACACGAAAAGGCGGATATGGAATGGCTCCTTACGGTAATTCAAGAAGTAGTTACAATCCCTCTATGCCTGGATAGTCCGGACCCGGAGGTTCTGGAAATGGCCTATGGGATGGTCAAAGATAGGCCAATGATCAATTCCATCAGCCTGGAAAAGGAACGTTATGATGCCATGGTGCCATTCCTAAAGGGAAAGGATTGTAGCGTGGTGGCCCTTTGCATGGATGATTCTGGCATGCCAAAAAGTGCTCAGGATGTGATTGATAGGGCAAGGAGGTTGGTGAAAGGTCTCGAGGAAATAGGCATAAAAAGAGAATCAATCTTTATTGACCCCCTCATCCAACCCATAAGCACCGACACTACAAAAGGGCTTATGGCCATGGATGCGGTGAGGGGAATCATGAAAGAGATACCAGGTGTTCGTACGATATGTGGTCTTTCCAATATCTCTTATGGTCTTCCTCAGAGAAGGATTATCAACAGGACCTTTCTGGCTTTACTTATGTGTGCCGGTCTTGACGCTGCTATCATCGACCCTATCGACGATAAGATCATGGGTGTCCTTAAAACCACAGAAATGCTGATGGGAAATGATGAATATTGTGCGAGCTATCTCAAAGGTGTGCGAGCTGGGCAGATAGTTTCTTGAGCGTCCTGAGGTAAAAGATTGCTCAATGAAAAGTGCTGAACTATCGACAAATCTGGTCTAATAGAGATTTAACAAATCCATCAGAAATCAATTCTCACTAGCTGTGCATCAGATGAGATCCTGCCAGTCTTCCTCAGTGTGCTTACGAAATAGAGAAAATACCTGCTTATTAGGAAACAATGTTTGATCGCTCTTGGAATATCCTATCTGATAAGAATAGCCTGCACTAAGAGCCGATCGTTTTTTCCTGACGAGTTGCCAGGGCGTGAGTTATACGATCAATAATAATAGCCAGAAAAACAATACTAATCCCAGCCTCAAACCCACGTCCAACCTCAATCCGGTTGATCGCGAGGAGAACTTCCAGGCCCAGACCCCTGGCCCCAATCATGGAGGCTATCACTACCATGGCAAGCGCCATCATGGTTGTCTGATTAATGCCAACCATAATGGAGGGGACAGCCAAAGGTATTTGAACATCAAACAGTATCTGCCTGGGGCTGGCGCCGAATGCCCGGGCAGCCTCTATCACATTGTGGGACACCTGTCGTATACCAACATTGGTCAGGCGGATAACTGGCGGCACTGAATAAATCAGAGTGGCAAACAGTGCAGGGACCTTACCTAAACCGAAAAGCATGAGTGCAGGAATAAGGTACACGAAACTGGGCATGGTTTGCATAGCATCCAGGATAGGCCGTATAATAGACTCAGCAAGATCGCTCTTTGCCATGGTAATGCCAACAGGAATACCCACCGCCAGAGAAACGACCACAGCAGAGGCGGTGAGTCCTAATGTCATCATGGAAAGCTTCCAATAGCCAAAACTCCCAATAAGCACAAGGAGCCCGGCCATAACGATTCCCATCCACCATTTCCGCATAACCCGCCAGCTTACTACCCCTACTAAAACAATTATCAGCCACCAGGGTAACCACAGGAAAAAGCGTTCGATATACAGGAGCATCAACAAAAGGATATGCCCAATGGCATCAAACAGGCCGGCAAATTGAGAAAGCAGCCAGTCCATGAGTGCATCAACCCAGTCCGCCAGGGGTATCCTAAAAAATTCAGGAAAACTATTCATCTATCCCATTCCCTTTATCCTGAATCATGTTCTCAAAAATAGAGCTGATTTGGACCTCTCCTAAAAATCTTCCCTGCTCATTTACCACGGCAATAGGATAATCTGCCTCTGCTGCAATGGGAAAAAGGTCTTCAAGCACCTCTTCCGGACTCGTTGTAGCTGGATCCGGTTCAAGGGCTTCCTTAAGAGAAACTCCACTCATTTGGATGAGACTCTTTAGACGTTTTAATGTTAATAGCCCTAAAAATTGTCTATTTCTGCCTACCATAAAGGCGTAATCTTCTTTTGCGTCACTCAAAATGTGTAGGGCAGCCTTTAGTCCCTGCCATTCATAAACCAGGGCATCAGGTTCATTCATTATCCTTCCGGCTGTAAATACCTTGGCTGGCGAGGCATCCTGCACAAATTCACGGACATAATCGTCAACAGGTTTAGATATGACATCTTCCGGAACGCCGATCTGGATAATCTCCCCATCCCTCATAATAGCAATACGGTCTCCCATCTTCAGAGCTTCGTGAAGATCGTGGGTCACAAATACAATCGTTTTTTGTACTTTGTCTTGAAGCTCAATAAGCTCATCCTGCATCTCTCGGCGAATTAAAGGATCTAATCCGCTGAAAGGCTCGTCCATAAGGAGAATCTCAGGTTGAATAGTCAGTGCCCTGGCAATACCTACACGCTGCTGCATTCCGCCGCTCAGTGCACCGGGCATATACTGTTCCCATCCTGTCAAGCCTACAGTTTCAATAGTCTCCTGGGCCCGCCTATAGCGTTCTTCCTTTGAAACGCCCTGTACTTTTAAACCATATGCCACATTATCAAGGATGCTGCGGTGTGGGAAAAGACCGAAATATTGAAAAACCATGCCAGTTGTGTGACGGCGGAAATTCATAAGCTGGCTTTTGTCGTATTGGCAAATATCTTCTCCGTGTATATAGACAATGCCACTTGTTGCATCAATAAGGCGAAGAAGCATTCTAATCAGGGTTGATTTTCCGCTCCCTGACAAACCCATAATAACAAAAAACTCACCCTCTTTGACGGTAAAAGATACATCACGAACCGCCATCACACATCCTGTTGTTTCCAGTAAACTCTTTTTGGTAGCAGATCGAAGTTCAGAGTTTAGAATTTCCTTGGCCTTTTTGCCAAAGATCTTCCATAACCCCTGTACCTCTAAACAAACTTCCGCTCTTATATTTTTTGAATCGCTCTCTTCCACTTTAGCACCGTCTCTATTTCATAGCCGCTTTAACCTTTTTGGCTACATCGGCAGGCACCCAGGTTGTCCAGAGCTCTTCATAATTCTTGAGAAACCAGAGGGCGCCGGCTTCCTTATCCGCCTTCTTTTCATCCATATACGCCAAGAACTTGTTTGCCATAGCTTGGGTCGTCTCGTAGTTCTTGAGAAATTCCACTACCTCAGGTGCCCTCTTTTGTAGTCTTGTGTTAACGACAATATTCACCCGTACGGATGGATATGCACAAGCGTAGTTCTCATCCCACACCTTTTTATCAAAGGGCGGTTCCTCAATAGGCGTCATATCAAATTTTCCCAGAGGCCAGGTTGGCGCCCAATGGTAACCAAACCATGGCTTGCCTCTCTTAATGGCAGCTGCCAAAGAGCCGACCAAAGCAGCATAAGAACCGGGGGGCAAGATGTTATAGTGCTTGTCAAGCCCGTAGGCCTTAAACTTCTTCTCATTGATCTTCTCGCACTCCCAGCCTGGGATACAGGTGTAAAAAATCCCCTTTCTAGGGTCTTCTGGGTCCTTGAAGAGTTTCCAGTACTTCGGTAAATCTTCAATGGATCTCAAATCTGGCGCTACGGGTTTAATCCCTCGCTTGGGATCTCCCTTTATCACATAGGTTGGAACCATCCACCCTTGCCAGCTATCAGGGAAATTTGCTCCCAAGTCAACCACCTTGCCGGTTTTAACGGCCTTATCGTAGGCCTCCTGCTGGTTGTCTATCCACACCTCCATGTTGATGTCTACATCCCCGCGCACCAAACCGGCAAAAAGTGGAATTGTCTCGCCAGGCATATATTCTACCTCATATCCATACCCATGCTTTAATATAAAACCAGCGATACGATTATGCACCTGAACGCTATCCCACCCGACATCGGCAAGCACAAGCTTCTTTGCTGCAGCAATAGCATAAGAGCTAAAGGGTAAAAGTAAAAAAGAAATTCCGAAAACAAACACCGCTACCTTGAAAATATAATTCTTTCTTTTCTTCATAATCTACCTCCTTTTCTTTTTTTT
>Ga0233415_10001471_pt1 | contig 10244 bp, 8 predicted proteins | sample Na_anoxic_12_MG_FD_188631 | JGI IMG/M metagenome (GOLD analysis project Ga0233415, IMG submission 188631) | Seawater microbial communities from Saanich Inlet, British Columbia, Canada - Na_anoxic_12_MG | ecosystem: Environmental > Aquatic > Marine > Inlet | place: Canada: British Columbia...
TACAGATAAGTTATAATCAGCTAAGTAGGAGAAATCGTTAATGGGTACTTCTCCTGGGGGGAATAGTGGTCCCATAGCATCTCCGTAGATTTGAGGTGCTTTTACTGCAACCTCAATTTGTTTCTTTCTTCTATTTATCTTATTATTATGATTAGCAACTTCAGAGATAATCAATTGTCTTTGATTCTGTACTACTGATAGAGCTTCCCCACTGTCAATAAACCCTTGTAAATCAGCAGACAAATCAAAGGTTATTTTGTTTCTTTGCTGTTTCAACACTGCAAGGAAGTGGTCCTCGTTATAGTATTCCTGAAGTCCAATACTATCATCAATCCTATCAGGATCAAAGATGTTGTCTCTAAACTGGTTTAGTGATTTGATAGAAACCGCTTGGCCCTTACCTCCCAGGTTGGGATCGTAATCATATTTCCACTGATCCCCGACAGGGACTATTCCCGAAATAGCTAGAAACACAGGATCCAAACCGCCCGTCTGAGAATCGTAATAGAGTCCGTCTGTAGTTAATACATATTGGCCGTCAGAAGACTCAGGAGGTCCGTAAGTAAGTCTGAATACTTCTTGCTCCTCTTGTCCAACTTCAGGATCTTCGGGGGCACATCTTTTGTAGTTCGTTTGACTAAGGAATGGATCAAGCTCGGCAGAGTCTAAAAAGCATGGCTCTAGAGAAGGATCGGCTGCTCTTTCCCGAAGGATAGTATTAATCAGGTCCAAGGAATCATTGCAACGGGAAGTAAATGCAGTAGTCTTTTGTAACCCAGCCTTGTCTCCAGCGTAGAGGGAGTCAAGCAGTTCTGCCTGTTCCGCTGGTGGCAGTGTAGCTCTCTGATCGCCAGAACCACCCGCTCTGAAGTCATGGACAGTCTTCCACTTTTCTATACAATCTTTGGCACCACCAATTATATCTTGTACAGCCTCATAGTTTTGATATAGACCTGCACCTACATCGATTGCATAATCAATAGCACCTAAGAGCCCTGCTAAATTATCACCCTCTTGGCTCTCATCATTATCTATCCCCATCCAAGAGGTATCAGAATACCACTCCCAAAGTCCTCCCTCAGTAAGAACTTCAAAGACTCCCGTATTCATACCCAGCTTCTTAAAAAATTCTTTAGTTTTCTCCTCAGCTTTTGATTTACCGCCAAAGATCTTAGACTGTATATCGCTAAGTAATCCTGAGGGTAATAAGCTCAAGGCTTGTTTACCTAGATTTAACATACAGCTAGGCAGACCATAAGACATACCTATAGCCTCAAGGGTTCCAGTGCCAGTTTCGCCTTTAACCTTTAAAAATGTTTCGTGATCAAATGATGTCATAATCGCCTCTTAGTATGTAGTGATACCACTATTATCGTATGCGCTTTCTGTATTGCCAATTCCAGGGGATGCCTCTGTGGACAGTCCTCCGTTGAGTTGTATCTCCGCTCCATCTGCATTAATATTTCCCGCTGCCTGTATACTAGTTATGCCTCCTGATTGCATCTTAATTGCACCACCAGCTTTCATATCAATATTCCCTGTTGCATTAATTCCAATGTTATTAGCTTGAATATCTACTTTACCATTTGTCTTAATACGAATCGCTCCATCTGCTCCATTCGTTTGGATTTCAATAACCTGATTGTTTCCGTTTACATTTAAGCATTCAATAAATATTCTACCTTCCTTAGCTTGAGTGAATACATTCACATCTCTCAACTTGCTCTGAATATTTACATTTCCTGATTTAGCTTTCTCGTCCTCAGCAGCATTGATACCTGTTGAGTTATTAAGAAGCTGAAGCTCTCTACCATCCCTAACCAAGATATCAGTCTGAGACTCTAAATTGATATATTTTTGAGGACCAACACTCTGTACTTCAATAGATCTAGCGGGAAGAGTACCCTTTTGAGGATTATCACTAATCTTTATAGTACTTCCATTGCCTGAGTCTAGAATAATAGCGTCAATAGCTGGACTATCGCTTAGGGTGATTTTCTTATTTATATTGGATGTGATTTCTGTCTTACTGTTAATGAAATCGGGGTTATACTCCGTAGTTACTGCGATGCCTCCCCCCTCTGGACCTGTGAACTGGACTCCCATAGGAACGCCTCTAGCCCTGTATAGGAGCGGTGCGGCTCTCTCTAGGGGGTAATGAGTTGTCTCGGCAGAAGAGTCCCCCTTGACCTGTTGTGGCTCAGGAGCGAAGGTAGAGCCTAAGTAGTACCACTCTTCGCTTGTTGGATCAGGTTGGCAAACCATAATCTCCACCCCTACCTGTGGAATGCCAACGAATGCTCCTACCCCATTGGAGGCATAAGGACTTACATAGTTAACGGGCATTACCCTACCTCCCATTACTTTAATTCTAGCTGAAAATTGTCCACTTCGGGCAGCGTCAGCTACATCAGAAACTTCTGCTAATGAGAGTGCCTGCTTTTCTGGAATACCGTAATTCATAATATCTCTTCTTCCTCCGTATCATCCACTAGTCCTGTAGTGAAGGTATTTTTTGTAAGAGCAAATTCCGAATAAGCACTTTTCGCGGTAATAGTATGTCTAAATCCAAATATTATATATTCTCCACTAAGATATGAACTTAGCTTATTACTAGATGTTTTATTATTAGATTGTATTATTTGAGTACCTTGCATATATACGATTGCTGGCGTTTTTAGGTTCCAGGGATTTGATATATGGAAAAATGGTATGGTTGTTAGGGATAGACCAAAAGTTTCATCAAACATACTTATTAAAAAATCAGTCATGATGGATTGTGGATTTCCAGGAGCGAGTTGATCAATTTCATATAAAGCTTTGAATTCCTCAAAAGTCCCCCCTTCTAGCATCTCGATAGTTTGTGCCACCATAGCCGCTTGTTCCTCGGCAGTCATTATGTATTTGTTAGCAAGTTGTCCTCCATCGAAATCAGGGCCTATCTTTTCTGCCAAACTATCTATTATTGCCGCTTTGTCATCAGACTTCGCAGAATACCCCTTAGATCTTAAAAACAATATAGCCGATTCCCAGTTTCTGATAGGTAAACTTCCTACATCAGCATCAATAATCCCCTCAGTAACACCTCCAGCCTTCCTCCAAACTGATTTAGCAAACCCATTCAAAATCTGTAGTCCATACAGATTTGAGGTCCCGCTTTTAAAATCTAATATATTGGGATTTGTCATATTAAATCTAAAGACAGGAATCCTTTGTTTTATTATATAATTTTCTTGTGACTCCGAGAAGGCTGCATCATTGTAATCAAAATTATCGGATATATCAGAACTATTTCCAAATGCTCCCGTAGTAGCAGCAGGTTGAGGGTATGTGATCTTTCTGATCTGCCTGTTATACTTATTACTGGTTAGGATTTCTGCGTCTAGTGGATGGATGGGAGGAGCTAATCCTTCTGTGGTATTAACATCTGTTGGGGAATTTAGATCAGTTTTACCGTAAATAAGGTTTTGAATCATAGCCGTATCCCCAACAATGATCGCTTCTCTCACCGCACCGAACTTAGAGTATCCCCCGAAAGTCCAACTCTTGCTTATATCTCCATCTAATCCATGACCCCAAAGGTCCAAAACTTTTATGTCTGTCTCATTAAGTGCAGCTTTAGTAAATTCTATTGAATATGTTCCTTTAGATTTCTCTATAATCTTATCAATAACACCTTTAATAATTTTTTCATGATCAGGAGTACCTTTTTTACTGGATTTATTAAGTACAGCATAAAAATCTGTTACCTTAAAAAAGTCTTTAAATCTTTCACCAGCATTTGTAGACTTCTCATACTGTTGTTTTATTGATACATTACTAGTAGGAAGTGCTTTTAAATACTCCCCAGGATTACTACCCTCTTTATGAACTTCATATATCGAAAGTCCGAAAGAACTTAGTAGTGAAGTGAGAAAATTCTTTAGATATCCAAGCTCTGATACCTCGGGAGGATATATATACTCCCAAGCTAATCTCATCGCCATTGGCAATGGGGGTGGGGAGGCTTTTGCGTTTGCAAGGAACTTATTAATGTAGTCTCTGCAAATAATATTAATATTCGGAAGGAGGATGATCACATTAGGATTTCCAGTAGCTTTTTGAATGTAGCTCCTCAGAGTATCAACAATTATTGCATGAAAATCAAAAGCTACTACTTTTTTTGCAAAATCATCTAAGCCTAAATCATCCAAAAAGGTCTTTACCTCACCTTTGGCCGAATCAACGGGGGCTGTATTTACTTCCAAGTACTTAAGTGGATTATAGTGGGGAAACCCGTAGAGGTTCTTTTCATTAAATGTTATTGGCTTAGATATTCCCTCCCAACGAGCAGTTATTCCAGCGAAATCGAAATCAACTGCCTCGTTATAAGCTCCCCTCCTAGCATCTACGCTAAATCCCTTAACCCAAGGAACTAGAAGTAAAGTGATCTCCTTAGCCCCTTTCACCTCAATAGACGCATTATTAACTACCATTCTATGTGGACCAGACCAGTAAGATAGGTTACTGCCAGTTCCATACGCTATATAAAAAATCCTCTGTGCATAATGGTTTTTAAGTTTTGAGTTAATGTCAGAGATAAGTTTATCATTGACAAACTCTTGGCTTAGTGAAGTTTCTTTATTTGCTTTACCCATTAGTACATCAGAAACCTTGCCAAGTTTCTCCTTAGTAGGGTTTTCTAGGGATCCAGCAATGTTTCGGGATAGATTATCACTAAAAAATCTCTTCTCAAAATTCCCTGTAGGATCAATAAAGGTTAATTTCATCGTATTACCTTTACGATTATCGTGTACAAAGGAAATGAAATTAGGATTCGACTCACTGTTAAAAAGGAGAACATCATCTTCAGCCCCATCTAAGGTTAGTCCTTTAACTAAACTCTCATATGTTGATCCCTCTGCAAAGAGCCTATCCATTACCTCTTTGTTGAATCCAACAATTACATTCGCTGTGGGGATGCTCATTATATTTTAGGGATGAGGATTCTCTGGCTTACATTAAAGCCTTCTCCAGGATCAGTAATTCCATTTACCAACATCAAAAGCCACCAATTCTTAGGACTACCATAAAAAACATTTGAGATCAAATCGGGTCTATGCTCATATCCAAAAGGAACATATCCAACTTCATACTCATAGGCACTATCTAAGTTTTTTAGTATATTATCAAACTTAGGAGTATTCAGAATAGTTGTTGTGGTAACTCCTCGGTGTAGGACTTCTTTATAGTCTAAGCTATAAGGTCCTCTATTTCTCCCTAAAGAAGCCATTATAGTCTCCTCGCTCCTGGATCCATACTATGATTCTCGCCTGTAACAACAGATTCCCATCCAGCTAAGTTATCTCTCTTAATAACATTTACTGGATCATATTCACCAAAGTCTCCTGTTCTTATTTCCTCTAATTTCATGCTTATTTTCAACTGTCTGGGTAGTAGGGTATCTAAATCATATCCCGCTGCTTCATTATAGTCAATAGTGTAACTATTGCATATACAGGGAATGTCCTGATATAGGATTCCATGATTTAATCTAACTATAGGAGGACCAAATAGTGGATTTTTTGAGTTATTCGTTACACTAGATCTAATGATATTTGTCCAATAAATAATAAGGTCAATAACTTGATGTCTTAAAGAATTCTCTCCCGTGAGAGATCCGTTTTTTGCTGCGATAGCGGGAATGATGGATTGAGCATTAGAGATAGCATTCAACTTTTGCAAGGTTGGAAAAACAAGACTCTGAAATTTATTTTTTACTGGTCCGAAGGGATTCGGAGTGCTATCAAACTTATCACCAATAAGTTGATCCTCAAGACCATACTTAGAAGCTAAATAAACTTGAGACTCCGTATTTAGAGTTCCACTCACAAAAGCATTACTTAATACCATAGACGCAGAATCCCTTGCTAAGTTTTTAGTATAATCTGTTCCTAGTGATGCAGCCATCCCGTAAGGCTCAATTTCTGGTCCTTGTGGGTGAGAAAATAATCTCTTTTGAGATTCAATATTTTCAACATCATTGGAATACCTAACGAACTTGTCCATGGTGATATCAGGATGATCTTCCAAGATATGCGGTAGCGTCATAGTAAAAGTTAAGTTGAGTTCTCGTGAGTTAGCTCCCAAGTAACTGTATAAATCACTTGATCTAGAAATCAAAGAGTACTTTTTGTATCTTGCTTTTTTTGATTCTTTAATACGAATATTTTCAAAGAATGGCATCTCAATAACATAATGCTCCGCTCCATTTCCCTGCTTAGGAAAATAAAACATAAGCTTTGATCGTTCTGATAATGCTCTATCTATTATAAATCTACTTGTCATAATTAACTATCCTCAATTCAATTTCCGTAGGCATCTAAACGGTTTAGTATACTTATAGCATCTCGTTGCTCATTTGCTTCTAAGAGAAGTTTGTAAAGGTCTGCTATGGTCGAGCCCTCGTCCAGTCCCAAGATGTCTCTCACAGTTCCTCCAAACACATTGGCCGAACTCTCTAAGAACTCCAGGCTATTCTTCTCTCTTCGGTTCTCCTCATGATCCTCATGATTTAGGGCAAAGCCCTCCTTGGTCGCATCTCGCATAGCAACCAGTTCGTGGTAAATAGGACTCTTTCTCTCTGCGCCTTCTGCAAACGCTAGATCTGCCGCCCCCTTCCACATAGCACCCACCTTTCCTCCTAATCCAAGTTTTGCCTGATCCTCTTCCCATAGCTTTGCAAATTCTTTCAGTCCCTGCCCTGGGAACTTATCGTTCCCCGTAGAGGTTAATCCCATCCCTGTCCTATACCCCCCCTGTTGTGCCCAACCAGCCTGTCTTGAGGATAGGAATGCTTCCGTTGCAGCAGCGGAAATACCTGCAACTTTCGCATGGGCCAAGTCTTGTGCGTTAATATCGTGCATATTCATTTTATCTATAGCCTTTGCCTGAGCAGCTTTTGCCCAGTCCTTGCCAAACTCAGCAGGAATGGCTACTAATGCTCTGGTAGCCATTGCCAGTCCAGCACTAAAGGAATCAAAAATACCTCCAGTTTTGGTTAGTTCGAATATTGAATCCATTAAAGTAGACCAAATCCATGGAACTACCTGTGTTACAAAGTTCTTCAAAAATTCAAAAACTCCCTCCATTTTCCATAAACCTGATATTGCAATATCAAATAAAGCTAGTTTAAAGGCATACATAGCCGAAGCAGCACCACCCTCCCCACCTAAGGATTCCGCAAAGTTGTTGAACCGTACTCCTAAAGTTGATACAATAGCAGATACAGTTTTCAAACCTTCTAAAAAGAATGGATACGCTTTAGTTATTCCTTCTTGGAATCCCGCAAACATTTCTTTAAATAAGTTTTTAGCGGTGTTCCAATAATCTGCTATATCATGCCCAGATCTCTCTAGTCGATCTCCTAAAGCCGCAGCAAGGGTTGAGAAATGAATACCTGATTTTCCATATGCTTGGTTTGCTTTATCAATCATGAAGAATGCTTTATCTGCTCCCTCAGCCATCTTATTATAACGCCCACCCGCTATCTCAATTGCATCCATTAACATTTTAGAACGAACTAGAGTATCTCTCTCCTGCCCCAGTCTTTCTCTAATGTTACCGATACCCAACCTCATCAGGACTCCTGCGCCCTCTACGGTTGGGTCAAAGATTGCCCTCATAACCTTATTAAATTCTGGCATTAATTGTGGGCCAAGCGAACCTAAGGTCTCCATCATAGCTTGCGTCATCCCTGATCCCATCCCTGCTAATCTCTGAGAAGGTAGAGTATCTTTTAATCCATCCATAGCAGTAACTAGTTTATCAGTACTAATTTCCCACTTATTCCCAATTAGCTTAAAACTGGCTGCTAAATTATTTGTGTCCTGCCGCGAAAGGTCTAGCCCAGTCTCTAAAGTTGCAAATGCCTTTGCGGTTTGTTGGTACTGCGTCCCTGTAAGCATTTGCTGGTTGATAAGTTTAGCGATACCAGCAGTGTTCCCCTGAAGACCAACCTCCATACCAGCGATACCAGCCTGGAACTTCTGGCTGATGTCTCCCCGAAGACCCTTCATAGTGCTGCCTAAGGATTCGCTAGTCTGTTCATAACTAACACCTAAGGCTAAGGATGCTTTTTGAGCCCTATCGGCAAATTGAAAAGATTCTCTAACCGTTTCGGTTAATTTGTCCATGGCCGTAATTAACGGACCCATAGCGGTGTCTAATACTGCACCCCCCGCTGCTCCAATCAATCCTATAACCATAATTAAGATTTCCTTATTCTTCTGAGGGGACCAAAGATATGACTCATAATATAAGTTCTGTAGTTATCTTTAGGTAACTCCTTATTTTTATATAGAGTTTCTAGAGAGGCTGGGGTATATTTTCCACCCTCGGGGATCTTAAACCCTGTTAATAGCAAATTACCTGTAGCTGCTTCTCTGGTAATAGGCTCCGTAACCAGAAACAGCCTTTCAGCCCTACTACCCTTTCCTGTTCCTAATTTATATCGAAAAAATAAAACATCTCCTGGATCAGCACAAGAATCGGACTTTGGGACCATCTGGACGCTCATCTGAGGATCTGCTCCAACAGAGTTTAAAAAATTCTGAGTTTGTTTTGAAAATCTAGACATGTCGTGTTATTATATATTATATATATTAAATTTAAACCATGAGTAACAACCTAGACATCGAGATTATAGACTTCCTTGATTTGATAAATGAAACGCTTAGTTATTCATTCGTAGAAAAGTGGAGACATAAGTTCTCTGAAAAGTTTGTAAAGCATTTTCAGTTGAAAGTTCTGGATGCTATGAATAAACAGAAGCCCATCAAGCTTGAGATGCTGTTTAATTACCTAACTAAGAAGTGTAAGTACTCTCCAGATCAAGTAGAAAACTTCTTTAGGTCGATAGAGATTGATATTTATCGCCCTTTTATATATGGTACTTACCCTAAGACTTCTTCTTCTTCTTAGCTTTTAATTCTTCTATTGTTTTCTGTACTTCATGTACAGTACAGAATTCAGGGCAAGCAGTCTTATAAGCACACCAGTTACAGAACTCGTTTCTGTTAGACCTCATCTCCTCTTTCTTCTTCTTACGGATCTTCCAGACTTCATCAACGATCTTTCTTAAGTGAGCATTGATTTGAGGAACAGAGTATTGGACATGCACGAAATTGTTAGTAAGGGGATAATAGTGAGCAGCCACGATCTTAGAGATGGGAACCTCGTACAGCTTACTGATGGCATACACATAACCTTTTAGTTGTGTATCCTGGTAAAGCTCTACCTTGGTCTTCTCTCTCTTAGAAGTCTTGTAGTCGATGATGAGATAACCCCCATCCTCACCCTGGATCACACGGTCAATAATACCGTTCAGGGTGATGTCCTCCTTTACGGGGACTTCAAAGACTAGCTCGATACCCGCAGTCTTTCCCAGCTTGGCATTAAACTTAAGAAAATTATCAATACATCGTAAATCTTTGCCATCGTACTTCTTTGATACCTTGTATGAGCCCTTCACTTCTTCAGCGATCAACAGCATCTCAGACTGAGTTGTTGCTTCCACACCCTCCTCTAGGATCTTGTGGATGTAAGACCCGAAGTGGAGAGCCTCTGTGTTGGTCTTGGCGGGTTCAGGTAGACGATCAACATACCGATAGCGGTATTTTAGTTGACATTGTTTAAAAGTTTGGAATTTAGATTCGGAAATTGTTTTTATGTACATAGTAGCACCTCAGTTTATTAGAGACTATATCACGCAGAATTTTAAGGATATTGGCAAACTCTCTGCTAGTGGCCGTGAATTTGTCATGGAGTCCTTGTTCGTATCTAATGACTGGAAGAAGCACATGAGCATCAATATAGATAGCGGTATGTGGCAGTGCTTTAAGACAGGAAGATCAGGAAACTTCACCAGACTCTATGCAGAAGCCAAAGGCATCCCTTACTTCAGGGCTCAACGAGAACTGCTCATTAAGAACTTTGAATTCCTTGGGGAAGATGTTCCCGAATTAGCTAGGGTAGATAACCAGCTAGAACTGGACACAAGTAGGCTCATCCCTCTAACTCTAGAATCAGGCAACTCAAAAGATACTAAGGTGTTAGATGCTTGGAGTTTTCTTTGGAGCAGGAAGCTCTTCAATTTGGACTATGTTGAGCAGGATTCCTTTTACCTGTGTACTGAAGGTCTCTACAGGGATCGCATTATTATTCCCTTCAAAAGTGATGAAGGTGTGGTTTACTACTTCCAGGGC
>Ga0233415_10001472_pt1 | contig 10235 bp, 15 predicted proteins | sample Na_anoxic_12_MG_FD_188631 | JGI IMG/M metagenome (GOLD analysis project Ga0233415, IMG submission 188631) | Seawater microbial communities from Saanich Inlet, British Columbia, Canada - Na_anoxic_12_MG | ecosystem: Environmental > Aquatic > Marine > Inlet | place: Canada: British Columbia...
CAATGGTTTGATGTCTGGAGCCACAATTCAAATAATCAAAGAAGGCAGCGTGGTTGGCTACGCAACTGCACATGCAGAGGCCGGTATTAAAGTAGTTACAGGTATTGTAGATACTGCAAGCGGAAAAGCAAGCAACCAAACCTTTTCAGGAATAACAACTATTAAGCAAGTTCTGCTGACACCTTGTGCTGTAACATCAGGATCTTCAGCATATGTTTGCTGTGTAGATTATAATGCTGCCCCTAATTATACTTCTGGAGCTACAGTAGCTCACTTTAAAGTTTATACTTATAATGGCGCATTAGCATCATCGGCCGTATCCGTAGCTTATACCGCAATTGGTATTTAATCTCCTAGAAAACTGAAAGGAGGTTTATTATGGGTAAAACAATAATCACAGGTGAGATAGATTTATCTGGAGTATCAGCTAATTATTATAAAAGCTCTGACCCAATTAATATAGATCACTATAGTGTTGAAGGCAATTTTAATTTATGGAGTCAAATATCTGGTGATCCTGGAGCAACAGGCAGCGGAGTAAGTATTATATGGGATGGAAATTTCCATAACACTTCGGGTACTACTTATTGGGTAATACCATCGGGTACGGCTTTTATTAGAGAGTCCGGTACATCCATAAATGGGCCAAAAAGTAATAGTATAGATGCAAATACTTTCTCTCCAGATATTTTTCCTTGGATGAGAATTAAAGCAAGACATAATGGTTCTGCAACAACATCTACAGCGAAAGTTAATTTTGCTTTGATTTTTGAATAGGAAATTATTATGCCTTGGGATACTCCAGTAAATGATGATTTCATGTTCAGGATAGTAAGCGGTCAGATACCTGGACTTTCTTCTGTCAATAAATTTGGACATAACCCTCTTGCTACTACGAATGCAGCTATTTGGTCTAAAGCAGGGCAATATAGTTTCTTTCCAAAAACAGCACAAATAATTGATGTCGTTAGTTCTAGTTCTGCAGATACAAGTGGTGGAACTGGAGCACGAACGATACAAGTTGTTGGCTTGGATAATAATTGGCTTGAAGTAAGTGAATTTGTAAATTTAAATGGTTCTTCGGCTGTAACTCTAGCTAATGAATATATCCGTATGGATGAAGCTATAGTTGTGACTGCGGGTGATTATGAAACCAATGCAGGAAGTATAACATTGCAAATCCAGGGAGCATCAACTATTTCTTCTTATATACAGGTAGACGATGGTCAAACTAAACAAGCAATTTATACTATACCCGCAAATAAACAGGCTTATTTTGTAAAAGGCTATGTTGGTGTTTCGGATGATGATAAAAATGGAGAGACCGCAGAATTCCAATGGTTAATGAGGCCAAATATAATTGATGACGGAGCCTGGCAAGTAAAAGGGCAAATAAGTCTTAACACAATAGGTTCCTCTCATTGGCAATATTTATATGGCATTCCTACAGGACCTATACCTCCAAGAACAGATATAAAAATCGTAACTATCGCATTAACGGCTGCAATGGGAGTTGTTGGCGGGTTAGACTTAATTTTGCAGGATATATAGGTGATATTATGGGACTAGGATGGAATAAAAAACTATCTTCTTTATGGGGAAACATAAGAATCGGAACAACGGATGATTATTCTTATTTCGAAGAGGATGGTACTTTAGAATTTAACGGTGATGCAACTGTTTGGGATGATTTAAGATTTCCATTGCAAGGTGCTAGGATAAATATTGCTGCTGGAAGACTAGATTATGATTTTTTAAATGGTGGTGTTGGATTTCAAAGTAATGCTAGGTATCCTGAAGAACCGGTAAGTATGATTTGTCAACTTGAACACAAAACCAAGTTTGATATTGTTCGCCCTCATATCCATTGGATGCAGCAGTCAGGAGTAAGTATCCCTAATTGGTTACTAGCGCATAAAGTGTTAGAGAATGGGACTACAACTACGTTAGAATCTGATTTCTCTAACTATACTTTAACAGCAGCAGACAGTCATATGTTTCCTTACACTTCTGGAAATCTAGTTCAACTAAGTACATTTCCTGATATTGATGTTTCTAGTTTAACAGTTAGTGATTTTCTACATTTTGTTTTATTTCGAGATAGCGCAAACACAAGCACTTTATTTTCTGGCTCAGACCCATCAAGTGAGACAGAACTTATATTTGAATTCGATATTCATATTGAAATCGATACATTAGGAAGTAGAACAGAATTCACAAAATAAACTAGAAAGGGGGTTTATGTCAAAAGTAATTTTGAATATGAGTCCTTATCTGAAATATGTGTTAGGAGCTTTTTTAGTAGGTTATTGTTCGTGGGTTGTAGCACAAATTGACGACATCAGAAATACTTATCCTGAAAAGTATCTTTCGCAAATAGAGTATTCTAAAGATAATTCAGATAGGGCTATAGAATTAGAAAGAATAATTAAAAATCAAGACGACAGAATGGATATCCTTCGAGAAGATTATACAGGTTTAAGAGATGGAGTTAGTGCCTTAAGCAAAACAATGTTCGAAGGTTTTCAAGAAACACAAAAATTAATATTAGAAAAAAACTAATCACACTAAGAAGGAGAGCTTACAATGATTTGGTTGCTGTTTATTATCGGCTTCGTGCCATTATTTATTTTACCGAGAGTTATATTCAATGCGTTTTCGTTACCACAGATTTTCGCCTTGGGACTGCTCTCCTCCCTCGGCGTTATAGGTGGAGTTGCTAGTGGTATTATATCATTAGCAACTCCATGTCTACTAGCCATATTATATGCAATATATATGGTCTTATCTATAACATGGACAACTCCTACTCATAATGGAGTAAAAGAATTAGGTTTGCAAATTCCTTTAATTCTATTATTCTTACTGGGTAGTACATATATAACATTAAGTAATTCGTTTGTTATAGCATTATCTGTAGCACTAGCTGCTACAATATGCTCTATTTATTCGTTTGGTCAAACTAAAGGAATAGATTGGATTTTCCCTAATGATTTAAAAAAGGGAGGAAAAGTAACAAATGCCATAGGAACAATAGGAAACCCTAACTTCTTATCGGCTTACTTGGTTAGTTCTTTTTGGTTGAGTGTCTATGCATGCTTTGCAATTCATTACAGTTTAATATTTCTACCTTTATCATGCGGATATGCCTTGTATCTCACGAAGTCGAGAGCAGGGGCTATGGGTATGGTAGGTTCAACCTTGTTTATAGCAATAACAGCTGGATTTTTAAATTGCTATCCAGGTGGTTTCATTGTTTCTACTTCATTGTCATTTCTGTTAATCAGTACTATCCCTATAAGTATTTATCTTTTTAGGAAGCACTGGGATACATTTTGGAATAAAGAGATCGACCCTCAAGGAGAACAAATTTGGTATGCAACTTTAAGATATCGGTTTTGTTATTGGTGGTCTGCTTTAGAATTAATAAAACAAAAGCCAGTTTTCGGATGGGGAATGTGGACTTATAGAAGAGAAGTTTATCAAGCTCAATCAAAGATAAATGATAAACATCCTGGTTTTTTAAATCCCAAAAGATATATTACTCCTCAACCAAGAGAGGTTCATAACGATTACCTTGAGCATTTAGTTGAATTTGGCTTTGTAGGAGCGTCCATATTTGGTATAATAGTAGTATTAGTATATAAATTAGGGTTTGTTTTTTTATTATCTCAAGTTGGCATCCCCTTTGTATTGATGTTATTATTACTTACTAATTTAACAGGGATTCTATTTAATGCTTTATATTTCTTCGCACTAAGGATTCCATCTTCTGGAATAAATTTCTGGATAACGTGTGCGATGATAGTAGGGATTTCCTCTTCTAATATTGCTACTTTTAGTACAGGAATAATACCAACACTAATTGTCACTTTTATTGTTGGTGGCTTTTTTTGGAATTGTATATGCAAAAGAGTTTTAGCATCTTATTGGTTTTCTGAGTTTGGGAAAGGCAAAGATGTGACATATACCTCTTTATGCTTAAATAAAGTCCTCAAGTACGCACCATATGATAGTTTATATAGAACGTATGCCATGTCATCCATTATGGATGCTATGCCTGAAATAGGCAATTATCATGCCGAAGTTATAACGTCACATTATGATGGTATGACACCATTATGGTCAGCATTATTCAATAGAGCATATGCTTCTTTAAGAGATTCGGATTGCAGGTTTAATACGCCTGTATTTTACCTAAAGAATTCTTTAGCGGTTTTACCAGAAGGATTCGAACCAACACATCAACTTTTAACTGGGTCACAAGGCATAGCCTCGAAAGCCCGAATATTAGACGCAAGGAGAGCGAGAATGAGAGAAGTAAGCCAAGAAGTATTTTGGAAGATTAAGGCTATGGAATCAGATAAACAGAATCTGCAGCTTAGTATGGAGAACATCCAGCTGAAAGGCAATCAGATTGCTTTACAGCAACAACAAGTCCTTATTGAGGAAAAGAAAAGGCTGAATGTTCCAGATGATTGGGTTTTTAACACTATGGTAGGGAAGTTTATGTCTCCAGAGGAACAAGATCAGTTCGTACAGCAGCAACAGCAGAATGGGCCAATGCCTCCACAGCCTCAGAAGCAGGTGCGCATTCCAGAAGTAGTAGAGAAAGAGGAGACAGTATAATGGGAAAAATGAATGATAGGTTAGATGAGTTTCTGGCGAAAGGCGATACAGACAAATATTTATTTTCTGAAAAATCTTTTGTTACTGTTAGACATGAAGCTTGGTTAAAGACTTCTTGTTTGGCAACCCTGGCATTAAATGAAAGTATTAAAGAGATGGTAAGCTTTATGAAAGGGAAGGACGGCACAAAAGAATCAAAAGGAACAAAAAAGAAGGGATAGAAAATGGCATTTACTTATAGTGTAAGTACAGATAGAGGAAAAGTCAGATTATTTTGTTATGATATCGATTCAACAGAGTATGTTTTTGAAGACGACGAAATAGATGTTTTTTTAGAATTGAATAATGATTCTATTTGGCTTGCAGCTGCAAATGCTTGTAGAGTTTTGGCTGTAAGGGCATCTGATGATGCCTTTGCTGTTAAAGTTTCTACTGCTTTAGAGATCGATAAGAAACAAGTAAGTCGTAGGTATTTAGAATTAGCAAAAGAATATGAAGATAAAGCATCTAAGTTAGAGGATGGCGTTTGGGAGTTTACTGATTCTTTTGCTATTAGCACCAGTGCTACTGGTAGAGATACATCGGAATATGTAAAGGATTAATATGGCAAAATTAGATATTATCGGGGCTTCTACTTTTAGAACAATTATAATGACATTACCATATAATGATGCCCCTGCTGAAGGCGAATCTTGCGGTCCTGAATTCCCAGAAGGCATGGATGTTTTTATGGCCATCCGTTTAAAAAAAAGAGGCGTTACAGATATTGAATTAGCAAGGACTAATTTATATGTATTGATTGGTTTTTTTGATGTTAAAGATGAACAAAAACTTTTAGATGAAGACCTTACAACATTAGATAGTTATATTATTGAAACAGTTTTAAATCATATTTTCAATAAAGATTTTGTTGCTGCAACAGGTCTTTCTTCTTTAGCAGATATCGAATATAAAGCCTTGTATGAAAGTCATAAATATGATTTCCCTGCAGAAATAGTAGAAGTACCACAAGAATTAATAGACAAATATGATGTATTGTTAGGGGTTGAATTATCTAAATGACTTTAGAATATGAATTACCAACATCGACTCAAACGAGTCAATTCAATGTTCTATTTGGAGCAGCTACACATCATGAAGCTGTTGATGATCCTGTAGGTACGCCTGATGATGATACAACTTATATTGCTAATAATGATGGTGAGAATGCAAATGATGATTTTGAAACCGCAAACCCCACATTAACAGGCGCAACCAGTATTAATTCTATCGCAGTAACAACCAGGGTAAGAGATGTTGGTGCTGGTGGTGGTAGCAGGCCTCTTATATATGTAAGTGGTACCAGATATGGTTCGGGCTCAAATGTCCCAGGAGCAACATACGCTAATTATACCACTACATGGAGTACAAATCCAGCAACTTCTTTAGCCTGGACAATCGCAGAAGCCGATGGTTCAGATGCAACAAATCCTTATAGCTATATAGGTATTAGAGCTTTAACAGCTGCTGGAGAGGAATGTAGGTTAACTAGCATCTATGGTACTTGGGATTTTAATGATGTTGCTTATATCGAATTAGATGCAGATATAATCTCGAAGTCCACAACGGATTTTGATAATCATTTTGTTAAAGTGATTACTGCAAATAGTATTACCTCGACAAATTCAGAGATATTATTAAATGCAATATCTTATTTAGAAGTCAATATAATAGGGCTCAGCACTAGTTATCAGATGCTTAGTAAGACTCAAGAGTTGTCTTCTAATATAATAACTAGCACGATAAGCGACTTAGCATTAGGATTAATTAAAGATTTATCTTCTAACATAACAACAAAAACAGTAAGTGATTTAGCTCTTTTCAAATCTTTATTGTTAGAAGCAAATATTATTAGCAAGACCACCTCTGAAATGTTAGGAGCGATAATAAGAGGTCTTGAAGTGGATATCATAAGCAAAACAACCGGTGATTTATTATTAAACGCAGTTTGTATTTTTAATTCAGATATAGTAAGCAAAACTGATAGCAACCTTGAACTTATAAAGATAGCATCGTTAAACGTAAATAGTACTAGCACGACAAAAAGCGATTTAGCCTTTAATTTGATTTCTGATTTTGAAACAAACATAATAAGCAAATTTTTTTCTGACCTCTTATTAACTCAGTTAAAAGGATTATCTGTTGATATTATTTCCAAATCAGAAGTAGATGTCTCTTTATTAAGATATGCTAATTTAGAATCAAGTTCTATAACTAAAACTAAAGTCGATTTACTATTAAACATGATTGGCTTTTTAGACACAAACATAATTGGAGTCTCTAGTTTTTCTGGAGAAATAAGTACTACATTAGGATTAGAATTAGCAGCAGATATAACTAGCAAGACGACAAACGATTTTGCTCTAAACCTCATACAGAGCTTGAATGTCAACATAATCGCAAAAACAAGAGCTAATTTAATATCAGAAGCGATAAGAATATTAAGTTCAGATATAACAACAAAGACTAGTTCTGCTTTAGATTTAAATTTAATACTTGATTTGAACTCTAACGCAATAACAAAAACTAATTCAGATCTAGATTTAAATTTAATTTTAGATCTAAATTCTAATATAATAACAAAATCAGACACGGATTTAATATTAAGCTATATAAAGATTCTAGAGTCAAATTCGATAACCTTATCTAGTTTTGAATCGACACTATCTCTCATAGGATTTTTAGAGTTAGAGTCTAACGTAATAAGTAAAACTACAACCTCTTTCATTCTAGAGATGATAAGAGAAGTAGAATTGAATTCTATAAGTACATCAAGTTCTGATTTATATCTAGAACTGATTCATTACTTAACTGCAAATTCAATAACGAAATCAGATACAGATTTTATATTAGAAGGATTAATAGCTTTAGGAGAGGTGATTAACCCGAAAATTATACCGGCAACAATAGGTAGAATTATTCAATCAGCAACAATTAACAGAATAATAAATTCGAGAAATATTTAGTAGGACAGGAGGAAAAATTATGAGTTTTAGTGACGCATGGGAAAATATGATTCTACAACATAGATTCAATATTCAGAGTTATAGCACAAGCGAACTATATGTAGGTCTTTCATCTGCAGATCCATTGGATGATGCATCAGGAGTAAGTGAACCACCGGGAAAAGGTTATGCAAGAGTTAAGACCACAAATGAAAGTTCAACATCATGGCAAGTAGTAGACGCTACAGGTACTACAGTAGACAACTCTGAATCAATTGAGTTTGCAGCTGCATCAGATGATTGGGGGACGATGACCCACGGAGTTCTTTATAGTGGAGCGACATCAGGAGCAAGTATTTTGGCTTCAGGAGCATTAACTGCATCTAAGCTAATAACTAATGGCGATATTGCTAGGTTCTCAGCAGGAAACATGAACTTTGGACTGAAATAAGGAATTTAACTTATGGCGACAATAGATAGAGAGATTATCTGGAATGGTAGAGACAATACTATAGATTTCGTATTGTATGCTGACCAAGACTCAGGATGTACAATACAAAATCTATCTTCGGTTACTCATGTAGCTGTTACCTTTGGTAGTGGAACTACAATCAGTTCTGCTACTTCGCCAGAATTATTTCCAGGTGGAGTGACTAGTTCGGTGGGAGAATTGAATCTACAATTCGGAAACGCAAATTTAGCTCCAGGAGCATATAAGAGCGAACTAATTGTTTTTGATGCTACAAATTCCAATGGTCTTGTTTGGGGTGGAAAAATACCAATAATAGTCAAAGGTTAAAATATGGTTCTTTCAAGGAAAAATATAGCTTGTTTGAGAAAGACTTTGCTCAAATTTACTGAAGATACAGACTATAACAATATTATCAAATATAGGCGTATGGAAGGTATGGATTATTATGACCCGGAAACCCAAAGAACGAGCTGTCAGTTTGATGACACTGCGGATGTTTTTTCTTTAAGAGCAGACGTTGTTGATATGGAAGTAGAAAGGATGGATGATATCCAAATTGGAGATACTAAATTCATTTTTGATCAGTCAGCAGTGTCAGGAGTTTTATCTACAAAAGATCTTATTATAGAAAGTGGAGTAAGTTACAATATCATAAAAATAAGACAAGATACTTTAGGGTTGACATCTATTTGTTTTTCAAGAAAATTATCAGAGGCTTAATATGATTTCTATGACTTCCAATATAAGTGCTTTTTTAAGCGGTTTGGCTTTATATAAAGTCAAGACCGATGCTGAAATAGGAAATACATTAAAAGAGGTAGCTAGAAAATTAGTTCCAAGGTTAATGAGTGAAACTCCTAAAAAAACACATAGAGCAGCATCAGGTTTTATAACCGCAGCTGTTAACCTTAAAGCTAGTTGGGCAGGTATAGTTTCCGGCCCTGGAGTTAATCAAGGTAAAACAGAAGGGCGTTATATTGATGGTACAAAAAAGGTTGGTACTAAATTCATAGAATTCTCAAATATAGTTCCTTATATAGGGATCTTAGAAAGTAGTCATCCTTCTGCAGCAGGGTTTGTTACAAGAAACGTTGCACAAGCAAATGCAGAATTGAAAGCAAAAATGAGATCAGCCGTGGTTAAATGGTGGTAATATGGCAAGACATAATGAAGGAAAATTTCAAAACGCCAAAGCATCTATTGAGAAATATGTACATGAGAACATAGTCGTTACCGAGGGGCTTAGAGTTAATTTTGATGGGGTTGTTTTTGAAAATGATGATTCTCCAGAGTGGATATCAGAAACTATTTTTGGATTAGACGACAAGGTATATCATAGAGGTGTTGATGTTGGGGTTGATGGGCAAACCGATAATATCGTTTTGAACTTTAATATCTTCGTAGTAAAAGAGAAAACCAACAAGACAAATAGGCATTATGAGTTGCGGGATATTTTAGCGGATTATTTTTATATCGGGAAGAAAATCCCCATGTATGATTTTTCCAATGATGAATTCGAAACGATAATTCAGAACTTAAAAATAAGAGAAGTCGACACAGACGAAGCTGTTTTAGACCAACGAAAATACTGGATTTATAATTATATGGTTTTTATTGATTGGTTAGAAAAATGGAATAAGGAGTAAATCATGACATTAGATAAAGATAAAATAGAAACTGCTCTTTTGAAACAAGGGCTTTCTACAAAAAGAAGCAAAACTCTTGCTGACAAATTAGTGAAAGAAGATCTTGTAAAAGAAGAGGAAGTAAAACCTCTTAAGAAAAAGAAAAAAGAAGTAACTTATAAAAATATAAACGAAGTTTTAAAGGAGGATTAATCAATGATATTTAAACATAGAGACGGTGAATTTAGAATTTATGATAAGGGTGGTGGGACTATTCCTTGGTACATAGAGGTATTGTTTACTAATGCAGACTTAACCTTTCCTCTTGCACGAAATAGAGGGGAAGAGGCACTGACTATGAACAGGAGTCAGCTTGATTCTGATTCATCTTATAGCCTAAGTTCAGATGAACCAATTATGGAGCCATTGCCAATAAGTATTACTTGTCTGTTAGATGACACAGTAAATACGACTTACCTAACAGAATGGATAAAGAGTAGTGGTAATTCTGGAGCGATAGTTAAT
>Ga0233415_10001474_pt1 | contig 10220 bp, 7 predicted proteins | sample Na_anoxic_12_MG_FD_188631 | JGI IMG/M metagenome (GOLD analysis project Ga0233415, IMG submission 188631) | Seawater microbial communities from Saanich Inlet, British Columbia, Canada - Na_anoxic_12_MG | ecosystem: Environmental > Aquatic > Marine > Inlet | place: Canada: British Columbia...
GGAAATCTAGAGATGGTAGACCCAGAGCTTTCTGCAACAATTGCCCAGAAAAAAATAGACGAAATACAAAATACAGGGGCTGATATAGTTGTTACCGCCTGCCAGCAATGTATAAGGACTATTAGTACCAGGGCGCGTAAGCAGGGGATAAAGCTCAAGGTTATGGATTTGACGGAGATCGTTATGATGGCCATGAAATAGGCCTTGGGAAATGGCTGAAAGATGGCTCTGGTTATACATGAAATATCAGTTGATTAACTAACATAAATGCATCTCCTGGAGCTGGATGTGAGAGTTAGTCGACTATCATAGCTACATAAATCAGAAAATCTTTATGGAAAAAACAATTATAACCTATTCCTTTTTTATCCTCACTGTCCTTATTTTCCTATGGGGCCTATGGTTTCGGATAAATATTTATCTTCAGGGCAGCATAGAGGGCGCAGAGGAGGCCGGTAAATGGAAAAAATTCATCATACTATTTAGGAGGGCCTGGAAAACATTCTGGAGGAATCCCTTCTGGTATATCAAGGTAATTTTGATAGATGTTATCTTCCACAAAAAATTACTGGGTCAATCCTTTTACAGGTGGCTCGCTCACACATTAATCGTTTGGGGTATCATTGTTATTGTAGCAGTTCATATCATTAAACTGTTTGGAACCTTTTGCCTGGCAGGCCTGAGCCGGGAAATACCATTGTTCTCATTTGCCTATATCTTTGAGACGGGTACTTTCTGTCACTTCCTAGAGTTGCTTCTATCAGCTTTTGGAGTCATCACCTTAATTGGATGTATTCTGTCCATTATTCGGCGTTTTTTCCTAAGGCCCAGCCAGCTTTTGACAGAAGAAGAAGACATTATATCTATTTTCTTTATTTTCTTTTTAGTGATATCTGGCTTTATTGCTCAGGGCTTACTCATAGCCACGCCAGATATTGTTTCAGCACATGATTATATGGGTGGATTCACTGAAAACTGGGTTAATTCCTGGATGGGTATTCAGAGCAGCCTCTTGAATAAAATCACCATAATAGAAACCCTACGTTCAAGGCCTGAAGTATTCTGGTATGTCCACATGATTCCAGGGCTTATCTGGTTTATCTATCTGCCTCATAGTAAACTCCTACATATCTTTACCTCGTCAGTAACAGTAATTGCCAATAAGGTAAAAGAATAATACTAAAACTTAAAGGAAGGGATATTATGTATCTATTTGATCTTGGTGATATGCCGTGGGAGCAGTCTATGCTGATTTTTCACGCCCTTGCAAGATTGGGAGTAGAGGGAATTGATATAGTATCACCAAAAACCCCGTTCGTAAGTATTGGTTACTTTCAGGATGCAAAACAGGAAGTAGATCTTGAATATTGCAAAAAAGAGCATCTTCCAGTTTTCAGGAGAGAAATAGGAGGTGGAACGGTCTATCTTGATAACAATCAGATCTTTTATCATGTTATGTGGAACATGGATAATACCAATTTCCCCAAAAAAATAAGTGATATATACCAGTATCTCTCAGCCCCTCCTATAGAGACCTATGGAGAATTCGGCATAAAGTCTGAATTCCGTGAAGTGAACGATGTCATAACATCTGAAGGCCGGAAAATTGCAGGTCTTGGAGGTGGTGACATTGCAGACTCAATGGTTTTTGTGGGATCAGTTATCCTGGACTTCGACTATAATAAGATGGTTAAAGCCATAAAGGTGCCTGATGAAAAATTCCGCAACAAGATATTTAAAACAATGAAGGAGAATGTAACCAGCATGAAACGAGAGCTGGGAATTATTCCACCTCGGGAAGAGATTATAAGGGTTTTGAAGGAAAAGTACGAGAAGGCATTGGGAAAGCTTGAGCATGTGGATTTAAATGACGAGATTATACGCAAGGTTACAGAACTTGCAGCATGGTTTAATTCTCCGGAGTTTCTTTTTAAAAAAACTCCACACATTCCAAAAGGAGTAAAGATCAAGGAAGGGATAGAGATACTCTATGGGATATACAAGGCAAAGGGAGGCCTTATAAGAAGCGCGCAGGAGGTACAGAAAACAATAATCAAAGATATAGGCATATCTGGTGACTTCACTTTTTATCCTAAAAAGCAGATTTTCAATCTCGAAGATACCATAAAGGAAACAAAGAGAGAAAAAAAGGAAATAACGCCAAAAATAGAAGAGTTCTATGAAAAACAAAAGATAGAGGCCCCTGGTGTAGAGCCTGAAGACATGACTCAGGCAATTCTTGGGGCACGAAACTAATTCTGCTTTTCCCAGCGAGAAGCCAAGAAGGCTCCTGTGTTCAAGCCCTTCAATTTACCTTGCAATTCAATCTTTTTTGCCTCTCCCGGGCTATCATCTTTTTGAAAATGTATTGCCGTCATAACTGTACCCTCAACAGGCATACTGTTCCTTATCTCCTCTGGTGACCTGAAGATGGCCTTTTCAAATATGGGGCTTTGCCCCTTTTGGGCCCGAGCCTTTCTGCGGGCCGCCCAAGGGCTAAGGCTGTTCAGTGTGGCCACCACAAGGCACCCTCCCTTCTTGGTCACGCGGAATAATTCTTTGAGAGCTCCTCTTGTATCCTCGATGAACTCAAGTGCGGTCACAGAAATCACCTTGTCAAAGGCATAGTCGGCAAATGGTAGGTTCATCATATTGCCTATAACCTTATAAAAAGGATGTCCCTTGGCCTTCTGTCCTGCTCGCATGAGCATGGAAAGGGATGTATCAAGCCCAACAACACGCGCTCCCAAGGCAAGGATATCGAGAGTGAAAACCCCTGTACCGCAACCCGCATCCAATATCCTCTCTTCATTCCTGGGCCTCAATAGCTCTATGATAACCTCTCTCTCATACTCTTTTATCAGTCTCCCGATAGGGGTTGTGAACCACTGGTCGTACCTCTCCGGCCATTCATCGAAAAGCCTTCCCTTGGTCATAGTATCTTCCGTCCCAAGTATCAAATCTAAACATCTCACCCTGGCAAAGGATAAAAAACCGTCACATCGTTATTAATACGTCCGATTTATTGGTATTATTCCGCACCCGTTTGGCAGCATGGTTCCAGACCTTTTTGGATGTTGCTTCTTTATCTCTTATCATCTACCTTTAGATCAATAGAAATTCCTTTAACTTCCTATTCACTGTATGCCTGTTGCTTCCTTTCCCCTCATCTCCTCCTCTTTTTTCGCAATGGCAAGTCGTGTTTTCACCACGGTATCAGGGATAAGACTGATTGAGTCGATGCCACATTCCACAAGGAAGGTTGCAAATTCTGGAAAATCACTGGGCGCCTGACCACAGATCCCTATCTTTCTTCCCCTTTTTTTTGCCACATCAATGACCTGTTTGACCATGGTCTTGACTGCATCGTTTCTCTCATCAAATATGTGGCTTACCAGGTCACTGCCTCTGTCAAGGCCCAGGGTTAATTGGGTGAGGTCATTTGAGCCAATAGAGAATCCATCAAAGATATCTGCAAAGCTCTCCGCAGAAATCACATTACTTGGAATCTCACACATCACATAGATCTCGAGATTATTGTCACCTTGTATAAGGCCAAACTCCCTCATGGTATTAATGACCTTTTTTCCTTCTTCAGGGGTTCTGCAAAAAGGAACCATCACCTTGATATTAGTCAGTCCCATCTCGTTCCGTGCCTTGAGGATTGCTGCGCACTCCAGGCCAAAGGCCTCTTTAAACCGCTTATCATAGTATCTGGAGGCCCCTCTCCACCCTATCATGGGATTGCTCTCAACCGGTTCATAGAGGTGTCCTCCAACGAGATTGGCATACTCATTGGTCTTAAAGTCAGACAGTCTCACAATCACATCATTGGGATAAAAGCCTGCGGCAATCCTGCCAATGCCACGGGCCAGTTTATTGATAAAGAATTGCTTTTTATCACCCGGATGCGCTGCAGTCATCTCATCAATCCTTTTCACAATCTCTTTCACCGCAGGGTCATTGCTTTTCGTGAGTTCATTGTAGTGGATAAGTGCAAGGGGATGGATCCCTATGTGGGAGTTTATGATAAACTCCTCCCGTGCAAGCCCTACCCCATCATTTGGTATCTGTCCATCCTTAAAGGCATTCTCAGGCATACCCACATTCATCATGATCTTTGTCTTTGTGGGAGGAATAGTGTCCAGGTCAAGGGTATCAATCTCAAATTCAAGCAGTCCCTCATAGACATAGCCGGTCTCACCCTGGGCACATGAGACAGTAATGGGCTGCTCGTTTGCAATTCTTTTTGTGGCATCCTCGGTGCCAATCACACAGGGGATACCAAGCTCTCGTGAGATTATAGCAGCATGGCAGGTACGTCCTCCCTTGTTGGTGACAATGGCAGAGGCTATCTTCATGATAGGTTCCCAGTCAGGATCAGTCATGGTGGTTACCAGTACCTCACCTTCCCGAAACTCACCAATATGGGCGCTATCTTCTATGATATGGGCCAGGCCTTTTCCGATCTTGGTTCCCACTGCCTGGCCTGTGATAATAACAGGGGCGGTGTCTTTGAGCACATAGGTTTCGATGGTCTTTGTTTTCTGCTGGGAGTGGACGGTCTCAGGACGCGCCTGTACAATAAAGAGTTCACCATTGGCTCCATCCTTTGCCCATTCAATGTCCATGGGTTTTTTGTAGTGATCTTCTATGGTACATGCCCATTGTGCAAGGGTAAGGATCTCATCATCGGTGAGTGTAAAGCCTTCCCTCTCTTTCTTTGTAGTTGCAATGTTTTCTACTGGTTTATCCTGGTTATCCGTATAGATCATCTTTACCTCTTTGCTCCCTACTCGTTTCCCTATAATAGGCCGTTTTCCTTGCTTGAGGGTTGGTTTAAACACATAGTATTCATCAGGGTTCACTGCACCCTGCACCACGTTTTCTCCAAGCCCATAGGAGGCGGTGATAAACACGGCATCTTGAAAGCCTGTCTCTGTATCAATAGAGAATATAACACCGGCAGATGCCTGATCAGATCGAATCATCTTCTGTATGGCAATCGAGAGATACACATCAAACTGGCCAAAGCCCTTATCGTGTCTATAGGATATAGCGCGGTTTGTAAACAGGGAGGCAAAGCATCGCTTGCATGCATCAATAAGAGGGTCTTCTCCCTGAATATTCAGGAAGGTCTCCTGCTGTCCTGCAAAGGATGCATCAGGAAGATCCTCTGCGGTTGCAGAGGATCGTACTGCGACGTCCACTCCTTTTCTATAGTCCTTCTCCATCGTGTGGTAGCTCTCTATTATCGCCTGGGTAAGATCAGGGGGGAAGTCAGTATTTCTTATTATAGCACGTGCCCTTTGGCCTCGTTCCTTAAGGTTATCCATATCATGGGTGTTCAGACCCTCGAGGGCATCCTTAATTGCCTCTTCTATGTGGGCCTCTTTGATAAGGTAGCGGTAGGCATAGGCAGTGATGGCAAATCCGCCGGGGATATTGACGCCTTGAGCGGTGAGTTTTTGGTACATCTCTCCAAGGGATGCGTTCTTGCCACCTACAAGGGGGACATCTCCTATGCTGATCTCATTAAACCAGAGGATGAGCTTTTCTTCTCTTGTTAGTGTCATGGCAGTCTCTCCTTTTGTTACAGGATAGTATATAGGCATGCTGGATGGTTGTGTCTGTTTTTGTATAGCACCAAAAAGAAGATGTTGTCAATTTGGAAAAAGTAGGCAGATCTAATAAAGGGTTGACATAATTTTTTCTGATAGGTTTAATGTCTACGAGGGAATAGGCTTAAAAAGGAAATCAGAGTTGATCCATACTGCTACATGGAAAGACGTAAAAGAAGGCCTGATTACAGATATCTATTTTGAGAGAGCCAAGAAGATCTTGGAGGCCAAAGGGATAGATTTATCTGTTCGGGCAGAGTTTATGGCTCATGTTCTTCCATTAAACTGGCCCTGGGCAGTTCTGGCAGGGGTTGAAGAATGCACCGAAGTCTTAAAAACTCTTCCAGTTGATGTCAGAATGATGAAAGAAGGGACCATATTTGGCATCCAACAACCTGTAATGGAAATTAGCGGAAGGTATCTTGACTTTGGCCAATATGAGACAACACTCCTTGGCCTTATATGCCAGGCATCTGGTATAGCTACAATGGCTGCCAGATGTAAAAAGGCAGCAGGCAGCAAGGAAGTAATAAGTTTTGGCGCTCGCAGGATGCACCCCACAATAGCTCCCTTGATAGAGAGAAATGCATATATAGGAGGCTGCGACGGTGTATCCGTTGGCCTTGGGGCAAAACTCATTGGAAAAGAACCGGTAGGGACAATGCCTCATGCGCTTATTCTAATTATGGGTGACACTGTAAAGGCTACAAAGGCATTTGATGAGGTAATCGAGCCAAGGGTTAAGAGGGTAAGCCTGATAGATACCTTTAATGACGAAAAGATAGAGGCGCTTAATGTAGCAGAGGGGCTGGGTGATAAGCTTTATGCTGTCAGGCTTGATACACCACGAAGCAGAAGAGGGGATTTCCTGGAGATTATGAAAGAGGTAAGATGGGAGCTTGATCTCAGGGGATATAGAGATGTAAAGATTTTTCTGAGCGGTGGCATTGATGAAAGGGATATTGAAAGATACAATCCGCTTGCAGATGCCTATGGTGTTGGAACAGCGATAAGCAATGCGCCAGTAGTGGACTTTTCTATGGATATAATAGAGATAGATGGTCATCCTGTAGCAAAAAGAGGAAAGATGTCAGGTTCTAAGCGGGTTTTTAGATGTAAAGAGTGTCTTAACACAAGGGTTTGCCGTGTGAAAGAAAGTCCAGGAAGGTGTTCATGCGGAGGTGTTGAAGAAGAAATTTTGGTCCCCTTTACCTCTAAAGGACATTTACTGCAAGCCGTACCGAAAGCTTCCAAGATCAGGGATTATGTTTTAGAGCAGTTGAGTAAGATGGAATTATAGTAACTCAGGTTGTCGGGTTTCCCGATAAATCGGGATTCAAGGTTCAGGGTTGACATCCATGCAATACGGCGTGGCTTGTGTCAAGAACCGAATGAACTCTTCATTTATCTTTAAATCGGAACCAAATACTTTAGATTGATGATTCGGCAGTATTTTATCTCTTTAACCGTGAACCTGGAACTTTGAACCTGAGTAGAATTATAAATTTATAAAAACTGCATGGCCCATAACAATAAAAGAAAGGTCGATCATTTAAATCGTTTGTTGAATTACATATTAGGAAACAGGCCTGATGAATTTGGCCTTGTCCCGGATAAAGAGGGCTATATAAGCTTGAAAGAACTTCTAAGGGCTATCAATGAAGAACCCAATATGGCCTATGTCAGAGAATCCCACATTAGAGAGGTTTTGTTTGATAATAGGGATGGTATCTTTGAGATTCCCGGGAAAAAGATCAGATCTACTAAACGAAACTATAGCCTGATAGATAAGGATCAAGCGCCTGTCCCTTCCCCAAAAATCCTATATAAGGGAGTCAAAAGAAAGACATACCCCTTTATTCTTAAATCCGGGCTTTTGCCAGGATCGAACGGACATGTGGTGATGACAAAAGACAAAGATTTTGCCATACGTACTGCACATCGATTAGATCAAAAACCAATTATCTTGGAAATAAATGCAGAAGCAGCCACTGAAAACGGGATAACCTTTTCCCCCTTTGGTGATTCTATCTATCTAACAGATACAGTCCCAACCCGGTTTATTCATGGTCCACCATTGTCAAAAGAGTTACCCGCCAAAAAAGAGACCGTAAAGAAAGAAAGAGAAATCATTCCAGGATCATTTATTTTGCAGGCAGAAAGAGATCCTGATCTTAAGCGGCGAAAAAACGTAAAAAAAAGAATTGAGTGGAAGAAAGGGATGAAAAAAGGCAGAAAAAGGGCAGGCCTTGGAAAAAGCAGGCCGCAGTCATTTTTTTAAGAAAGCATCGGAGTCTTATCAAATAAAGAGATGGAGGCAATTATGGATTCAGTGGGTACGTTATCTACAGTTAATCTATGTGTTCCCCTTTATATGGTTATCTCTTTTATCGCGGTAATCTCTCTATGTCTCCTATTCAGTCGGATACAGTTAGGTCTTACCATATCATTTCTTTTTGTCTTTTATATTGGATACTTTTACAATAAAACATTACTACTTAAAGCTATTGAAGGTTCTGTCATAGGAACAGTGATATATGTATGCCTGGGCCTTATTATTATTATTTTGGCTGTTGTCTCTTTCATTTCCTCCAATAAGTAAAACTCATTAGAATTCTATATAGAATATTCTAAAAAGGTTAGTAAATTTTACCTCTAAACCTTTTATTGCCCAAGGTGGATTAAGGATTTCTTATGGCTGAGGGAAAGATAATTGAATACATTGACCAGAGAAAAATTGTGCTCTCTGTATGCCTGAAAGACAAGGGAAACAAGCTACAGCTTTTAACCATATCTAACCATGAGGTAAGTATTTCTCCCAAAAGGGCTCTTCTCATTTCATCAGCCATTTTAAATACCTCTCGGTCAAAGGGAGAATTACTACAAGAGTTAAAAGTAATTGAAAAAATACGAACCGATTATATGGCACAAGCATCCGTTCAAGATCTCTGGGAACTCACTCATGAGGAAAATAGGGCTTTCACCTATAAATATCTTGCGCAGCTTTCCTTTGGCAGAGATATCACTGATGATCACATATCTGCTCTGGTTAGGGCCCTCTTTGCAGATGGTGCCTATTTTAAGATAAAAGATGGCTCTTTTATCCCCAACAGTCCAGATAAGGTAGAACAAATAATAAAGGCAAGAGAAGCTGCTGAATTAAGAGAGCGGGAGTTAGCAGAAGGAGCAAATTTCCTTAAGGAAATAATAAATAACAGATACCCTGAGGAACCCCCCTTAAAGGACAAGATTATTGAACTACTCATTCAGCTTGCCCTTTATGGAAAGGATGCCCCAGATTATAAGCTCGGTAAGGAAATGTTTTCCCGGGCTGGAATAAAGAATATAGACAATGCTCGCCGCATATTAGTAAACCTGAATATATGGGATGAGGATGAAAATCTTGATCTTCACAGGTTTAAGATCAGGCCCAATTTCAGTGAGCTTACTCTTAAAGAAACAGATAGTGTAATGAAAAAAGAGGTGGGCTCAGCTGAACGGGAAGATCTGACAGATCTATCTATCTTTACCATTGATGGACCGCATACTAAGGATTTTGATGATGCATTAAGCTTGGATCCTATTGGGGAAGGTTATAGGCTTGGTGTTCATATTACCGACTTAACTCCATTTATCAAGGTTGAAGGACACTTAGATAGAGAAGCCTCTAACAGAGCAAGCTCAATCTACCTTCCGGTTACCCAAATCCCCATGTTTCCGCCAAGTCTTTCAAATGATGCATTAAGTTTGGTAAAAGGCTTTAAGCGGTTTGCTATATCCCTTTTTGCACATTTTGATAGGGATTGGAACCTGAACAATTTTTATTTTACACCTACCATCGTAAGGGTAGAAAAACAGCTTACCTACGATCAAGTAAATACAATCTATAAGGAAGAGCCGGTTTTTTCGGCTCTCTATCAATTGTGCCAAGCTCTTAGGCAAAAGAGGGTCGCAAATGGCGCTATGCTTATCCCTCTTCCCGATATCCATGTTAAATTCGACAATAATTCAGGTATATGTCCCAGATTGATAGAACAAAATACTCCCTCTAAAATTATCGTCTCAGAATGTATGATTCTGTATAACCGGTTAACAGCAAAGTTTGCCGCTGAAAAGGGTCTGCCTATCCTTTATAGAAGCCAAGAATCACCTCAGGAAAGACTGTCAATTGATGACTCTAATTATATCTATTATGTATTTCGGCAAAGGCGAAAGCTTCGGCCTCTTTTTATAGACACAATACCTCATCCACATAGTAGCCTTGGGGTTGATATATACACCAACGCAACTTCCCCTTTAAGAAGATACACTGACGTGCTTGTCCAGAGGCAAATCTATTCTGTCATATTTCAGAAAAGTCCTGTATATGAAGAATTGAGGCTTAAAGAGCTAAATATGGTGATACAGCAGACATTAAAAGATATTGATTTAATAAAGAGAAACCAGGTCCGGTATTGGATGCTTAAGTATCTTGCAGGATGCATAAATGATAGTTTTAAAGCGATTGTTTTCCAAAAATTTAAGTATAAATATTCGATAATATTAACCGATCTACTTTTTGTTGCTGACCTTCCAAACGTAAGTGGTCTTGACCTATCA
>Ga0233415_10001476_pt1 | contig 10219 bp, 6 predicted proteins | sample Na_anoxic_12_MG_FD_188631 | JGI IMG/M metagenome (GOLD analysis project Ga0233415, IMG submission 188631) | Seawater microbial communities from Saanich Inlet, British Columbia, Canada - Na_anoxic_12_MG | ecosystem: Environmental > Aquatic > Marine > Inlet | place: Canada: British Columbia...
CATTCCACCAGTGGCTCCCGGCATACCCCCCATTCCTTCTCCTGCTAAGTCAGGAGGCATTCCTCCCATACCTCCCATTTCTCCACCCATACCCATAGTTCCAAGATTTCCTCCTTGTCCTCCCATGCCTGCAACCATACCATTAGCTTGAGCCATAATTTGTTCTTCTCTTATCTTCTCTACTTCTGAATCATAATCTAAATCCATTTCTTCTAAAACTGTTTGAGCAGATACCATTCCTTTATCGTGCATCTGCATTAACGTCTGTATTCTATTAGTCTTATCTCTAAGTTGTAAATCATTCCATGTAATAGTAGGGAATAAATATACGGCTTCTCCTGCCTCATTTGAGGCCTCTTCATCTATAAATCCTTGCATCATCGCTATAGGTTTGAATATATTTTTTTCTACCCAAGCTTTTAATTTATTTCGCCAGTTATCTAATCTCCTAATAAGAACTTCTACGCCAACCTGAGCTGAAGTATTGCCTTGAACAGTCACTACTCCATTTCTCATAGTTACAAATAATTCATGAGGAACAGAAAAACAATATATTTTATCTTTATAAGGAACTCTTGTTATTTCTTTTCCAGCATATTTTTTAGATTTAGAATGAAGAGTAGGGGTTCTACCTTTAAATCCTTTAGAAATATAAACAACATATTGTTGATGTCTAGTTATATATTCATGTCCTTTTTTATTAAAATATTTTTTATTTTTAGATTCTTTTTTATTATATTCTCGAATCTTTACTACATATCCACACTTAAATGCTATTTCTGCAAAATCTTCAGCTAATTGATAACTAGAAGTATAATAAGACTTATTTCCTAATTCTCTATCAGAATATTTTCGATCACAACCATCTCCATTGATCATAGCATCTAAAACTATCTCTAAACATTCAGGAGTTAAATTTTTCACGAAAGAAGAAAGATGTTTGTTTATAGCTCCTTTGCCAAAATTATTTTTAAAATAAGATGCTAAATCTTTATTTAAAATATCCATATAAGCATCTTTATTTCTAATTCTATCTTCATCAAAAGTAGAATAAAATAAATTCTCTATATCCTCTCTTGCCTTACCGTCCCTATTTTGACCAATACGAATAGATGTATATTTTTTTTCTCCACTATATTTATGCCAACTTAACCATCCTTCAGAAACATAATATCCAACCATCTTACAAAAATCATAAATAGAATATTCTTTTTCTCCTATCTGAACAGTTTTTTGATATTCTCCTACATAACCATCAACTGCTCCTATAAATTTAGCTCTTTTACGAACATCTTCTGCTCTGGTAAATTCGTACTTATCAGATCCTCTCTTAGCACTCCACATTCTATGATTAGGAGTTACTAAAATATCAATCTTATCAGTATTAAAATGTACCATCTCTCCTTCATAATCATAAACTACTTTCTCATAAGGAAGATGATATTCAATTAGTTTTGTATCAGGATTATAACAAGCGATCTTATCTTTTTTCTCATCTATCTCCCAATAATATTTAAAACCAGAGTCAGTTAAAGTTAGAGTATCACTACTCTCACAATATCCAGCCATTTCTCCATTTAGAATAGCTTGGTTAAGCATAAGGCCATCAAGAATTTCTTTTCCTACTTGCTCTAATTCCTGTGTAATATTATGAATTTTTCCTGTTGCCCCATAAAATTCATATTCGAAGGCATGATGAGTTACAATAGTTAAATTAGGATCATTAGCAACAGCCGATAACTGATTTTGAACATCTGTTAAATCAGCATTAGTTGCTGGACGATCTTTTTCTCCTACTTTTACAACTCTAACAGGAAGAATTAATCTCTCTGCCACTATCCAGTTTGCTGTCATTATTTTTGTTTTATATGCTAAAACAGTAAATAATCTCTGTAACATAGATGTTCCATACGTCCCATAATCCCTAGCATTATGTTTTAAATGACTAATACATCTATCTTCAAGTCTGATTGGTTGACCTACTGAAACTAATTTAATAAGATTCTGAGGTAAAGAATCATATATACTCCTTGGCTCTTTTCTTTGAACTAAGAGCTTTAACTCTTCATCAGGTATTAAATAATATTCAGGATTACTAGCAAGAGAGTTATCTCTAACCTCAATATAATCAGGATTCATCAATTTTATGCTTTTAAATGTTCCATCAGGATGATTGCATCTTTCTCCGTCCGGTTTCCTCCCCTTAGACTTACAAGTAGGACATTCTATCTCTGCAAACGGGAATACATCTCCTAAAAGAAAATACTCATGACTTATAGCATTTAATTTCTCTGAGAAATCTAACTTATCTATTAATCTTTCATAATATTTTAATACCTTTTTAGACTTACATTCTAATTTAAATCCATTCATAGGAAATGTTGAATTATGAACAGCAACTCTGTTTACCACATAACTATGTTTCCCTTCTATAGTTAAATCATAAACATCTCCTTTATAAAAATTATCTGAAACAGAAACTACAGCCCTATATATATTATCATCAAGCCCCAAAAACTCCCTATATTTAGTATGATGAACTTCAAGTTTTTTATAAAAAACAGAATAATTTTTAAATATTTCGCAATCTCTCCTAGATATTCTAACATTATAACTATATATTTTTGTTTTGGACAAACAATTATTAGGAACTTTTCTTATCTCTGATTTATCTTTAAAAACTGAAAAAGATAATCCAAGCTTTTCAATAATAAAAGATATTTGCGAAAAAAGAATATCAGAAGCTGTCCTTATTTGGCATCCATGATGAGAATCAAAACATCCATCTCCATCTATATATCCTGCTAAAAATAACAACAACTGCTCTTTATTAGCTTTATTTATAAAATCTTCAGATATTTTTTTTGTTTTACTCCCATTCCCAATAATTTTATAAAATAGTCGTGCTAGATCCGTATGAAATAAAACTATATCTATACATTTTTCATTATTTTGAGAATAAATTTTAACATTTTTATCATATATTCTTTCTAAAATATCTTTTATTTTTCCCCCAAAATTATCTATTTCATTTTCATGAATACTAAAACGAATTCCTTTCGGCTTTTTAATTTTTTCTTTATTAGTATACCAATAATAAGATCCTTCTGCCGCAAACGCTCCTAAAACATAACACATATCATTATTAATATCGTTATATCCTTTTCCTATTTTGCTTTTAGGAGTAAATAATCTATCCCCTATTTCTATACTATCTGCATTTTTGTATATACTTTTTAATTTAATATCTCCAAATTTTAATAATCTCTCTTTTTGTTTATGCTTCGAAGGAGTTGTCAATGAACTTTTTACCCATTGATTTTGAGGAATCCTAGGCACCTCATGCCCCAAAGTAACTCTCATCTCTCGATTAAATCCTCCAACTTTAATCTTTAATATCCTCTCTTCTGTGTATCTTTGATGGGTTTTTAACACTTTCTTAAAAGAACCATCTCCTGAAACGATCATATCTCCTTCTTCCACATCTTTTATTAATTTTTCCGTACCATCAGACATTAAAACAAAATTATCTGAAGTGAAACAATAAAAATCTACTCCTGCCGCAACTTTCGGCTCATTCATGTAGTAAAAGCGGGACCATTGCATAATCTCCCTTCGTCTACTGGCTATCTGCCAATTCTGTGGAGTGTGCAATGGACTAAAAAACATCGGCTGTGTCATAGCCACACTAGCTCCTGATCCTGCATATTGAGCATTTTTAGTAATAGGAACGCTTGTTGTTAAAGTATGAGCTAATCCACTTTTAGTAACATTCCCTGATGTGCTATCAGTAGGAGCATTATAAGCTCCTGAAGCAACTACCATTCTTTTTTTATTCTGTGGCGAATCATCCGGTAAAATAAATTTTGCCATTTTTATATATCTTTCAAAATTAAACTATAACTTCCTAATCTTTATAACCTTATATTTTTCTAATTGTTAACTAAGTGTTTATCTGCGCTTAATTTAACATCAATTATTTTATTAGATAAAATCGGGGAGACGACAACATTATTCCAAAAAAACCTTTTATTATATTTTCTTTTTTTAAAATTATTTGTTTTAATTTTCCCAGGAACATACCTTTTAATTTTATTAGATTCATAAGAAGGAATATTAATTATATATCTAAAAATATTTTTTGTTTTAAAAGTTGTCTTAGAACTACTAATTGGTTGTCTATTTCCCCTAGCTAAAATTCCACATCTAAAACATAAAATAAGAAGTTGATTTGCCAAATATCTAGAATAAGTTGTTATCTCTACGCATTTATTAATTTTATTAAAAGTTCCATCAGATTGTATATACGCTCCTATCACATACAATTGAAGTTCTGGTTTTAACAAAATAACTTCTTGTGTAAATCTTTTCTTCTTTCCTTTTCCTCTGACTAAAGAATAAGAAAATTCAAATAACTCTGAATTAGCTGATCTTGCTTCTAGAACATGAGGAGAGCTACATTTCTTCAATTTAGCATTAACCCCAAAATTACTATAAACTATTTTTACACATGGGAAAACATCGTTTATCTCTTTTTTATTCATACAAATTCTAACTTCTTTATATTTCTTCGAAACAGATCCATCAGAAGCTAAATGTCCTACAAATTTTGCCTGATATTTATCTTTAATCACACTGTTTTTAACTTTTGTATTAAATGGAATTAAAATATAATCCCCTTTTCTCACATTTCTAGCACATACTTTTGAAATTTTATATTGTTTTTTTTTATATTCTGTGCAATTATTTAACTTACAAGTTATACTATTCTGTTCATAAATACAATTTTTACTATTAAACGATTTCTTACATTTAACTTCTTCTTTTTTTACAATATCATGAATCTTATCAGATTCAGAAACAAAAGAACTTATCGTCCCAACTGCTTTTATTTTATTTATCATTTTTTATCCATCGATTTCTAAATCTCGACAAGATCTCATTACTTCTAATTTCCTATCGACATTTTGTTGTCTTTTTCTTTTTGGGTCTAAACACATACTAAACTCATCTGAAATGTATTCTTCTCTCACAGTATCTTTATCATGCTTCGCAAAATCTCGATCTTTTTTCTTTCTAGCTATCTTAGAAGAAGCCGAGACCGGGACAGATGGACTAACATAATCAAACTTAGGACCATAATCTTGATAACGCTCATGTTTCTGTGGGACTTTTCTTGGGAATGGATTCCCCCATTTAGGAGTTATAACTTTCCCGCAATTTTGACATTTCTGTGCTTTCTGATCTACACAAGAATTACAATAAGGACATGTAGAAATTGCCTGAGTAGGATCTTTCTCCCCAGGCAATTTTAATGGTTTTAATTCTTTAAGCTCTTTTAAAGGCTTAAGTTGAGCTAACTTTTTTTTTTACTTGCTTCTTTCCAGTTAAATGGTTTAGAAGTATCATTAGCACCTTCTATATCACCTTTAGCTCTTGCTGCTTGCAATCTTGATTCTGTATTACCATATTCTGGCAGAACGGGTTTTCTTTTTTGCCCTGGCTTTAGTTGATAATTACTTGTCACTGGAATATTTCGATCTATCTCAAATCTTTTATTAAGATATCCACCAACCCATTCTCCTTCTTTATTTCTATAAGGTCGTGAGTATTTATCCATAACATTTTCACGCCATATAGTTTCATAATCTATATTCCAAATGTCATCTACTACTAATCCAAAACCCTTATTTCTTTCTACAATATGCCAGTCAGAAACTGGTTGATGTAAAAAAGGATCTACTTTTCGTGATTGAGACGGTCCCCACAAAAGAGCATTATCTAAAGTCTTATGTTGTGCCGTTTTCTTAAGATTATAAGATTTTTTAATAGTTTTATTAACAGTATTTTCTGCTTCTTTCTTAATAATTCCTGCTACCTCATCTACAAATCCTCCTACTTGCTTATAATCAGCAGGGATATCTGTAGAGGTATTATCTTTACCATATACTAAATCATAAATAACTCCTGCTTCATCTAATAATTGTTCTGCTGATTTCTGATTCATTCCTGAGAAATAGTTTTTCAAGGCTGCTTGAGCAGAATCAGGTTCTTGAGGATTCTCCCCTTGTATTTCTCTCCATGCAATTTGGAAAGCATTTTTAGAAGATGACAATTTTAGCAACTCATTATTTAAATCTGAATGAGTATTAAATTTTTTAGATGGAGTAATTTCTTGTTGCATTTGAAGAGGATCTCCCATCATTTCAGGAGTATCATTTAAAGTATCGCTCATTCCAGGCATTGCAACAGGAACATCTCCCATTTGTGCTTTTTTAAGATTAAAAGGTTTTATCATTTTATTATTTCCTTTAGCAGTTGGAGTTAGTAAAACAGGAGTCCCTGGTTCTTGAGGCGGAGAAACCATTTGATTTTGCATATCTTGTTTCTGTTCTGTTAATTCCTGTTGCTGTAATATCATATTTTTTAAATCTGTAAAAGAATCAACACCAAGTAGAGCTAAATTGCTCATATCCGTAAGTCTAGAAAGAGCATCTTCAGTAGGCAAAGTATTAGTAGAATCTAACTGAGTTATAAGCATTTGAAGATAACTCTCAAGATCACTCTGATCATTTATATTAACCCCCTGTGCTATTTTCTCTTTATTCTTTTTTAAATTAAAAGGCATTTATTTCTCCGAGTCTTGAAACAATCCATCAAACAATTTTTGAGTCATATCTTTAGAACTAAAAGCTTTTCCTCCGCTTCTCCAAGAATCATCTATTTCTTCTTTTCTTTTTTGGATATCTTCTGAAATTTGTTCTCCGCCTGTTTTTTCCTGTAATCTCATAAAGTCTTTATTGTCAAATATGCTCATGCCATTATTTGATAATTTATAATTTGTGCCTTCAAGAGTCCCGGCAGAAGAAACTGATGAAGCTTTATCTTGTATAGTAGATTTTAGAGTTTGTGCCATAGTATCCATTCTCTGTTTTTCCATTTCTCTTCTATTGGATGCTATTTGTTCTTTATCTTGCATAGTTTTAGTCTTATTATCTATTTCTTCGGACTGCTTCTTAGTTCTTTCACTATCCCATATAATATTAGAGCTTTCACTCTTAATATATTTAGAGGGGCCACCTTGATCAGATATTTCTCCAGTTCTAGCAGATGAAATATGTTGAACGGTTTTATATTTATCATTCTTATTGCTAATTTTCCTAGCCTTCTGTTCTTCTGCTATTTGTTCTATTGTTTTTTTAGAAGCTTTTTCTACATCCTTAACATCTTTATTAGATATCTTATTATTAAGAAATTTAATTTTATGTTGATCTGACATTCTTTGGATCATATTAATCTCCAATCATTTTCTTTAACTTATTAACTATCATATTCTTCTGCTCTTTTATCATCTCTCCAATGGTTGAGGCATTCCTCATTTGCTTTTGTCTTTGTTCATTAGGTTTTTTATCTGGCTTGCCATAAACATCATCAAGATTATCATGATTAATTTCTTCTTCTGGCTGTGTTAAATCAGCAGATGTAAATTTAATTGTCCATTTCCCATCTGAACGCTCAGCACCATTAAAATTTAATCCAAACATCTTATTAACTTCATGCGATATTTCTCTTAGTTCTTCATTTTCGATAGTGTCAGTATATCCTCTTTCGTCCTGATATTTCTTATCAGGAATTACTACTTGAATATCTTTAACTCCTTCTGGAGATATTGATTCTTTCACAAATTCAGCTTTGAATTCTTGTAACCTCCTACCAGGATACCCATAATTTTGTAATTTCTCAAAGATGTATGTTGTTAAAGTCTTTCTTCCTTTTTCTTGAGGGACTATCTGTTCTTCCTCTTCTGCACTGATACTAACATCGTCATTAACTGTAGTATTATTAATATCTCCCTCTGGAGCACCAATATCTTCTTCCATAGCATCTCCTGTCTCTAGGGGCATAGGGCCACCATCATTATCTGAAATAGGTGATCCTCCATAGCCTTCTGATAGAGGACTAGAAAAAGTCTGTGCAACCATTATACGCGTCTTACCTACTGGAACAAGGCTCATATTACTAACTCCCTTAATAAAGATTATCGTGGACTACTTCTCAGCGACCATGGCGTTAACATAATCATCGCCATACTGCTGTCTCCAATACTCTATTAAGAAGCGTCTATTTTTCTCGTCCAGATTGGCAACTTTTACAAATTGCTTTTCAGTAATTTTAGCTTCTTTTTCTTCCTCTACCTTAGCTTCTTTTTCCTCTTCTTCATCTTCGTCAGTTTTCTTACACTGAGCTTCTTTAGTCTCTTCCTTCTTATCTTCCTCTACCTTAGCTTCTTTTTCTTCTTCTTTTTCTTCTTCTTTTGCATCTGTATCAGTTTTACTTTTAAACTGATGTTCTTTAAGAGCATCAGGAAGTTTCCCTGCTTCTTTAGTCTCTGCTTCTTCAGATCCACCTTTTTCCTCTTTAGGAATATCATTTGAATCAAACTTCACATTATTAGTAAACTTCTCTGTTCCTTCTGCTTTTGGCTGTCCAGAATCCGGACCTTCTTGGTCTGGTTCTTTAGTAGCCGCTGCTGACTTCTCATCTTTTCCTTCTTTTTTAGCACTTGGACCTGCCTTAGGCATTGTTGTAGATTCACCTTCTTGATGCAAAGGCTCAACGTCCAACTGACCACTAGAATCAGCTTCTTCCTGCTCTGCTATTTTTGTAGTAGCAGTTTTGATTTGATGTTCACTTTTAAATTTTTTAACAAAATCATTGAAACTTCCTGGATTCCCAGTACTAATCTTATTAACAATAAACTTCATAGTTCTATTCTCCTTATAAATTTCTAAAATCTATGCCATTTCTTAATATTTTAATTATTTTAATAAAAATCCTTTTTTTATTTACTTTATTTTCCTTGTTTTATTGCTCTAGCAGAGTCAACTATGTCTCCCATATAATTAAGCATAGCAACATTCTCAGGAGTCAATACCATATTTAAATCTCGCATTTTATCTCCTGTTAAACTATATTTGGATGACTGAGGAGTAAAAGCAGGAGCATTTACTGTACTTCTATCAAAAGGACTATCCGCGGGTCCATATGGACTTTCTTGTAAAGAGGCTGGTTCCTGAGATGCAGTAGGAACAGCAGAAACAGGAGGAGCCATAATCCCCATAGCTGCAGTAGCCCCAGATGCCATGTTCTCTAATTCCATTGCAACACTATTATTATTAATATCTCCTGTAGCAGTATGCCTCCTTACGTCCTGAGCAGATTGCATTAAATTTCTAATAGCTGTTTGTGCTATAGATGCCTCAGGATCATTCGGATCAAAACTCCTACTAATCCATGATGCCAAATCATCTGCTTCATAAGCTAATGAATTTACTTCATGTATAGTATTAATAACATCAGGATTAACAGATGAAGGAGTGGGTATCTGAGGCTTCATACTTTCTAACTCTTCTGCCGCCTTGTCTGACGCAGCTAACTCTGATGCTTGAGCTTCTTCTTGAGCCATAGCATTAGCTGCTTGTTGATTTTTTGCTCTCTCTGTTGCCAACTCTTCTGCTGACTGAGCTGGAGATTTTGCTCTCCAATCAATCGGACTCCGACCTTGATCAATTTGAGCTTCTTTATCTACCTTTTTAGCTTCTATAATAATACTATTATTAGATGTGGTTTTAGTCGGATTATATCTTATATTTTTCCTTATTTTTTGAGCTAGTTGTCTTACTTTTTGAGAAAAATCAAACAACTTCTGTTTCATGTCGGGTTCTTCTGGCTCTTCTTCTGGCTCCTGTTCTCCACGCCATAAGTTTTTTATTCCCTTCCCGACTCCCCTAAAAAGATTTCCCAGTCCTGCCTCCTTTAACATCTCTGCTGAGATATTTGCCAGTTTTTCGCCTAATTCGTCCAGCCCATTATCTTTTAAAGTTTCTGCTAAAGTCATTAATTTTGCAGAGCTATCTACAACTCTATCTATATGAATTTTAGATTCTTCTTCTATAGTAGAATATATAGCTTCAGGAGTAGTCTTTCCTTCTTTCACTCTTGCTTCAACTTTAGAAGCAAAAAGTTTATTCCACTTTTTTTCTTCTTTTTCGCTTAATTTAATAGCCTTATCTTCTGTAGCATATTTTTCCCAACCACTCTTATCATCATTAATAGACTTTTTATATTCATCCCAGCAGTCCATCCATACTTCTTGAGCTGGAGTGTCAGGACTAGTTGTTCTTTTTTGTCTATAACAATTATCCCAACATCTTCTATT
>Ga0233415_10001477_pt1 | contig 10205 bp, 9 predicted proteins | sample Na_anoxic_12_MG_FD_188631 | JGI IMG/M metagenome (GOLD analysis project Ga0233415, IMG submission 188631) | Seawater microbial communities from Saanich Inlet, British Columbia, Canada - Na_anoxic_12_MG | ecosystem: Environmental > Aquatic > Marine > Inlet | place: Canada: British Columbia...
TATTAAATATATTATTCCGCAAAATAGATAAAATTAAATAATATATAAAATTATAATGCCAAAAATAAATAAAATGAGCAAAAATTTCATTAAATATGGAATAGAAAATTCTTTACATCAAGTATATAAATATGGTAGAAGAAGCCCTCATCGTGTTAAATATATTCACTACTGGATTAGAAATTATGTTCAAAATAAATTAGGAGATGATTATAAATGTTATTCTCATAATCCATTAAATAAAATTGATGATAAAGAAATTAAAGTTAATGGGAAATTTTATGCTAAAAATTCTGATATAACAATTTGTAATAATAAAGATAAAATAATAGGTGTTATATCTGTTAAATTTATTTTATCAAATTATAAACAAAATGCTAATAATTATTTTGAATCTATGATTGGAGAATGTTATAATTTACAAGCAAATAAAGTTAAATATGGTCATATTATGATTTGTCCGCATAAAATTCCATATTATGATATATATTCAAATGTAAAAAAAATAGAAACTATTAAAAATGAGGATATTACAAAATATACTGAATTAAATAATTCGGATATTAAATATAAGCCGAATATGTTATCTTTTAATATATTAAAATTTAATACAGAAGATGGTACTATTCCTAATCCCGATTTATTTGTAAAAATGGGTGAAAAAAAGCAAATAGAAATATCGAATAGTATTAATGATAAATGTAAATTTTTGAGTAATAAGGAGATTAAAAATTATTTTAATGAAGAAAATTCTAAATATTTGAGAAAAAATTCTATAATAAAATCTTTAGATAATTATATGAAAGAAATTGAAATAAATAACCAAGAATATAAAAATATTGAAAATATTGAAAATAATTCTACAGATAATATTAAAATCAATAATAAATCATCAAAAATTAAATTATCATTATTTGATAAAATTAAAAAAAAATTTAATAAATAATATTATATAATAATTATTATAATATATAATATATATGAATAACCAATATCTTTATGAAATAAGCTGCTATGATTGTATGAATTGTTCATATAAAAATTATCAAGACGCATATTGCAAAAGTGCCTGTGAAAAATGCTACTCTATGTATCCGCAAATTATAAATACTCAAAATTATAATTTGCCACAATCTATCTGGTATAATCCTAGTCAATATCCATATGGTAATTATTATGGTTCTTATAATACATCGTCAATAATGTACTAATTTATATATTTACTGTGCTGTATAAGTTTAACTTTAATAAGTTATAAATATTTCAAGATTATTTTTTGTAATATTTATTTCCAATTTAATAAGTAAATAAGGATTTATATTATATTTTTTAGGAATATCAGATACAATTGGGTCATAAATAGTATAATCTTTTATAAAATATAATATTTCAATTATATTTCTATTATTATTTATATATTTATATATCTGTTTAATATCTAATTGAAAAATACTTGGTTCAATATTTGTTTTATTTTTAAAATATTTTGTTAACATAATTGAAATTAGTATTGGATTTATAATTGAATTATGAATATCTTGATGTATTAAATATTTTAAAATTTTATTATCTTTCATAATATTATTTATAAATTCAGTCTTATTAGATAATTGATTAAAATCATAAAAATATACTCCTGATTCACTCATATAATCTAAATCTAATGTATCAATTAACTGAATTTGTGAATGTTTTTTTATTTTTCCTCCATTTTGATAAATGAAATTTTTCGTAAAACTTAATCTTTGTAAATCTACTTTTATTCTATCATCTGATAATTCATCCATATATTCAGAAAATAAAGATATATCTAATATAAATTTAAATCTATTGCTATATTCAATATTAGATTTTTGTATATATTTTATAAATAAATTTGCTTCATTATTACCTAAATATGGGAAGATACGTTTTAATGAATTTATTAAATTATTATCAATTTTATTTTCATAAATATTTAAAATATCACATATATTTTTATTTATATATTTTTTATTAAAATATAAATATTTTTTTTTAAATTTTTTCACATCTATTATCATTCTATTATATTAATATTATATATTTATATTTTTCTTATATAATATATGCTTTTCTTATATAATATATGCTTTTCTTATATAATATATGCTTTTCTTATATACATAATTATGAATATATTACGCTATCTATTATAAATAGCAATATTATAAAAAATGAATAAATTTTAAGAGTTCGGTGTATATAATGTTAAAAATGTCTGATAGACAGCCAGACAAATATCCCTGGGACTGTGATAATTATCGATATAAAGGCCCTCGACAACTGGACAACATCTACCGCAGTAGATGGGGTAAGAATGTAATTAGAGTATATGTTAAAAATTCCCGCCGTGAAGGCACAGAAATAGGTGATGCTATAGTATGTGAAAAACCTCTTTTTGAGAGGAACCCTACTAATGCTACCGTTTATCTTGGTAAAATTTGGGAGCCCTGTATCACTCTACACTATTTTAATTTTTTCTCTTTGAATGAAAGTGGGTATGATTCTGTATATTACGGTTGTAAATACTATGTATATAGTATTGAACAGGTTTATATGGATAATTATGACGCTGACTCAAATACTTCTTCAAAAGAAGAAAAAAAGGAGGAATATCAAGTTCTACGTACTGAGATAGAAACCTTGAAAACAGAGTTAGCAGATACTAGGGAAGTGCTTAAACAGACAAAACAAAAGTTGGATGAGGCAAATGATGCTCGTAGTAGAGAGCTGATTTGTACAGTGTGTCTAGAAGGCCCATTAAATTATTTGAGTACAAACTGTGGGCATTTATTTGCTTGTGAAGATTGTGTGAAATCCTGTAATTCTTGTCCAATTTGTCGCAAACCGTTTAAGGACACGGAACTTATTCGTATTTTTATACCATAGAACAAATAAGTTAAAAATCTTTTTATAAAAAAACTAAAAATTATAATAAAGTATATATATATATTATAATGAATCCTAATTTAGATAATCAAAGTTGCATTGAATGTAGAATGTATTATAGAAGAGATACTCCACAATCTCGCGATGCTTGTAGAAGATGTTCAATCGCAATGTTTTCAGAGGATACAGTAAATATTTATCCTTTTTCACAACAGAATAATTATGGTAATTCATTTCCATATACACCAAATTATCCATATGGATTCCCAAAACATAGCCCTACTTCTAAAAGCGATGGCAGAGTATATTATAATTACCCACGTGTATCTAATCAGTATTACCCTAGTATGTTGCCATTTGGTAATTATTATGGTTCTTTATATAGACCGGGATTAACATATTGGTAAAAAATTATTTAATTAAATCTGGTAAAAAATTATTACATATAAAACAAAGAAGAAGTATAAAAATTAACTACAAATTAAATCATATTGAGATTATATTATATATTATATTATTGACTTATCTCATATATAGCTTCTAATATATGTGTTTTATAATATTATAAAATCTCTTTTAATTTTCTCGAAAATAAAAATATATAAAAAAAATATAATAATAGATTATTAATGTATAAGATAAATAAAAATATACCCTTTGGTATAATTAAAAACAATAATATTGTCGCAACAGCAGGTAAAGGATGCTGGATATGGGATAAATATAATACTAAATTTTTAGATATGACTTCTGGTATTGGTGCTTTATCAACAGGACATTGTCATCCAAGAATTAAAGAGAGAGTTCATAAACAAGTTGATACACTTGTTCACGCTCAACAAAATTGTTTTTATTCTCACACAGAACAAGAAATTTTAATTAATAAATTGACAAATATACTACCTAAAAGACACGATAATATATTTTTTACAAATAGTGGAACTGAATCTACTGAGAATGCTATTAAAATTGCTAGAATGGCAACTAAAAAACCAAATATTATAGCAATGAATGGCGGATTTCACGGAAGATCATTAGGTGCCTTATCTCTTACCAGTTCAAAGATTTCTTATAGAAAAGGATTTCAACCAATGATCCCTGGTGTTTTTTTCTGTAATGAATTTACAAAAGAATGTTTTAATAATATTTTAGAAAAACAAACATCACCAGATGAAACTTGTGCCGTTATTCTAGAACCTATTCTTGGAGAAGGTGGAATATATGAAATACCTTTTTATTTTGTAGAATATGTTAGAAAAGTTTGTAATCATCATAATATTATGTTAATTTTTGATGAAGTTCAATGTGGAAGTGGTCGCACAGGTAAATGGTGGGCATCTGAATATTGGGGAATATCACCGGATTTAATGACATTTGCAAAAGGTATTGGAAGTGGTTTTCCAATTGGTGCTGTAAGTGGTAGGTCAGATATTTTTAATAAGATGAGTAAAAATTCTTTAGGTGGAACATATAATGGAAATGCCATATCTACAGCAGCTTGCAATGCAACAATTGAGACAATAGAAGATGAAAAGTTATTAGATAATGCTATTGTAATGGGTAAAAAAATTAAAGATGGATTAGTTAATATAGATTGTATAGATAATGTAAGACAATATGGGCTATTCATAGCTGCAGATATTAATCCAAAAATAAATGTTAATGATATTATTAATGAATGTGTTAAAGAAAATATACTTTTATTAACGTGTGGTGAGAATGCTTTAAGAATAATACCGCCATTAATAATTAGTGAGTATGAAGTTAATTATTTTTTAAAGAAATTTAAAAAAGTTGTTAGTTATTTTGATTAGTATAATAAGAATTTATTGGAAAAAAGCAACCGGACTTTTAGAGACACATCCATCTTTATTTATTTCAAAATATTTCACCATTATATTTTTGCCTATAAAATTATCCGCTTCTTTTAACATTTTTTTCCGTTCATCTTTTGTTCCAACTGGTTTTGCCCAAAATGATTTACGAGGGTCATTATTACATATAATTTCCCAAATAACAGTGTCTTTATCTGTTCCTTTACCTTCTTTATATCCAACTATTATAAATCTATCTGTTTTAGTATATTTATATTTTAATACATCTAATGATTTTCCCCGTAATTTATATAATCCCCGCATATTTCTAATTATTATTCCTTCATATCCTTCATAAATATATTTCTCAAAATATTTATTTAATTCTATTTTATTTTTAGCTATTACTGTAGGTGTTAAAACAATATTATTAAATTTTATTTTAAATAAATTTTGTAATATCTTATATCTTTCCGTGTAATTCAATTTCATATTCTTTAAATTAATTATATCAAACACATAAAATTTTATACTTTTTGATAGCTTTTTCTTCTCTTCTGTTAATTTTATTGTAGATAAAATTCCACGAAGTATATTAACTGGTTTATCATCTATATATAACTCGCCATCTAAATATATATTCTTATTTTTTAATAGTTCTATATTATCCAACTCATTATGTAAATGTTCTAAATGCTTATAAGGTCTTTGTGTATTTGATAAAAATTCATACCCTTTATTCGATTTGTGTAATAAAGCACGATGTCCATCTAATTTTGGCTGAATAAATGTGGGATATATTACTTTATTATCATCTAATAAATATGCTTTCATTGGCATAATTGGCACATCTATATCGTGTCTTTTATAAGAAGGTTTTATAACTGGTTCTTTATTTGTATAACCTTTTTGTATTTGATTATTCCATCTTGTTGCTGCTAATTTTTGTGCACGTAAATATGGATTTTGATTATTTAAACTTTTTTCAATTATTTGCGATGGTGGTTCAGTCATAATTCCATCTTTTAAACCATATTTTGTATAAATATTAGCTACTTTATTATTATATGTTATCCATATTTCCCATGTTCTTATTTTATTTTTATCAGTTAATAAATATAATTTAGGAAATTCATATTTCATTTATACTACTATATAAATAATATATATAAAATTACATATTATATTACATATTATATTAACTATTTTTGATTAATAATTTATTAACTATTTTTGATTAATAATTTATTAACTATTTTTGATTAATAATTTATTAACTATTTTTGATTAATAATTTATTAACTATTTTTGATTAATAATCTTTAACTAATAATTTATTTATTTTATCAAAATGCTCTAAATATTTATTATCTTGATTTTTTATTCGATCTAATCTTTGTATCTCGTCTTCTTCTTGTTTTCTTTTACGCTCATTTATTAATCTTTCATCATCTTTAGATAATTTATGAGATATATTTGAACGTTCTGTCTTTAACTCATTTATGTTTTTATATTGTTTATATTTAACCTTTTCAGGATTAATAAATTTATTATTATTATTATATGCTTTCTTATAATCAGTTAATTGTATATTACTATCATTATTACTAAAATCTTTTATTTTTGATTGACCTAATTCTTGATATGCGCTACCAGAAGATGGCAATGCAGTTGGCTCTTCATATTCAATTAACTCATCATTTGTATTTTCATCAGCAAATGTTTCATTAAATATATCAATATTAAAACTTTGTTTATTAAATATACTTTTATTAATATCTATTTGCTCATCTGTTCTTTTATCGTTAACCATCATATCACCATAACCGTCGTTATTAATATCATCATCTAATTTATATTTTTCAAAAATATTATTAAATTTATTTATATTAAAATTATCTTTATTGATATGAATATTTTCATAACCATCTACTATTTTTTCATCATATGTTTTATTAACAACATCTTGATTTATTTTTCTATTAAAATCTTCTACTTGACTATATTTATTTATAAGATAACAATATGATTGAGTAATTTTTTTAAATATACCTGGATTACCACCCCTATCTGGGTGATACCGTTGAGCCTTTATTTTATAAGCTTTTTTAATTTTATTTAATGATATATTATTCGGACTTAATTCCAACACTTTATATGGGTCATCTTGTCCTTTTTCAAATAATTTTATTTCTTTATTAAATAATTTCTTCCTAGTTTTTTGTTCTATATTAAATTTCTCTATTCTATATTTTTGGTCTTCCTCAAAATTTTTTATCTTTTCATTAATATTCATTATATTAATATTACCAAATTCATATTGCCTAACTACCTGATTTCTATTATTTATTTGATCATCTACCATATATTTTGGATCCATTTCAGATAAATTATACGCCAACTCATCACGTCTTTGCAAATATTCTTGCGGATGCTGTATATTTTTTATATATTGTCCGCGCATTTGAGATTGCTGTTGCGGATGCTGTTGCGGATGTTGTTGCGGATGTTGTTGCTGTTGTTGTTGTTGCAGATGTTGTTGTTGCGGATGTTGTTGCTGTTGTTGCTGTTGTTGTTGTTGCAGATGTTGTTGTTGCGGATGTTGTTGCGGTTGCTGTTGTTGCTGTTGTTGTTGTTGCTGTTGTTGTTGTTGCAGATGTTGTTGTTGCGGATGTTGTTGTTGCAGATGTTGTTGTTGTGGATGTTGTTGTTGTTGTTGTTGCGGATATTGTTGTTGCGGATGTTGTTGTTGCGGATATTGCTGTTGCGGATGTTGTTGTTGCGGATGTTGTTGTTGCTGTCTCTGATATTGTTGATTTCTTGTATTATCTATATTCATATATTGTTTTGGGTGTTGCCTAGATTGTTGTCTCTGATATTGTTGATTTCTTGTATTATCTATATTCATATATTGTTGTGGGCGTTGCCTAGATTGTTGTCTTTGATATTGCTGATTTCTTGTATTATCTATATTCGTATATTGTTGTGAGCGTTGCCTAGATTGTTGTTGCGGTTGTTGCGGATGTTGTTGCCGATGCTGTGAATATCTTTGTGATTGTTGTCGTGATTGTTGTTGTGGTTGTTGCTTATGTTTATTAAATTTATTTTGATTATAATTTTGTTGAGATTCTGAATTCCCCATAATATATGATATTAATATAATATTTTTTTATTTTTTGTTATACGAATACTATCTGGAATTGATATTTTTATTATATTTTTCTTTATATGTGTCTTTTATCATATCTTTATTATTAAATAATAATAATGTAGCATCTGTTTTTATTCTTTGATATTCTTCATTATCATTTTTGCAATAATTTATAACGCTTTTAGATCTTTTTGAATTAATATTTTTAAATTGTGAGCCATATTCTTCTAACATTTTTTCCAACATTATATTTTTATTTATAATTAAATTATCTATAAAATCCTTTCTATCTACTAAATCCCATTTTTGATTTTTTAATATCATCGCATATTTTTCTTTTAAACTTGGTAAAAAAGCATTTCTATTTTCAGGTGGTATTATATGTATATATTCTATTAATTTAACAATCATATTAAATTCATATGACATTATTTCTTCACAATCTTCTAACCTCATTTTAAATTTTTCTTCACCATAATTATTTATAATTGTTATATTATTATTAATATTTCCATTATTTATATTTTTTATATTAGTATTAAAATAATTTGGCTCTATCTGTGTTTCTAATTTTTTAATCTTTTTACCTAATTTTTCTTTAATTTTATCATTCTCTTTTAACTTCTCATTCAATTCATCCTTAGTTTTATTTAACTTTTCCTCATATTCTATTTTTAATAAATTATATTTTGTATTTAAAAATTTTTCTACCAATCTATTCTTATCATCCATTTCACGTTTTCCATCACAATAATACTTTTTATGTCTATAATAACTTGTTTTATAAGAATACCTCTTATCACAATATTCACATACTATTATATTATCACCTTTACTATTATGTTTTATATTATGTTTTATATTATCTATTCTACCCTTATTTATACCTAATATCATTTCTTTCTTCACCAAAAAATCTTCTATATACAAATTATAATTCTTTATAATCTCCTCTCGAGATACATCCAAATATATTATATCACATTCTTTCTTATTACGCAAATGCTTATTAAGATTACATTTTGTTTTAGATTCTTTCCCACACCTAAAACAATATTTACTCATATATAACTACATATTATAATTTTTTATATAATTTTTAGCACTTTTTTTATACTTTTTTTCTACTTTTTCTATAAATTTATCAAGAGTTTTTGTAATTTTATTTTTTTTATCATATTTTTTTCAATAAAAATATGTTATTTTGGTTATTTTTTTTATCAAGTGGCTATAAGTGTTCATTTTGAGAACATTTTTTCTACTCACTAAAATTATGGTAAGGAGATTATTACTGAGATTTAGTATTTTTATATTTTACAATTTAAATTATTATCATAAAAAAAAAAAGTAGTTTTTTTTTGATTTTCTTACTGAAAAACAGTTTTTTAACACAATTTTAAAAATATTCAATATACTTTTATACCATAAAATAATATTTTTCAGTAAAAAGTAGAAAATTTTAAAAATGTTCTCAAAATGTTCTCTCTCAGTGGGAGTTTTTTATTTATGGTCTAAATTTTTTGTTCATCCATTTTCTATTACTCATTATAATAGTAAAAAAATGTTAGTCCAAAAAATCCCTCTTACCATAAAAAATATAAAAAATATAAAAAATTATATTTTTGAAAACTTTATGATGGCATTAATATCATAAAAAATGGAAAGTAGAAAAAAAGTAGAATGTTCTTTTTCTACTTTTAGGAGAGAACATGAAAATCCGCGCGCGCGCAAATTAATTATAAAAATATTTGTTAAAAAAAAAATTATATAAAATATTTTTTTATAAAAAGTTTTTTTTATTTCAAATTAAAAAAAAAATTTTTTTTATAAAATGTGAAATTTTTTATATAAATTCTAAAATTTTGTTAATATATAATATTTTATAATAATGTTAAAAATCCATTAAAAACGTGTCCACTTATATCTAATCGCGCGGATTTATTCATAAATTCATATAAACCATATTTATTAACTCTTTGTTGTAAAAGGTAGAATAACTCAAATATTCTATTTTTCATCTCTATTTTCAATTTATTATTTTTAATTAATGGCAATAATGACGACAATGCTTCAAAATTAACGGCTAAATAGTTAGTTTCATTATTATTATTAATTTTTAATGATAGTATATTTTTCGTTAATTGATTTGCATGTGTTGTAATATTTTTATTAGTTATACTATTTTTCCATAAAGAATATAAAAATTTAGCTTCCCAATTTAATCTAAATATATCATTCTTATTAACAACTTTATTATATTCCATCATCTTTTTCAACTCATTCAAAATAATTCTTTTATTCGGACAAACTGTAGTTAAAGCGATTAAAGT
>Ga0233415_10001479_pt1 | contig 10204 bp, 9 predicted proteins | sample Na_anoxic_12_MG_FD_188631 | JGI IMG/M metagenome (GOLD analysis project Ga0233415, IMG submission 188631) | Seawater microbial communities from Saanich Inlet, British Columbia, Canada - Na_anoxic_12_MG | ecosystem: Environmental > Aquatic > Marine > Inlet | place: Canada: British Columbia...
TATTATATGATGTAAGATTTATAAGCATTATGAATTTTGGATTTTGGAATTTAGGCATAACTTTAGGCACTTAACTTACTATGGATGTTAATCTCCTTAAAGATCTCTTAAAAAAATTAAAAGATGGCACGATAGAGATAGATGAGGCCATCCAAAAACTAAAGTTCCTGCCATTCGAGGATATTGGCTTTGCTTCCATTGATCATCACCGCCACTTAAGAAGAGGATTCCCGGAGGTAATCTATGGCCGGGGAAAGAAGGTAGAAGAAATCATTACGATAATAGAAAAAATGGTAGACAAAGAGGAAAATGTTTTAATTACCAGGCTTACTGATAACAAGGCCAAGATTATTAAGAAACATTTCCCTTCAAGTGATTACTACCCTACATCAAGGATTCTAACCATAGAAGTAAAACCACAAGAGAAAAGAGGGAAGGGCAAAATCCTTGTTATTAGCGCTGGCACAGCTGACATACCTGTTGCTGAAGAAGCAGCAGTTACAGCCACATTTATGGGCAATGATGTGAAAACCCTTTTTGATGTCGGAGTGGCCGGTTTGCATAGGCTTCTTCAAAACAAGGATACCATTATAAGTGCCTCGGTGATTGTCGTTGTGGCTGGCATGGAAGGGGCCTTACCAAGTATTGTTGGAGGCCTTGTAGACAAACCTGTCATTGCAGTTCCAACAAGCACTGGCTACGGGGCTAGCTTTGGAGGATTATCCGCCCTTTTAGGTATGCTCAATAGCTGTGCAGCAGGGGTAACAGTAGTCAATATTGATAATGGTTTTGGGGCTGGATATGCTGCCAGCCTGATAAATTGCCTTTAAATGGCAAGTGTCTTATTGAGGCGCCTCCTTTTTTTGATCCCCATATCTCACCAAAACTCTTATGCTCAATGCCACTTTTGCGAATCGAAGCACTTAGCTATTTCATTGCCGTGTGTATGGCGGCGGCCCCGAACAACAGGCGATTGAAACTAACCTCGCAAAAACCAGCTTGTCGGATGATCTCAGCAAGTTTCTCAGGGCTATAAAAATGCCGCATGGAATGTGAAAGATAGGTATATGCAGGATCAGAACCAGAAATAAGGCGACCAATCTGCCTCACAGATGCTTTAATATAAAGGTGAAACATCCATTGAATCGGCGCAAACCTCGGTTGGCTGGTATCGAGATTTACGAATTGCCCGTCAGGCTTAAGCACTCGGTAAAACTCTCGAAGGCATTTGAGCAGATTGTCTTTAGTGAGATTGATGTTGCGGGTAGCGAAGGATATAATGATAGCATCGAAGAAGTTGTTCTGGAATGGTAAACAGCCTACATCTGCCAGGGTAAATGCAATACGCTTCACATTGGAATTCTTCATAGCCTTACTCATCATTGGAAGAGAAAAATCTACCGCTACTATATTCGTTCCATTTCTTGCCAGATGTGAAAGACAGGTAGCCATATCACCAGTACCGCTGCATGCATCAAGCCACAGCGTTCCTCCACCGGCTGCAGCGACCCTGGCTGCTTTTCTGCGCCAAAAAATGTCCTGCCCGAAGGTTAAAAGATGGTTCAGGAGCTTATATGTGCGAGGAACCTCGGTGAACATTTTCTGAATGAATTGGCTCATGAGAGGATTCTTAATCTATATCGAAAAATAAATGAGGGGAAAAACATACGAGGTCTTTGGCCAGATAGTCCCAGTGATTGGCTAAGGCTCGATTCGACCTTGCAGACCTCGGAGAGCTTTGTTATTTTTTTCATGTTGTTTACTGACAATCTTTTGATATGCGAATACACAGACACCAAAAATTATTCCTATGCATACTTTTACTGGATCACTTGTAAAACAAAGTAATGCCCCTGCGACTAATACAATCCGCATGAATATTCCAAGATTTTCAAATAAATAGCCCATAGTTCCTGCAGCAATCATATAAACACCTATTGTTGCGGTTATAACGGACCAGATTATTTTTGACGTTGATCCAAGCAGTAGCAGAGAAGTGTTTAAAATGAACATAAACGGCAGGATGTACTTTACAATAGCAAGTCTTACAGCTACCCATGCAGTTTTTAGCCAGTCTGCATTTGCTATGCCGGCTGCTACGTATACTCCAGGGCAGACTGGTGGAGTAAGCACAGATAAAATAGCAAAATAGAAGACAAACATATGGGATGCAATAGGTTCAAATCCCATATCTATAAGAGATGGTGCCACAACGGCTGCACCCAGAAGATATGCCGCTGGAGTAGGAACTCCCATGCCCAGCACGAGCGCTACTATTGCAGCAAGACCCAATGCGAGGTAACAATGGCTACCACTAAGGCCAATTATTGTTTCAGAAATATTTACTCCAATTCCTGTTAGTGTAATAAGAGAAACAATTATATTGGCACAAACTAAAAGGGGAACAACTTTTATAAGCGACCTGCCAACAGTATCCATGCCTGCTATCAGTCTATATGTCCTTTTTTTTATTTCAGATATTTTAAGCGTTGAAAAGATATAAAGTATTGAAAGAACGGCGATTGCCCAAAAAGCTGATGTTTCTGGTGTGCGTCCTTTCAGCATCAATGTAATTAGAAGCATGACAGGTATTACCAATAGTATAGAGCGAGACGGCTTTAGTATTTTAGTAAGGGGCTTAATATAGCTTTTTGGAACACTTTCAAGATTGCGCCTGGCACTTTCAAAATGTATTGCAAAAAATACGGATGTAAAAAATAAATAGGCAGGTATTGCTGCGCATACTGCAACTTTAATGTAAGGCATTTCAAGAAGCTCCGCCATTAGAAAGGCTGCAGATCCCATGATTGGCGGGGTTATTTGTCCGCCTGCAGATGCTGTAGCTTCAACACCTGCGGCAAATTCACTGCTGTATTTTAGCCTCTTCATCAAGGGAATTGTGAAATTTCCTGTTGTTGCAGTGTTGGCTACTGCAGAACCTGAAAGCATTCCAAAAAATGCACTCACTACTACAGAGACCTTTGCAGCACCCCCAAAAAATTTTCCTGTAAGCCGGACTGCTAAATCCATAAATGTGTCACCGGCACCTGTAGAAAGAAGAAATCCACCAAATATGATAAATATAGCAACGATTGTGGAAGACACTCCTGTTACAAAACCCCAAAGCCCTTTATCACTTAGATACATGACCTGAATAATGTGTTTTATGCTAAAGCCTCTATGTCCCCAGTAAGAAAGATAATCGCCTATTAATGGGATATCCGGAATGTATTGGCCCCAGAGTGCGTAAAAGAGAAAAAGCAGAGTCAAAATTGGAAAGGTTATTCCTATAGTTCTTCGTCCTGCTTCCAATGCAAGAATAATTGCCGCTGTTCCGAGAAAAAGTTGGATATTTGTTGATTCAGCTGGATTCTCCATTATCCAGTTGTAGTTAAAAAAGATATAGCCACACGAAATAATAGCCATTAGAATAAAGATAATATCTATGCCAAGAAATGCCGAAGCCCAGATATTGCCCCTTTTATTCCTTGTAGGTTTCATAAGATAAAATGTCAGGATCAAAGCAAAGCCAACATGTATTGCCCTTTGTTTCAAATTAGGAAGAGGCCCGGCAAAACCAGTATAAATCTGGAACAAGACGAACGTTACAGCAACCACGCTTAAAACAATCTTCCAGATTCCGTTAAAATTTCGCTGTTCTAATATATTTTTTGTTTTTGTTTGACTATCTTTGACTGTTGCATCTAGATTTTCTACAGGAGGCATGCTTTACTCCATGAAGTAAATTCAACTGGAAAATTAGGATTGATTAGGCCTTTAATCAAAAGAATTCCTCGATGCTCTGCATCGGGGTTAATAAGATAAAAATTCATTTTGATACCTCGCAGCTCTGCTGCGGGGTAGTTCATTTAAAGAACAATATAACAAAGGGGCGGTCAAATGTATGAGACGCCCCTCTAAATATTTTTAATGAAGCTATTTTGCTTCCGGAGGTATTGCGATTGGCCGTATATTTTTTGCCCCGAGTTCACGATATGCCTTTAGAGCACCTTTATGAAGAGGGACAAGTGTTAAATCTGCAGGGTCCTGAACCAAATCCAATTCTTTAAATGCCGGCCACGCAGCAATCTGGAATTTTTTGCCTTTTATTATTCCATTTACCAGTTTATATCCCAGATCGTTTGGAAGACTTTTGCTGCACATCACTCCTATGGGTCTTCCCCACATTGTATATGCTGGCTGATTGGGCATAGCTTTTATTCCCCCAGTCGGAACAGTGATAAATGAAATATAGGGAATTGCAGCTAAAATCTTCTTGGTGTGCTCATTTGTCAGTGGAATGAGCCGTACCTTGGTAAGGGTCATGATGTCTAAGGTCGATGCATCAAGCTGGGTGCCGATTCCCGTTTTGACATAACCTACGATTCTATTGTCTTTTATTGCTTTCACAGCATCAGATGTTGCACCGATATGGTAATCCGGTTTTACTCCCAGAACCTTAAATATTTGTTTTGTAGTAGCTTCTGAAGCAGAGCCTCTGATTCCAGGATTGAACTTTTTACCATTAAGATCTTCAAGTTTTTTCACTCCGCTATCTTCTCTGACCACAATAAAATCAATACCTACTGCATAGAGCCAAAGCAACCTGACATCTGGCAAAGCATTACCCTTCCATCGTGACAGACCTTGCCATGCTTCATACATGGTTTTCATTGAGCAGATGCCCATGTCTATTTCTCCGGATTTAACCCTCTTAAGGTTATCTACACTTGCCCCTGTTTCTACTACATTGACCTTCACCTCGGGGACATATTTATTTATAGCTTTTGCAGCTCCAACCACATACGCATAGTGACTTGATGCTGCTGCACTGGCCCCAAAGAATAGATATGTCTTCTTGGCCTCAGATGTAGCTGGCAATGAAAATGTTAATAAGACGGTGGGAATAAGAAAGAGCCACCCATATTTTTTCATTAGTTTTCCTCCTTAAATTATAAGTTTTTGCTAAAGATCATTTCAAAAACAAAGTGTTTGTGTAAATCAAAATAGGTTGTAGATAAATATTGATATTTAACGCAATGATTCCTTTACCTCTATTTGCAGCTTATTCGGCTTGACCTTTCGCCAGGTATTCACTTTAAATGTATAGTTTTTCCCTGCGGTTACTAAATTTGGCTGACCTTTTTTTCCTGACGCAGTATATTGTGTTACTTGATCATCAGCCTGGAGCGCCAGATAGAAAGGTTTATCCGTGCCAGAAATATTTTTTATGGTTACGTACACATAATAATTCCCTTTTTTATCCGGTTTATACTCAACTTCCTCTATTTTCGCACTATCCACACTTTTCTTTTTGATTCCCATCGAAACACCACTGCAGGATACTATTAAAAAAAATAGTATCAAAGAAAATACAACAGCTCTTTTCATTTTTTCCTCCTTGAAATAAGTTTACGGTTAAGTTTGACTACAATACTCTATATGAATATTAATTCCCTTCATATTGATTCAGTTACAATCATTTTTCTTGTTTTATATAATACCTATAAATTTCATGGATTATATGTTTTCGATTTTGTGTATTATTGAAAAAGATTTTAACTGCGTTATTACCAAACTATTAATTGGCGAGGGAATGTATTTAAAATTTCATACCCTGTTTCATTCACAAGCACCATATCACCAATGACTCCTGCTGCCTCATTTGGAATAAAAAGGTTAGGATGAAGCTCAAAAAGCATTCCTTCTTGAATTTTAATCGATGATTTATTTTGCTCTTGTTTCTCGATATCTTGAGTTCTTAATAAATATGGATTTGGAAAGGCATCTGATAAAATTGGATCATTATAGTCGAGGCCTAAGCTATGACCTGTTTTTAGCCAATACCAGTCAAGGTCTCTTACGTTTGGATAATACTTTCTTAATACATTATCAGATGCCATCCAAACTTCATTAAGTTCTATTCCTGGTTTCATGCAGCCTAATGCCGCTTCCTCCATCTCCAGAACAATATCAAATGCCCTTATTTGGGCTTTGTTGGGTTCTCCAATAGTACCTATCCTTATAGCATGTCCCCAATGCCCTTCATACATGACGAAAAGCGCTACCAGGATTTGATCTCCTTTTTGCGGCACCCGGTAGCATTCCCCCTTTGCATATCGCGGTCTATCTACGACTGGCCCAACACTTAAAAAGGTTGAAGCATGTTCACAACCCTCATATTTTGCAGTATATTCCAGATCAGCCTGAAGCTGATATGCTTTCTTACCTTTTCGGATCTCCCTGGTAAGAGTTTCAAACATTGCATCACAGATCTCGGCTGCACGTTGATGAAAAACAATTTGAATTTCATCCTTCACAATCCTTTGTTCATCTATAATGTTGTTTGCTTCAATCCATTCTATACCCCCTGCACCTTTCTGCAATGTCTCATAAATAGGTGCTGGTGTTTCATTACGCCCGATATAACCAATCTTTTTATTTTTTGATATGAGAGGATCAAAAATTGCCATTATCTCTTGGCCAATTTTTGCCTGTGGAATGACTCGGATATCATCAAACCATAGAGTTTCTTTGGCAAACAATTGAGCAGAACGCATAGTAACTAATAATATGGAATCTTTTTTTGGTGTTACTATAAGAACAGAAGGTAAATTTCTTCCATCCCACCCGCACAGATAGCGTATGTAGCCATGTGAACGGCTGCTGTTACCCAACATGCTGCCGGTAGAATATACGACAAGACTGTGCAGATTAAGACTCTGCATTTTTTCAGCAGTATTTTTTAAACGTTTTTTAAATATTGAATTTGGAATTTTCAAAATTAGATCCTTTAAATGGTAAAAAGCCGTTATTAAAAAAATATAACTTCACACCAACTATTCTAAAAATACGCGATCAGGATTATCTGTATCAAAAGCAGGAGCATATATGGAGAGGATAATACACCCAAACCTCAGCGCATGTGGTATTCCTTTTGGAACAAAAAAAACATCACCTTTTTTAAGGTTTCGCTTTTCATCTCCAATGATTACTTCACCCTCGCCTTCCATTAATTGTATAATTTCATCATGATATCTGTGAATATGCAAGGGAATACCATTTATATTATCGGCCATCTGTACTGCATTTAAGGTACAGTGGTCTCCATGATGAAGGAATGTATAATTAATATTATGCTTGTCATCCCGCCCATCTTCTCCTTTAATCGCTTTCTCTATTACTTCAGAAGCTGACCAATAATTCTCTGACATACCTAAAATCGCCTCCTCTTGCTACGTTACTGTAGCCATTATATTTTTATGAAATAATTGTATCTATTCAGACACAAAGACCCAAAGAAAAGACTGATATCAATAAAACAATACATAGGTGGCCAGGTTTTCTCAATACTATCAATGCGCCACATATCAATCTGGCATATTAATAAAATAATTCCATAATCTTTGTGGCTTAGTGCCTTTGTGGCAATATGCCTGAGCAGATAACTAATTAAGCATTAGTCTGGGAAGCCATAAAGTTATTTGAGGAAAAATATATAATAACACTAAAACCGGTAGCTGAATAAGGATGTAAGGAACAACACCTCGAATTATATGAGCAACCGTCATTTCCGGTGGAGCAACGCCTTTAAGGAAAAATATGTTATAAGCAAATGGAGGGGTTATGTAGGACATTTTCAAAACAACACAAAAAAGCAGCGCAAACCATACTGGATCAGCGCCAATTGTTTTAAGTACAGGGACAAATATAGGAACTATGACTAATAGTGTGCCTATCCAGTCCATAAACATGCCTACAATGAAGATTATAGTAAGCATAATAAGTATTGAACCGAGCTTACTACCTCCGCTAACCCCAAGAATAAATCCTTCTATTACCTCAGCGCCGCCTAAGGCCATAAATGATGTAGTAAAAAAACCGGCAAATAACATTATTAAGAAAACCATTCCGCAGGTTTTGGCTAAAGATAGAAGTGCCCCTTGCACAGTTGAAAAACTGAGACGACCATACGCAGCAGTGAGCAATACAGAGATAAAGGCGCCTACTCCGGCTGATTCGGTAGGGGAAGCAATCCCAGCAAAAATTGAACCTAAAACGCCCACAATAAGAGCTACAGGGGGAAGTAAGTCCCTTATTACTAAAAACAACATTCTGGATTTAGTTACCGCTTTTCTTGTCTCAACAGGCAGGGGTGGCCCTAACTCCGGGTTAATCGCGCATCTTATGAATATATAGATAAGATAAGCGCCACCCAAAATTATACCGGGCACTATAGCCGCTGTGAAAAGACGGGCTATCCCAATCCCGGAAACAGGTCCATATAAGATTAGCATTATGCTGGGTGGGATAATAACTCCCAGTCCACTTCCTGCACATATACATCCTGCAATCATTTCCTTATTGTATTTGCGCGACAGCATAGACGGCATAGCAACAAGTCCCATCATAACTACTGTTGCTCCCGATATCCCGGTGCAGGCAGAGAATATAATAATTATAATCATGGTGCCGAGAAGTAATCCGCCTCTTATACGACCCATCAAGAGATGCATAGTGCTGTAAAGCCTCTCTGCTATTCCTGCCTTTTCTAACATGCATCCCATAAAGATAAAGAGGGTAATAGCCTCCATTTCGTAGCTTGTCATCATGGTCATGGTTCGAGCGGGGAGCATTGCAATTAGATCCGTTCCCCACGCTAAATAACCAAATACCAATGACAAAATACCCAAAACAAATGCCACATGGAATCCGGCTATCACCAGACCTATAAGAGCCACAAACATGATGACGGCCAATTGTGCTTCTGTCATAATTCCTTTCCTTTTATAGCAACTGATAGGCTGCGAATAAGCTCTGCTATTCCCTGAAGGCCTAACAAGCCAAACGCAATTGGTATCATTGTCTTAATATAATAAACAGGAGCACCTACGGTTGTATGCCATGAGCATTCCTTTATTACCCAGGCTGTTTTAGTAAAGGGAATGCCATAGCAAACCAATGCCACGCATACGGCCAAGAGGAATAAGTAAGATATCGAGTCAACGATTGCCCGCATCCTCAACGGGTATAACTTAAACAATGGGTCTACTTTAACATGCCCTTTCTCGACAAGCGTATATGCAAACGCAAAAAGAAAAACCATGGAATAGAACATCCAGGATAGCTCAAAGGACCAGTCATCGCCCCTATGAAAAAAGTATCGTTCTATTACTATGGCAACCGTAACAATCATCTGTAGGATAATAAACCAGCTCGTGACATTTCCTGATACACGGCTGGCGGTATCTATATATTTCAAAAAACGATTCATGCTAAACAACCTTGTTTAAAGTAAAATCGGCAAACACTGCTTCCCCTCTCATTAAACCTGCGAGGAGAGAGGAAGCTTGCAACCTGTTACCAGGGTTCTATGGCATATTTTTTATATTTGTCATAAAAGCCCTTTTGGTGATCAAGTATTTTCTTGGCCCATGGATCACTCGAGGCAAGAATTCTATCTCTCGCTCTCTTTGTCGCCTCCACGAATTCTGTTTGCATTTCCGGTGTTACCTTTATTACCTCCCATTTATTTTGCCACTTTTCCGCCATAACTTGATCCATATAGCCGCCATATTCAAAGGCGTGCCACATGCTCACATCTGCAGCATATTTAACTATTCTCTTGAGATCATCCGGCAAAGCGTTCCACGATTCCATGTTGATAAATATCTGTACAGTCGTTCCGACAGGCTGGTGTATCGACCCAACCACCACGTATTTTGCTACATCTTCTATGCCGGACTTGGAGTCGATGTAAAACGAACTCATCTCACAGGCATCCAGTTCACCTCTTGCCATAGCCGGCGTTACATCGGTCATAGGAATAGAAACGCATGTGCACCCAAGTTCTTCAAAAAACATTTTGTTCAGACCGGAAGTTCGAATTTTTAACCCTTTAAAATCGGCTATCTTTCGAATAGGTTTAATTGAGTAAACCGCCTCTGACGCGGTAATGACAACAGGAAAGCTTATCAGGTTGAATTTTGTCTGGATATATTCATTATAGATATCCAGGCCACCACCTTCATACAAATACCTAACCTGTGAAAATATGCTTTCATTCGTCCATCCTGGTCTGCTACCAATGGGCAGCCCTGTCCAGGGTAAAGTACCCGCAACATACATACCGCTATTATGTGTCAGGTCCAATCTTCCTGCAGATGTTTCATTCATAGCTGCTATAGGACCCACTATTTCACCA
>Ga0233415_10001480_pt1 | contig 10202 bp, 13 predicted proteins | sample Na_anoxic_12_MG_FD_188631 | JGI IMG/M metagenome (GOLD analysis project Ga0233415, IMG submission 188631) | Seawater microbial communities from Saanich Inlet, British Columbia, Canada - Na_anoxic_12_MG | ecosystem: Environmental > Aquatic > Marine > Inlet | place: Canada: British Columbia...
GGGACGGCTTGCCCGTTCTTTTCTTGTAATCTGATTTTGATTCAATAATCATTTTACCCGACGACATAAATTTATATTTAATTGTTGGCAATTGTTGATTATATGTCGAGTCTTTTCTTAATCTCAAGTCGGCCTTCAATGCCTTAGACAAGTCGTCGAACATTAACGATTTTATATTGTGGTGCGTTCGTTGTTCCAACGCTTCCTTTTTCGTGGCCGTCTTGCCTTTTTGAATACTCTTAACGCCCATTCCGTTGTGCATTTCCAGGAATCTAACTTTTCTTGGTATTAATGGTTTGCCTTGGTCGTCTTTTTCACTCTTTTGCATTTCAACTAAACGGTCATAGACTCCGGAACCTAGACCGGTCGCATCAATGGCAACAACAACTTGTTCGCCCTCGTAATCGTCCATAATAAAACGAAATACGTCGCCCGTTGTTTCCATTAAATCTTTTTTCGAAGTCTTTTTTGTCCTGGTATGAACAACCTTGGCCGAATAATCGGGCAATGGTATTCCAGGTCTTTCGTTAGTTGATATTGAAGCGGCGACCGTAATAGGGTCAAGTTTCTTTTCTTCCGCGTCGATTAATTCAGTAAAACATGACTTGTCGTCTCCGAACCTGGCAACGTCAACCCCAATATAACGAATAAATCTTTTTGATTTGGGGTAATTTTTTCTTCTTTGCGCAAGCTCGACGTCTCTTCCTTGAATTAAAACGGTGTCGTCAACGTCCGGAAATAAACCAAGAACTTTCGATTGAAAACGGGCGTCTTCAATTCCCCATTCAAGAGCTTTTTCCATAACCCATTGACACGAAATTAAATGGGACACCGGTTTTTTATAATTCTTTAATCGGTCAAGCCTGGGCCCTTCGTCTAAACCATTTAAAAGTTCAACTTCGGCTTCCAATGTTTCCAGGTCAACAATTCCATTCATTATTAAGTTTGGAGAGTCGAAACAACTTAAATAAACTTTTTTCCATGACGGCATTGAAAACAGTTCGAAGAAATTGCAGTTCTTAGTTGTCGGGTTTGCTATACATACAAATTTTACAATCTTACCGGACGTTAATAGCCCCTCGACTTGAGTCCAAACATCGGGCGGAACCCCAACGGCTTCGTCGAATACAATAAGAATATAGTCCCCATGCCAACCTTGAAATGTCGAACCCTTTTGTTCGCCGTTTTCGTCGCCCCCGGCGGTCTTGGCCGGAGAGAATCCCATTGCATACCAATCGGACTCTATTTGTAATTTTTTACTCGTAAGGTGGCCACCTAGATTATAAAGGGCATTCTTTACGGCAACGCCAATTTCCCCCCATAATAACATTTCGACTTGTCGGTTAGTTGGTGCGGTCGTAATAATCTTGGCCCCTGGAAAACAGTAAAGAAACCATAAAACAATACGAGCTAAAAGCCATGTTTTCCCAACGGCGTGACAAGCGGACACGGCAACACGGTCATAGTCGGCAACGTCCTGGCAAATATCGGCCTGGTATTTTTCCATTGTCTCAACGCCAAGGACTTTTTCAATAAATAGTTGGGGGTTACGTTGAACCTTTTCGAGAATTTGCTTATTCATACTAAGGGGCCGGAGTAGCTATTATATTTAAAAAATCAACCGGAATTTCGAATTCCTTATAATTTGATTCATTGTCCCCGGTATGAACCGTGCATAAACCTTTCATGTTTACAACGTTTTCGCTGTAAAATGTTACATAAAAAAATAACTCTCCAAATTTATACCTATTCATTTTTTTCGTCTCCGTCTTTTCCGGTCAATGCGTCCGGGTCAATATTAGTAATAAGGTCAACCCAAGAGTTAACTTTAACTTCCCCGTCGAACTCGACTTTTTCCTTTTGGCCTAACATATTCTTGCCAAGGAACTTTAACATTTGCGTATCGCCTTCCATTGCGGCCTGAATTTGGCGACGCCTTAACGAAACCTTAGAACCCTGGGAATTACGTTCATAAAATTCAGTCCATGAAATATTGTACTCTTCTTTAATTTTTCGGCTTAATACTTGTTTGTTCATTTGAAAGAACCCGGCAATTTCTTCCAGGGTGCAATGAATAGAGCATAAATATTTTAATTCTTTTTCATTAAATACTGATTTTGGTCGCCCAACTGTTTTATATTCGGCATCAATTTTTTTATAATACTCTTCGACGTCTCTTTTTTCGTCTTCAAGTTCGGCTTCCATTTGCTTTTTTAATTGAACAATAAGAACTTCCGATTCTTTTATGTTTTTGGCCTTAACAAGAATCTTGTCAATTTTAGACGCTCCGAAATACTCGGTAATTTTTTGTCGATACGATTCACGTTCGGCCGGCTTAAGGCGGCTTGTTCTTGCGCCCGTTTTTTCCGAAGCCTTAACCTTTTTTCTCGCAACCTTTTTCTTGCCGCTTCCGTTCGTCGAACCTTTTGGACGCCCAGGCCCTTTTTTTGCCGGTTTCGCTTTTTCGATTGCAATTTGTTCTTCCTTGAATTCCATTTCAATAGATTTATTTTTGATTTTTGTCATAATGTCCTACTTTTAAAAAGTGTCGGCCCTATTCCGAATCCTGGGGCGGGGCCGACACGAACGCGTTATTCCTTCGCGGTTTCTTTAATTGGGCCCACTTCCTTGGACTCTCGTTTTAACTCAATATTTGTTTCACTGTCTGCATTAACCATAACAACGACCTTATTGCGTCGCAATTGCTTAATTAAAATAGTTCCTGGCCCGTCTAAAGTGACGGCCTCGCCTTCGCGTAAGTTAACTATTAAATTTCCGTTTTTTCCTTTCATATACTAAGTATGTTGCAATTTGTTCGATTTCGCAAATACTTGACCGCCCCGCCCCCGCGTAGCCCCAAAAAGAAAAACCAATGTAATGAATGTTGCGTTATGAAAACCCCTAACGTTAGCGAGTGTTATTAAATCTCGTAACGTTACTAAACGTTACTTGAATCTTGTAACGCTTTTTAGAAATAAAAAAACCCGTCTCATAAACGGGTCGTGCATTTGTTGTCGCCTAAACTCTCCCGACTCAACCGAAGTTTGCGGCCTGGCCATTCCGAACTACCAAATGCAATTTTATTAAAAACCATATTAATTAATAAATCAATTAAAATTAATTCATTTTGGAGAGTTTTAAATTTATTGCCTCGCGCGTATATTTTTATAAGTTTTCCACCAAAATTACTATTAATAGTAGAAAAGTGACGTAAGTCCCCGTGTTCCCGTGCGTTCCGATTCGCGTTCCCGCGTTAAGTATATGATATTATTCAAACGCACCCTTGTAAGTTATTGATGTTCCGTGTTCCGTTCTTTTCCGAAAAACTAAAGGGATATATATAAGCACTGTAGGTTAGGTATGCCACCTAACCTACCTACATTTAATATAAGTTATTTATATATATAGGAACGCGGAACGGCCCCCAAAAACCCTTTAATATCATATACTTAGACCAGAACGGCCACCGGAACGACTCACAACTAAAACGGAACAAAAGAATGAAAAGAATACAATACATTTGACGATAACCGTAAAAACGTGTTTAAGTATTATTTCTATAACATTTACATTATTAATAAAAGGGACACCATGGACATTACAAACGAAATAGTATTAATGAAAGAACAACGCGACGGACGCAAAAAAAAGAACTTTAACGTGACGTTGGACGAAACAAGACTTGAAGAACTAAAGAAGAAATTTGGCGAAAAGAGTCCATTTTTTAAAATGATTAACAAGAGTGAACAAATAGATTTTATGTTTTACTTCCTTGAAAAGTATATGAATTCAAGCCCAATGTTTAATAACGAGAATAATTAAATTAATTCAATTAATTAAAAAGAACGTTAATTTCTCACACAAAGGGCAAAAAAAATGGACGATTTTAGAATTACTATAAAAGAATTTTTCAATAGAAAATGGCTAACGTCTTCAAAAGTGAAGCGTTCTTTAACGTTAAGCGAAAACATAATTAAATTAATCGAAGAGTACAATCGAATTTACGGAACAAGAATGTCCCAATCTCAAATTGTCGAATTCTTAATTAGTCAAAGATTGAACGAGGTTAAATATTTGCCCGATTACGAAGGCATTTATTTGCGTTCGAATACTTCAAAACTAAAGACCGAATTCAGACTAATAAAAGACGGGTCGAAGTTGTGATTAAGCTATTAAAAAGAATCACCCAAATATTTGGAATAAAAAGAGTTAAGTCGATGCAAGTTATTGATTATTCATTGTTGGCGGGAACTAAGTCCAAAAAAACGGGCCCAAATTTGGAGAAACGAAAGGTTTATTACGCCAAAAATGCAACGTTATCTTTCGACGGTCAAGAAATTAAAGTTCTTAAAACCACAAAAACAAAACACTTAATCCAAATTGGGGAAACTAAATAATGCAACCACTCGACCAAGCAATTGAACATTTAAAAAATGGCCATAATATTTTAATTACCGGTGGCGCGGGTGTTGGGAAGTCCTATAATTTACGAAAAGTCCTGGACTGGGCCGACGATAACAATATGAATATGGCAAGAACCGCATTAACGGGCATGGCCAGCTTACAATTTGATTTTGGGGAAACATTGCACCGATGTACTGGAATAGGGTTCGCCAAAAACAAAGACGATTTAAAACAAGTTATAAAGACATGGAAATTTAGGAACGAAATTCGTTGGGAACTCCAGGCCCTCGACGTTTTGATTGTTGACGAAATTTCAATGCTCCGAAGTGATACCCTGGAATTAATCGACGTACTTTTACAATATGTAATGGAAAACGAAGAACCTTTTGGTGGCCTTCAAATAATATTTTCCGGCGATTTTATGCAATTACCACCAATCGTTAAACCGGAAGAGAAACCATTATTTATTGAACGTGGTTCCTGGGCGTTCCAATCCCAGGTTTGGCAAAATTTAAAACTAAAGATAATTTATTTAAAAGAGGTCAAAAGGCAAGACGACCCAAAATTTGCAATGGCCTTAAATGCTATTCGGGCGGGATTTATTAACGAGGCCCTGGACGAATATTTTTTCAATACTCATAAAAATATTTTTCCGGAAGGTGTCGAACCGGTTCGTCTGCTTAGTACCAACATGGAAGTGAACCGAGTAAACGACAAACGCCTTGAGAAAATAAAAACCAAAAAAGAAACTTACGAAGCAAAAGTTAATGGGAACACCGACAAATTAAAAGACCAAATTATTCGGGACTCTCCGGCCATGGTCGAACTTAATATTAAGGAAGGGGCCCAGGTAATGATTTTAGTAAATTGCCCAGGGTCTTACGTTAATGGTTCAATGGGCGAATATATAGGAATGTCCGAACGCGAAGTTGAGGAAATGGGGGAATTCGTAACAAGAAAAGTCGCCCTTGTTAAATTGTTCGACTCGAAAGAAGTTGTGGCCGTTCCCGAATACGAATGGAAAATTGAAAAGAAAAAAGAAGTCGGCGGAAAAATACAAATCGAAAAATTGGCTTCATTAACTCAATTTCCAATTAAATTAGGTTGGGCCATTACCGTTCATAAATCCCAGGGAATGACTCTCGATTACTTACAAGTTGACCTTACGCGTTGTTTCGCGGAAGGAATGGCATACGTCGCTTTAAGTCGTGCCAGGACTTACGAGGGCCTTAAAATACTTAATTGGCGCAAAAATGCAATTATGTGCAATAAAGACGCATTTAATTTTTATATGAACTTAAAAAATAAGGGGGAAATTTAAAATGGGAATAGAAACGATAAGCATTACCAACGCTTTAAATTCAAAAAAGCCACAACCAGGAGAATTTAAGTTTGGAATGATTATAAGAATAAGGTCTAAAACTTGCCTTTTAACAAAAAATGATTCCGAATACCCGGTTCTTTTAACGGCCCTGGATAATTTTGAATATTATGAAGAGTTTAAAGATTTTACGGAAATGGTTCAAGCGACAAACGACGTTAAAATAATCGGACAATTAAAACTATAAAGGAAATTAATCATGGGAATTGAAGTAAAGTCACAAATTAAAGACGTAGGAAGAGAAACCGCAAGTTATTGGCTTCAAGCCGCTATTAACGGAAACCCGGAACAAGTCGGCAATCAAATTGAAGTATTAAAGGAAGCGGCGATTCATATTTTGGGAACGTACGCTTTTAATAGTACAAAACCGGAATGCAACGACAAACCAGTTAGCGAAGCAACAATTATAATGAAACTTAAAGACGAAATTGAAGACGAAGTTCAATTTATGAAAGACAACACGAACCCGGAAGACTTTCAAGCGATTAAAAAATGAAGGTAATTAAAAAGTGTACTTGCGGAAAAAAGTTAATGAGAAAAGACGTTAAGTTTATAGGCCAAAACGTAGTTTGCAATAAAATTACAAATTGGTATAACTGTCTTTTCTGCAAAACAACATTTATATTATTTCAAAAAGGAGAACCACAAAATGACAAGACAATTCAACCCGGTCGATGCGGGATTAAACCCCAAGGCCGTACAAGAACTTTATAATATTGTTCTAACTCAAAAATTAGTTCTTGAAGCAAAACTTGAGAGAATTAAAAACGAACTTGCCGTTGGTGCTTGCGCCGTAAATGACGGTGTTGCAACAAAAGAACAAGCGGCCCAAGGAATGTTAAATTTAATTTGTTATATCGAAGCAAAAGTTAAGGTTGAGGACGAACTTGACGTTGAACAAGGTTCGATTGACCTGGTTAATAAACATCACGAATGGGTTAAAGAGCATTATGCAAAAAATAAAAAAACAGATTGAATATAATGTTTGCCCGTGGTGCGAAGAGGAACTTGGTATTTTTCGCGACCATTGCCGCAAAACTCATGGCCACGCAATGTTTCAAGCCAAAATTGCGTGGCAAAATCTTTACAACGAAATAATTACTTCATTGAAACAACTATTCCATTTGTAGGCATACCACCGACGCGGCATTTCTTGGAACCTTTATAATTGTCGTGTCGTTTTAAAATATTCTTATAATCTGAAAATTTCGAAATACGTTCCATTTGTTTTCTTAATGCCGAACTTGCGCTTGCAATAAAAAATTCTTTTTCTTGTTCGAAATATCTTAGTCCGATTATTCCAAGCATTTGGTCGTATTCGTCCCGCGCCTGGGCCGTAACTTCATATTGATAACGGTCAACAATTTGCCCAACTGTTATTACACGGCCAGGGATTTGAAGCCCAAAAATATCGTCAAGACATTTTTGCGATTCATTTTCGTCATTGGCCTGGACATATTCGGAATGGGAAAAGTCCATTTCGTTAATAGTATCAAGAACAAATTTTTCGTCCATTTCGCCCGTTGAGAAATAAGCAAAATAACCCGCTATAATTGGGGCAAGTTGGTCGGCTTGCCTTGCTTCGATTTTGTGCGATTTAATGACTTGTTTCGCCGTCTCAATGTTTTTAACATGGTTTCCATACATATTTACGGCACGAACAAAAAGACCCGTTGAAAGGCGTTGAGAGTCCGACATTGCATTTTCTAGTCGAATAAAAGTTTCGTGTAACTCTTCTTTAATATTTGCCATTTCAATTACGAAGAACCTGGAAGTGTCGGCCCCGTTCATTTCTGACAATTGAATTGAACCCATGCAAAATGTTGTATTGGTATTATATGAAATTGCTTTTCCGCCGGCCGACCCTCTTAAAATTTCGTACTTAGAACGAGTCGAAGACTGTCTTGCCATTTCTAAAATTTCGGCCATACGGTCGCGGGCCTTTTCCGTGTCGGGTTCCGATTCATCGTAAATAATTGGAACGGCATTCGAACCCAACCTTTGACGAATTCCGGCCGCCGTTGAACCTTGAACCATAATCGAAAAATCAACCATACTAGAAATATATTCTAAGATTGTTGATTTTCCCGAACCCCGTTCCCCTGTAAACCAAATATGCGGTCGCCATGATAACGATGCGAAGACCTGGGCCGAAAATAACCAACCCAAAACAATTATGTAATCACTTTTATTTTTATACTTTAACATTTGGAAGGCTTCGACAATTTTTAAACAATCCGAATTACCAAGCGGCCTATTAAAGTCCAGGGCCACCGATTCACTTGATTGGTAAAAGTAATCCGACTTAATACCGTTATTAAATAATGGAAAAAACTCTTCTTTATAATAAAGTTTGTCGCCCAAATTAACTATAATTTCGCCGTCTTGTTCCCAGGCCCCAACACCACGAATTTTTGAATGGTTAAAAATCCCGGCCTTGTTCGACTCAATTCCAATTTTCCAAATAACTTGCTTCCAATCCGGATTATTTGTTTTTTCTCCGTCTTTATTCATTACATAACCGTAACGGTCGCCCCAATATTTTGGCGGGGCATTTAACATAAACGTTCCTTGATTATGGTCGCTTTTCGAAAATTCTAATATTTGCTTTTTGGAAGTTGAAAAATAATAATATTTGTCGCCGTTAAAACCTAAAGGAATTATTTCAATAAAGTCCGTTTCCTCAACGTGTAATTGTTTCGCTACTTGTTCAAGACCTTCGAATTGGTGTAAGTCGTTATAGTCACTCCAAGCGTCGTTTCCGCCGTCGAACTTAACAGTCTTAACCACGGCATTGGAAAACTTATTTGCCGCTTGCTTGGCCTTACGTTCGCCAATATTATGCCATTTTGGGTCGGCGTGAATATCTTTGTCGGCCGCAAAAACTAAATTACAATTTTGATTTATTTTTCTTACCGCGCTTGCCCCTGGTAAAATATTCGAAGTGTCCCAAACGCAAACAACTGCGATATTCTTTTTATTTTTAAATGCCATGTAAATGGAAGCGGCGGTTGCATAACCTTCGGCTATATAAATAAATTCAGCTTTTCGAATGTCTCCGAAGGGGCAAAAAGACCCGGCTTTTTCGATTCCAAAAGTATAACGCTTTTCGAATTTTCCAGAAACCGGGTCAAGAAAAATACGTTGGCCCCCAACAAAGAGGCCTTCCGCATTCCAAGCCGGGACAAATAAGACGTCCTTCCCGTCCACTCTTGCGTGAAAGTTAGAATTTAACTTCTTACCTTTCAAATAAGTATGAACCGGCGCATTCAAGGGCAAGTTGAAATAAAACGGAGTCCATTTGTCCCGACATTGTTTATATTTGTCTTGTTTTTCTTTTTCAAGCTTTTCTTGAGTTTGGGCCATTTGTTCTTTTTCGGCCTTACGAAATTCTTTTGTTACAATGGTTCTATCCGATTTGTCATAACTTGAACAAGTGTATTGAACACCTTGCCGCCAAGTTCCGTAAACCGCATTGTAATAAACATTTCCTTTGAAGTCGTTCGCATGAATGCAAACCCAAATTGCTTTGTCGTCTTTTTTTGTTGAATCAAAACGATTAACCGAACCGTCGAATGTAATGTTTGCAATCGGTTCTAATATTGGAATTTTTTCCGATAACTCTTGATTGAGTTTTGTTAAAAAACTAAAGTCCATGAACTTGCCCTTCATATCTTATTATTTGAGATATTATATTATTATTAAATGCCGACCTTTTGCAAGTCTTTTAAAACTTCGTCCAAGGAAGCCGTTAAAGTTGGTTCCTGGCCATAAGCGTAAATATTGCCATTACAAGTTACCGTAACGTGAAATTCCTTTTCAAACCAACAAATTGACCCTTCCCAACCCTGGGAATATATAAAATTAAAAAAATTTAAAATTCTTAGCCCTAGTTCTTCGTTCATATTATACCCCGAAATAATGTTTAATTTGCTTGACGGCCTGGCCTTCGTCTCTTACTACCAGGAAGAAACCATTCATTCCAACAATGAAGTTTTCCCAATTCTTTTGTTCTTTTGTTTGCACGGCCTTACCTGTTTTAAATTCGAATTCTAAATGTATAACGCCCGATTGCGTTTTTAATAATCCGTAAGCGTCGGCCATTCCGTTACTATTAATTTTCATTGGAACATAATTAATAATTCCGCCGTTAATTCTTTTTGCATAAAAGAGTCCAACGGTTCGGTCAAAGATTCTTAAGTTTGGAATTTCTTTCATTGCCAAAAGTTTGAACCGCTTAATTAATTCCTGGTGATTGAAATATTGATTCGTCATTATATTAACCTTATTTGTTTTTCAACACCTTTTAAAATATGTTCAATCGTTGGAACATTTACGGCATTTCCTATTTGTTTATATTGCTGGCCTAACGATACGCCGCTTGTCCAACCAATTGGGAAACCTTGAAGTTGTTCGC
>Ga0233415_10001481_pt1 | contig 10199 bp, 8 predicted proteins | sample Na_anoxic_12_MG_FD_188631 | JGI IMG/M metagenome (GOLD analysis project Ga0233415, IMG submission 188631) | Seawater microbial communities from Saanich Inlet, British Columbia, Canada - Na_anoxic_12_MG | ecosystem: Environmental > Aquatic > Marine > Inlet | place: Canada: British Columbia...
TGATTTTTACATTGATATGCGCTGTTTCGGTAAAGGGTACGAGGAATTTTACGAAAGATGCCAGAAAGAGGGGACGATTTTTATAAGAGGTAAAGTTGCGGAAATTACCGACCAGGCTAAAACGCCGGAGGAGGAAGGCAGGCTCATCGCTATTGCTGAGGATACACTTTTAGGCAGTCCTTTGCGTGTGCCTGTTGATATGGTGATCCTTTGTGTTGCAATGGAAGCACGAAAAGATGCAATCGATGTGGGAAGAGTTTTTGGAGTAAATATTGGTGCAGATGGCTTTTTCCTGGAAGAACATCCAAAACTGGGACCCCTCAATACAGCTACGGACGGAGTCTTTCTGGCAGGAGCCTGCCAGTCGCCAAAAGATATTCCTGATGCAGTCGCCCAGGCATCAGGGGCGGCCGCGAAAGCTCTTGCGCTGGCGACAAGGGGGTATGTCCAGGTCCCTTCAACCATTTCCTGGATAGATCCGGATGTTTGTGCCGGTTGTCAGACATGCATCAATCTTTGTCCTTATACTGCCATTGAGTTTGATGAGCGTAGAAGGGTGTCGGTGGTAAACGAAGCTATATGCAAGGGATGCGGAAGTTGCAGTGGGTTTTGCCCAAGTGGTGCAGCTCAGGTCAGGCATTTTAAAGAAGAACAAATATTTGCAGAACTGGATGGTATATTGGATGCACTTCATGCGGTAGGCCAATAGTCGGTTTTTAATGCGACTAAAATGTTACCGAATTTGTACCCGTTTACACCCATTCGGAACAAAAAGGTCGCACAATCTCAGTTCTGTAGGCGTTTACAGGTACTGCAGATGTGCGTGCTCAGGGCGACCAGCTATAGTCTACTATGCTGTTTGCCCTGAGTGCGTGCAGATTCGGTGCCTGTGAACGCTTATCCGAATTTTAATAGTCTTGGAGGAGATATGGAAGATTTTGAACCAACCATCATCGCTTTTGTCTGTAACTGGTGTACATACACTGCTGCCGATCTGGCCGGGACCTCCAGATTGAGCTATCCAAAGAATGTCAGGCTGATCCGGGTGATGTGTACCGGAATGGTCGATCCCCAGTACGTGATCAAGGCCTTTTTAGAAGGGGCTGATGGAGTCCTTGTCAGCGGGTGCCATCCTGGCGACTGCCATTACATCAATGGAAATTACAAAGCTCGAAGGAGGATCAAACTTTTAAAGGAGATCCTTCCTCAATTCGGTTTTGATGAGAAACGTCTGAGATTAACCTGGATTGGAGCAAGCGATGGAATCCAGTTCGCTGAAACAATGCAAAATCTGGTTACTCAAGTTAAAGCCCTCGGTTCAAACGAGGCCAAGTTAAAAATGGTTATTTAGTAAGCTGGGTTATCTGCCAAGCAGCTTAACAGCTAATTTTGGAGGACACTATGGCGATAAGCGCAAAAATTGACGTAAAAGACCAGGATATTTTATCATCACTGAAGAACTTTTTCCGATCCATCCTCCAACTGGAAGATGTCAGTGCAATCCTGGTTCCACAACACCTTCCCATGAAGAATGTTGTAATGCCTACCCTTGTAACAGACCCTGAGCGCCTGGATGGAGTTGACCCCCTGGCGCCTATCTTCCCTATGAATACAGCCAAGGTCGTTTCCAAGCTTACACGCAAACCGTCAGGAGGAAAGATGGTGGTGGTGTTGCGTTCATGCGAGATACGGGCATTCATCGAACTGGTGAAACTCAAGCAGGGCTACATGGATGAGGTCGTGATAATAGGGATCGATTGCCTTGGAGCATACAAAAATACGGATTATTTTAAATTTGTCGGTGAGGATGTAAGCGAATCGACTAAAAAGTTTTACCAGAGCGTCCTTTCAGGAAAAGGAGCGGCCATGGATGACGTTGACATTGCCTCGGCCTGCAAGGCATGCGAATACCCTGTTCCTGACGGCGCTGATATTATTATCGGACTTTTTGGCATGGATACCAACAGTCAACTTCTGGTCCAGGCTAAAAATTCCCAAGGAGAAGATCTTTTAACGAGGCTCGGCCTTCCCGAACTGGAAGAACCCCAGGCCCGAAGAGATGCCATTGAATCACTTATCACCCGGTGCACGGAGTATCGGGATAAAATGTTTGCTGAAACCACCTCAGCGACCAACACACTGGAAAAGTTGACCAGATACCTTGCCAATTGTATCAACTGCTATAACTGCAGGGTGGCCTGTCCGGTATGTTATTGCAAGGAGTGTGTGTTCGTTACGGATGTTTTTAACCATGAGCCTTCACAGTATCTTAAATGGGCCCTGCGGAAAGGGGCGATAAAGATGCCAACAGATACTGTTTTCTACCACATCACACGACTGGCTCATATGAGTACAGCATGCATCGGATGCGGGCAGTGCTCAAATGCATGTCCCAACGACATTCCGGTAATGGAACTCTTCCGTACAGTGGCACAGCGGACACAAAAGGCATTTGAGTATGAGGCAGGAAGAAGCATTGAGGATGATCCTCCCCTGTCTGTGTTTATGGAAGATGAGCTTGCAGATGTGGTGGGAATATCATAAGTGTAAGAGTAATTGGAGGTCATTATGAACAAGAAGATCGGCAAGGCATTGGTGGTTGGGGCAGGAATCAGCGGCATTCGGGCTGCCCTCGATCTGGCTGAAACCGGTTATGGTGTAACTCTCATAGACCGTGCACCGCACCTGGGCGGAATATTAAGCCAACTCGATTATCAGTTTCCTACAGATCGATGCGGTATGTGTAAAATGCTTCCTCTGGTGGACAGGGATGCATCTTCCCAGTATTGTCTTCGCAAAGGGCTTTTCCACGAAAACATTGAAATCCTGCTTTCCACGGAAATTTCATCAGTGGAAGGAGAACCCGGCAACTTTGCTGTGATGCTTAATCAGAAACCGGCCTGGGTTGACCAGGATCTCTGTACAGGATGCGGGGCCTGTGTTCAGGTATGTCCGGTAGAAGTGCCGGATCTTTTCAATACCGGCCTGGCTTCTCGAAAGGCAATATATCTTCCTGTCCCACATTCGATCCCAAACTCTTACGTAATTGATGTAACCACCTGTAACCGTTGTGGTGCCTGTGAAGAGGTTTGTCCCACACAGGCCATACGTTTATCTCAACAGGAACGTAAAAAATTTCGCATTCTGGTAGTTGACGATGAGTTAATCCTTCGCGATTCGCTTAAAGCATGGCTTGATGATGAGGAAGGTTTCGCAGTTGACACGGCAGGAACCGGACCGGAAGCTCTTGAGCAACTGGAAAAATCCACATATAATATTATGCTTCTGGATATAAAGATGCCAGGAATGGATGGCGTTGAAGTTCTTAAGAAGGCGAAAGAGGCATTTCCCGATCTGAACGTCGTTATGATGACTGCATATGCTACTGTTGAGACCGCAGTTGAGGCAATGAAGATCGGCGCCCTTGATTACCTTATTAAACCTTTTGAGCCCGACACCCTTATTCCCAAAATACTTGGTATATATGAAAAGTTAGAAGCAACCCAGGGACGTGAACTTCAAGTCGGAGCCATTGTCCTGTGCGGAGGGACAGACTATTTTGATCCTGCCACCGGAAAGGACACGTTTGGATACGGGATGTATCCTAATGTTGTGACAAGCCTTGAGTTTGAAAGAATCATGAGCGGAACTGGGCCGTATCAGGGCAAACTGGTCCGTCCGGGTGACGGAAAGCCGATTAAAAAGGTGGCATGGATTCAATGTGTGGGATCACGGGACATCCAGAACGATGCAGATTTTTGCTCCAATATATGCTGTATGTACGCCATCAAAGAAGCCCTTGTTGCCAAAGAAAAGACAAATGGCAAGCTTGAGGCTACCATTTTTTATATAGATATGCGAACCTTTGGTAAATCTTTCCAGCGTTACCGCGACAGGGCGGAAACTGATCACGGTGTATGTTTTAAAAGGGGGCGTGTTCATTCGGTTATTACGGATGATACGCAGGACGAAATCAGCGGTGATTTGATGCTTCGATATATGGACATGGACGGCAAAGCTCATGATGAGAAATTTGACATGGCGGTACTCGCCGTTGGCCAAAGGCCTTCGCCGGGCACAGCTGAGTTGTCAGAGATGTTGGGGATTGATCTCAACGAATGGGGATTTTGTCAGGTAGAGCCATTTTCATATTCAAAGACAGTTAAGGAAGGTATCGTTATCGGCGGAAGTTTTTCAGGTCTTAAGGACATAAGCGAATCTGTAATACAGGCTTCTTCAGCTTCGCTGACTGCATCCTGTGTCATCCATGCCGCAGGTGGCAGCCTTTCGTCTGATTCCGCACAAGATACGGCCTTTGCTGATGTTTCAAGGGATATGCCGAAGGTCATGGTGGCAGTCTGTACATGTGGCGATGTGCTGTCAAAAAATTTAGATACAGACCAGCTTACCACACGTATTATGACCGATCCTGAAGTGGACCAGGTTGTCTTTATTGAGCAAACTTGCACTGCCAGTGGATGGGGATCTCTTGTTGAGCTTGTGGAAAAGCACGAGCCCAACAGGATTTTGATCGCAGCCTGTCTTCCCTATGTATATGCACGAAAAATCAGGGAGCTGGGCCACAAGGTCGGTCTTAATCCCACTCTTATCGATGTTGTTGATATACACACGCTGTTGACAGATAAAATTTCAAAGGATGAAGAGCATAGCGACTCTGATGCTTTTGGCCTCGCCCTTTCAGCTATTGAAATGGGAATTGCCGGAGTGAAACACCTTGATCCGTCTCCTGTAACTACAGTTCCTGTTTTCCAGCGAGCATTGGTGGTTGGTGGCGGAATTGCAGGCATGACAGCAGCTTTGGCCGTCGCAGATCATGGATTTGAAGTGGATATTCTGGAGCAAGGCGAAGTGCTTGGTGGCAATCTCAACTGGCTGAAACAGACCCTCGAAGGTCATTCAACCCGGACTCTTTTGGATGAAACACTTTTGAAAGTGGAAAAACATCCTATGATACAGGTTCATACCAGCATCCGGTTAACGGGCTCATATGGTCAGGTTGGACGGTTTTATACTACCATTGAAGATGAAGATGGAGCTGTAAATACTCTTGAACATGGCATAACTATCCTTGCCACAGGGGGGAGGGAAGCCGCTACGACATCTTATGGCTATGGTTCCAGCGAGGCCATTGTTACTCAAATGGAGCTGGAGATGAAGCTAAGTGAAAACAAGATCGATTATGCTCAACTCGAATCTGTGGTTATGATCCAGTGTGTCGATTCAAGACAGGAGCCAAGGAACTATTGCAGCCGCGTATGCTGTGCAACTGCCTTAAAAAATGCCCTGAATTTAAGGGAACAGAATCCCGATATAGCCATCTACATTTTTTACAGGGATATTATGACTTACGGATTTACTGAAAGCTATTATACCCAGGCACGAAAGGCGGGCATTATATTTATCCAGTACGATATAGATAAAAAACCCCAGATGAATGTTGCCGAAGGATCGGATAAACCGCTCAGGGTAAATGCCTTTGATCCGATTCTCGGTCGGGATATTGAAATCAACGCAGATCTTGCAGTACTTGCCACCGGTGTTGTTCCCAGTCTGCCGGACGACCTGGCACAGTCCTTTGGTGCGAATGTCGATGAGGACGGTTTTTTCCAGGAAGCGGAATCAAAATGGAGACCTGTAGATTCACTTAAGGAAGGCATTTTTGCCTGTGGTCTGTCCCATTCACCGCGTTCTATTGCTGAATCCATCGCAACTGCTGAAGCCGCGGCACAGCGTGCCTTAAGAATTCTTTATAGGGAGAACCTGCCCGTAGGCAAAGTGGTGGCAAAAGTCCGCCACAGTATCTGCAGTCTGTGTGAATTATGTATTGAAGCCTGCCCATACGGTGCTCGAACAATCGATAGGGACCTTGAACAGGTTATGGTTAATCCTGTGATGTGTCAGGGTTGCGGCTCATGTGCAGCGGTTTGCCCCAGCAGCGCTTCAATTCTCGAAGGATTTTCCATCCATCGGATGTTAGATGTTATAGATGCCGCCCTGGTGGGGACATTAAACTAAGAGAGGGAACTTTAATGAATCAATCCGCACAAAAAGAAAATAACTTTGCTGTTGTTTCCGATCAATTGGCCTCGATCAGGGAAATGATTCAGACATGCATACAGTGTGGAACCTGCACAGGTTCGTGCCCGAACGCCTTTGCCATGGATTCCACACCCCGTAGGCTCTGGCGCATGGTAATGATGGGGCAAAAAGATGCCATATTCCAAAGCAAAACCTTTGCCCTTTGTTCCGACTGTTATTACTGTACGCTTCGGTGCCCCCGAGGGCTCCCTCTAACCGAAGCGATGGATGCACTCAAGCAGATAGCTGCAAAAGAAAACCTGAAACCTTATAAGAAGAGTGTTCGCTTTTATAAAAGCTTTGTAGAAAGTGTTCGCCGTCACGGCAGGGTCAGGGAAATGGAGTTCATGACCCTATATTTCTTTTCCATGAAGGATCCTTTTCTACCTTTAAACTTTACGCTACTGGGTATGAAGTTAATGAGCAAGGGTAAAGTTTCCGTGCAGGTCCCATCAAAAGGGAAACGCCGGTTAGAGCCATTATTTCGCAAGGTAGAGGAACTGGAGGACAGACCATGAAATACCAATACTATCCGGGTTGTTCTCTGGAGGGGACGGCCCTTGAATATAACATTTCTACTCAAGCCTTAATGAAGGCGGTGGATGCAGAACTTGTGGAAATAGACGACTGGACATGTTGCGGAGCCAGTGCAGCCGAGGCAACCAGTCATCTTTTATCTTTGGCACTTCCGGCCCGTAATTTAGCTCTGGCCGAAAAGATGGACGGGTTAAATGATATTATGGTTCCATGCAGTGCATGTTACCTGAACCTAAAAAAAGTAGAACAAAAAATCAAAAAGGATGCGGATCTTCTTGAAAAAATTAATGATGTACTGGAGGAGGAAAAACTCAATCTGCATGGCAAACTGCGCGTCCGGCATCTTCTTGACGTTGTTTCTAATGATATAGGACCGGGTAAAATAAAAGACCTAGTAAAAAAACCTTTTACTGATCTTAAAATTGCACCGTACTATGGATGCCAGTGTCTTCGACCGTATGCTGTTTTTGACGATCCGGAAGATCCCCGATCAATGGAGCCACTCATTGAGGCTATTGGTGCAAAGGTTTATCCATGGCAGATGGGGGGAAAATGCTGCGGCGCTTCTCACATGAACACAACGATGGAAGTCGGGCTGGAACTGGTTCATGCCATTTTACATAGTGCCAGAGGGGCAGATGCCATTGTTACGGTTTGCCCCATGTGTCAGATGAACCTGGAAGCTTATCAGCAGAAGATTTCCAAGAAGTATCAGGAAGCTCTGTCCATAACAATTCTCTATCTTCCCCAGTTACTGGGGCTTGCCATCGGTCTATCGGAAAAGGATCTGCGACTTGATCTGAACCTGGCCATTACAAAAGACTTTCGGAAAAAACTTAAAGAAATGTGACAAGACACTATTTATATAGTGGATTGAAAAACTCCCCTACCCCTCATTTATCTTCCCTTGAAGACGGAGTTTTTGTGGGTTTCGGCAATTTCTTCGGCAGTCTGATGCAAAAATGTGATCCGTGACCTGGTGTGGAAGCAACTTCTATTGACCCCCCATGCTGGCCGATGACCTTGTTTGAGATAAAAAGACCTAGCCCCGTTCCTTTGCTTCCCTTTGATGAGAAAAAAAGATCAAACATTTTTTCCTTTGTATCGCTGTCCATACCAATTCCGGTATCATGGACATCGAACCTGATATCATTTTTATCCTGTTTAACTTCAAAAATTATTTTATGATATTTTTTTGATGATTCTTTTGTGCAGGCATCTATAGCGTTTTCCAGGATATTTATAATGGCTGACCTGACAAAGCCCGGGTCTATCTCAAACTCACCGAGTGATTTATCAAAATTTTGTACAAAGTCGACCTGTTTTTCTTTTGTTTTTGGTTCAACAACCGCAGCGACATCCCTGGCAAAGCTTAAAACATCAACTTTTTCGGTTTTCAGCTCCCGTTCTTTTGCATAAAAAAGAATGTCAAGAACCATCTTTCTTATACGGCCGACCATCTGTTTTACAATTTCCCAGCCTTCTTTGAGCTGGTCCTGTTTGTTTTTTGTAATGCCTGAGTCCAGAAGATACATTCCGCCATCCAAGCCGGTCAGCATGCCCTTTATCCCGTGGGAAATGGAGCTTATTCTAAGGCCCAATGATGACAGGCGGTCCTGCAAAGCCGACTTTTCACGGAGTAGAGCTTCAAGATTTTGCGTGTACTCCCTTAACTTTTTCCTGATAATGATATTATTATGGGCTTTTTTAAGTGCAATTTCCATAATATCGTCATTTATCGGTTTTGTGATAAAATCGGTTGCCTCATGCTTTAAGCTTTCGATGGCAAGATCCATATCGCCGTGACCGGTAATCATTATGACTTCAATGTCGGGGTTTACACGCTTGATATTTTTAAGAAGTTCTATACCGTCCATTCCCGGCATCTTTATATCTGTCATGACAATGGGGGGAGATTCGGTTTTAAAAATACGGAACGCTTCCTGACCATTTTCCGCCACAAACACCCGATAACCGGCATCGGATAGAGTTATACCAAGAACTTTTCTGATGCCTTCTTCATCATCTACAAGCAGTATTTTATCTTTCATATTCTTAGTATTCCATGCGGATGGTAAAAGTGTAGCGGGGATTTTAATTCAATTTGGCAGCACGGCTTTGTTACATCAGATTCAGGCAAAGCCCTGTATTGAAATCAGAAGAGATCCCCGTTTCAAGCCTGAGCTATCAGGAAAAATCGGTTTGACAAGGCAGAATTAACCAATTGTATTTTTAACAATCCCTATAATTTTTTCCGGATCGAACGGTTTTTTAACAAATGCCACGGCATTTTTAATAGCATGGTTGCCATCGATTCCGCTGATAACAATTACCGGTATTTCTTTTAATTCTTTATCCTGTACTAGTTTTCGGTAAAACCTCGGGCCCCACTGGTCCGGCATCTGGATGTCGAGTGTTATCAGATCCGGCTTTTCCTTCCTGACAACTTCCAGACCTTCCGAGGTGCTGCCGGCACTGCAAGTTTCGTATCCGTTATCGCTGAAAACAGCCTTGAGATATTTAACAACAACGGGATCATCATCAATTATCAGAATCTTTTTTGCCATGGGAAACCTCTCTTGCCGTTCGATGTGTTATTAAATTAACATTGTAAATATCAATTGATTTAACCAATCATTTTAAATGACACTCGCCGCACATGATCGGGCCTTTTTTTTGTTCCAGGTGGCACCCCTTGCAGTTTGTATGATATGCCTTCATCAAGGCCGGTTTGTTGCCTGATGCTTTCAATTCATGGCAGTCCGAACACCGCTGGTCCTCAGATGACTCGTCTTCTACCAGCTTTCCGTTTTCATATACATGGTGACATTTGTTGCATTCTTCAATTCCGGCTTTTTCATTATGTTCATCGTGACGAAAAATAGAATGGGTTCTCTGGGGGTTTTTAAAGACGCTACTGTCTACTGACGTCATGTCTTCCTGAGAGTATGCCGATACAAATAAAAATGCGGAAACTACTACTATCGCGAAAATAAATACGGCCGCTTTTTTCATTCTATTTCTCCTTCTCCCACTTCCGGTTTCTCCATGACTTCATAAAGTATATCACCGATGAACTTTATATCCTGTCCGATACCGTAATAATGATTAATGTCTTCAAGACCGCTGTGGCAATTGTGGCATGGCGCAATAAGGGTTTTGGCTCCTTTTGCCTTTGCCGCAAATAACTGCTCTGCCTTTACCCGGTTGCCATCAATCCTTGTCATTTTATATGGAGGGCCGCAGTTGATCACCCCGCCGCCGGCACAGCAGCAGTAATTGTGTTCACGGTTAGGATGCATTTCAATAAGATTTTCACAAATTGCATTTACCACATAACGGGCCTTTTCATGAAGCCCTCCTCCCCTGACCACATTGCATGGATCGTGGAGGGTAACAGGGGTCTCATATTTTTTCTTAATCTTTATTTTGCCTTCTTTTAGTATTTCATAATAGAAATCTATAGCATGGACAATGGGTATGGGTGGCATCTGCCATCCGAGCCAACGATTTCCCATATCGTAAACCGAACGAAAAGCGTGGCCGCACTCTCCCATAACGAT
>Ga0233415_10001482_pt1 | contig 10189 bp, 12 predicted proteins | sample Na_anoxic_12_MG_FD_188631 | JGI IMG/M metagenome (GOLD analysis project Ga0233415, IMG submission 188631) | Seawater microbial communities from Saanich Inlet, British Columbia, Canada - Na_anoxic_12_MG | ecosystem: Environmental > Aquatic > Marine > Inlet | place: Canada: British Columbia...
GCGCTCTTTCGTCATGCAGTGATTGGTATGTTTCAAGTGGTTGGGCCAAAAGCGCCGGGATGCAGGGTTGAAAATGAGAGAGTAGTATGTGATGAGTTGCCAATTTCACGTGATATAGAAACGCATTCAATTGATCAATCCGCATTATTGATTGATTTTTTGTCTGACATTCTTTCACTCTCAGATATTCATAAGGAAGCGTATTTAGATGCAACGATTCATGCTCTAACTTCTACTGATATAAAAGCAACCGTGCATGGAGTGAAAGTAACTGGATATGAGGTAGTGGAATTAAAAGCGGTAACCTATCACGGATGCGAGATTAAAAAGGTGGGTGATACGTGGCAGGCGGATATAGTATTTGATATTTAAAGGAGTTGGAATGGATGAGAAAAAAATCACGAGAGGTGATTTAAAAAAAATTACGGAAAGCATGTACGAGATCTCTGAATCATATCGAGAAGATATGAAAGTGCCGGTGCGCGTATTTATGAATGAAGCAATGATGGATGATGTGTTGAGCGATCGTGCGCTTGAGCAGCTTGTGAATGTATCAACGCTTCCTGGCATTGAAATAGCTGCGTTTGGCATGCCGGACATTCATCAAGGATATGGATTTCCTATTGGTGGTGTAGCGGGAACTGATATCAATAATGGTGGTGTTATTTCACCCGGCGGCATTGGCTATGATATTAATTGTGGTGTGCGGTTACTTTCAGTTAACATGACCGCGCAAGAAATTGCACCCTATTTGGAAAAGCTTGCAACACGGCTTTTTCATAAAGTGCCATCTGGCGTTGGGCGGGGTGGAACGTTAAATTTTTCTCCTGAAGAGCTTGACGCAATTTTAAAGCAGGGGGCCCCGCGCATGCTTGAACTGGGCTACGGTACGTTTGAAGATATTGCATTGTGCGAAGAGCAAGGCTGCATGCCTGAAGCTGATCCTTTTTTGATTTCACAAAAAGCAAAACAGCGAGGAAGTGATCAAATTGGAACACTTGGATCGGGGAATCATTTTTTAGAAGTACAAGCAGTTGATGAAATATATGATGAAGAAGTTGCACGCGTTTTTGGGCTTGCAAAAGATCAGGTTACTGTGATGATTCATTGTGGATCTCGAGGGCTTGGACATCAAACATGCACCGATTATGTACGGATGATGATGAAAAAGCTTCCTGAGTGGGGCTATCAGCTTCCGGATCGCGAACTTATATACGCGCCATTTAAAAGCCCGGAAGGTCAAGAGTACTTTAAGGCGATGGCAGCAGCGGCAAACTATGCCTGGGCAAATCGGCATATGATTGGCCATTGGGTACGAGAATCGTTTCAGGAAATTATTGGCGATCAAGCGACTGTTTCGATGGTATATGATATTTCGCATAATTTAGGGAAAGTAGAAAAACACGAACTGCATGGCAGCCAAAAAGAATTAGTCCTTCATCGCAAAGGCGCTACTCGTGCTTTTGGGCCGGCACGAAAAGAAGTTGCAGAAAAATATCGTGAAGTAGGGCAACCGGTTTTGATTCCAGGAACGATGGGGACGTCATCGTACATATTAGCAGGAACAGAACACAGTATGGAGGTGGCGTTTGGAAGTTCATGCCACGGAGCGGGACGTCGGCTTTCTCGGGCGCAAGCAAAAAAGAAAGTGCGCGGTTCGCAGTTGCGCCAAGAGCTTCAGAAACGAGGCATTATTATTCGTTCTGATTCTGATCCGGGATTGGCAGAAGAAGCACCGCTTGCCTATAAAGACGTTGATAATGTGGTGAGCGTAGTGCAGGATGCGGGACTTGCAAAAAAGGTTGCACGTGTGCGTCCTATTGCAGTAATCAAAGGAGGATAGAAAAAACCTTTCATTTGATTTTTATCATAAAAAGGGTAAAGTGTACCGCGAAATTCATTACCCAAAAAACGAGTAGATTATGCATTGTAACGTATGTAGAAATTATTTTGATCATGCGATGGAAAACGGGTAGCAAGTAGTAACTGAAATGAGAGAAACTTAAAAAAACTTCTCTCGAAAAAAGGAGTTTTAATGAAACGTTTTGTTATGGCGTTGCTATTGATAAGCGCGCATGTCATTTTTGCTGCCGATGAGGGAGCTGGAGAGGTGCCTTCCTTCGGGTTTGCAGCATGCTTTTCTCAGGCGATGCAGGGAACTGAGATGCTTTTACGTGATGCAATTGCACGTCCACAGATTGTTCAGGCGATGCGAAAAATTGAGCGCGTTGTGAGTGTTATTATGGATTCCGATGGTGTTGCTCATTCAGTTGACGATCCTGAGGTCGCTGAAAGCCTCGGCAATGTTGGATATGATATCTCATCGGATGTTGTTATTGTGGATGATGAGGTTGATGACTCAGTAATCAATCCGGATAACAATAATGCAAGAATTGCAGAGCTTCAAACGCGAGTTGTGTTATTAGAAGAACAGCTTGCGCGTAGACAGTGTGTGGATGAAGAAGACATGCGCAGAGCCCTCAATAACGAACATTAAAGTTAGTTTTTTGTATGCATGAGAAGCATTAGATATATTTAATTTACTTCAGTTGTAATCTGATGCCGTTCAAAGAAAAATTGCCATTTGGCCGGAATAGGCTGCTTGGAGGTAACGACATATTGTGCTTTGACTCCATAGTGAGATCCAAGATCGCGGATAATTTCTTTTTGATCAAGGAATTGCGCACCGCTGTACTCGGGGGATGTTTTCCATTCGGTATTTTTGCATTCGTAATAGATGATTTTTCTACCGTCCTGAGCAACAATATCAAACTCTCGTTTTTTATCGCTTTTGGGCGATCGTCTGATTTGACTAAATCCCAAGATAGTCAAGGCAGACTTTCGAGTAGTGCATTTTTCACGAAGGTCGATAGCTTTTTCTATTTCAAAAAGATGCCCTTTAAGGCCGCCAGGATTGTGTGCTTGTCGTGCTATATTTTCTAGTACCGAAGTAAATCCAGGCTTGTGTTCGAATTGTTCAAATCCAGATGCAATTGTTTGTTTTGCTTCGGGGTGATGTTGCAGTGTTTGTTGCAGTTTAAGAACAAGTGTACGTCTATATGCCCTTTGCTGTGCAAGGATGCGTTGTGCAAATTGAGGAGAGTGCGTAAGCGGATTTGATGCAAGAGTGGAAGTAGCAAAAAGGCAATTCAAAAATATTGAAATGAATATCCGAAATGACATCACTATATTCCCCTTTATTAAGATAGTATGATTATTTGAATGAGTATCATACCGTTTCTATAGGGGCGTTGTCATTGGTCAAATAATTTGTTTACGTTATTCTCCTTTAACCGATAAAAAAAGATCTCGCCAAAAAAGCTTACTGCTTCCTGGCATTGGAGGTTGTTTATGCGCGTCAGAAAAATGTGAAATTATTTTCATGCACGCAGTTTGCAGTGTGTTGTCTTTTTCTAGCATAGCAGTGCGATAGGTTACAATCCAATGTGAAAGCAATGCATCTAAAAGTTCGATGCTTTCATTCTCTGTGATACCCGATTGATCAACCGCTTTTGCAAAAGTGGCTGGATCATGAAATGTGCTGCTGGTAAAAAAATCAAAAAGTGGATGGTTGCGATAGGATGATTCTTGCAATGCAAGATTATGAATCGCGCAGCGGGAGCGGATTGTTGGAACTACTCCATTTAATCGCTCTGCTAAAAATAAAAAGTGATATCCGGGCGGTGGTTCTTCAACTGATTTCAGTAAGCTATTGGCGCACGCGGGTGGGAGTGTATCAGCTTTTTCTATTACAAAGAAAAAGGGATCATTATCATCTCGAGCAAAAGAAAGCTGCTCAAACAGTGATTCAAATTGATCACGCGTATATTTTTTTTCAGGCGCAATCCACATGATGGCATGATGTTGCTGTTCGCGGATCATACGGCATTGAAGGCAGGTTTGGCATCCATTCTGGGGACAAAGTTTAGATTGTACCATTGCGAATGCACGTTTATATGCCGTTTCATACGATCCAATTAATAGATGCGCAGGGATCGTGGTATCAAAAATTATGGGCGATGTTGATTCATCCATTGTGAAACAGCCTTTCCAGCGGTAAGAATAATGTCATCGGGAGATTGTGTACCGTCAAGGGTAATCACGTCTGCGCGATCATGATAGAGTTCGTTAAATCCTGAAATAAGTCGATCTGCAAAATCAGCTTGTTCTCTTTCAAATGCAGAAAGTTCTCCTCGTTTGTGTACGCGTTGAGCGGCAGTGGTGCCATCAATTTTAACGTACAATGTAAGATCGGGAGTGATACCTTGCAGTGCCCATTCATTTACCATTGTAATCATTTGTTTATCAATGCCTCGGCCATACCCTTGGTATACTAATGAAGAATCCCCCATGCGATCAGTGATTACAACAGTGCCCTGTGCGATTGCGGGTTTGATTACCTCTTGTACGTGCTGCGCACGATCTGCGGCAAAAAGTAAAAACTCAGAAATTGGGCTAATGGGCATTGGCTGCGTTTGCAAAATACTTCGTAGTTGTTTTCCCAATGCGCTGCCGCCCGGTTCTTTTGTAAGAAGAACGGTGTTGCCGTTTTGTTGTAAAAAGAGCTTGAGTCGTTGTGCCAGTGTACTTTTTCCAGAACCATCAATACCTTCAATGCAGATGAGCATGGGAATCCTTTTTAATTTTCTTTATAGGTAATCGCGGTGATTTTACCAAGTGTATGTCGATCTGGGCCCCATTGTGCTCATATCCTACTTTGAGAATATCACCGATATAAATGTCTGGTATAGGTTTCATATCAGAAGGATCAAAACGATGTTCTATTCCATGGGTGTCTTGGATAGTAACACATTGTATTTGAGTTGGTGCAGGATGATTAGATCGGTGTTCTCCAATAGAAGGATATGGGGAGGCTACATGTGTGAAAAGTGCTATAAATGAGAGTATGATAACGAATTTTTTCATAAAGTTTCTCAATGATGGTTTGATTATTGGATTGCTGTGACAGTTCCTGTTATTTGGTGATGGGCTTCATGCTGGTCGTCGTATCCCATCGTAACGGTATCTCCAATAGCAAACGCTGGCTGTTGAATATGAGTAATATCAAAGCCGTAGGTTTTGCCCGAAGCATCCTCAACAAATATTTTTTGAGGAGTGGGTGCTGGTTTAGATTCGTTCATTGAGTAAAGAGGGGTAATTTGTAGTAAAAGCGCGAGTGCGAAAATAAATTGTTTCATAAGGCCTCCAGGTTGATATTCGCGTATCAAAAAAACGATATCTATGCTACATATAGAGTATACGAGCAATATGATATTTTTCCAGGAAGTTGATGATAAAAAAAGTTTCTATAGAGCCAGGATGTACCACCTGCGGGCTCTGCGAATTTTTAGCGCCAGACGTATTTGAGGTGACTGATATTTCGCATGTGAAAAAAGATGCCAATTTAGCTTTGAATGCCCAAGCAATTAAAGAGGCGGCAGCGCGGTGTCCAGTGCAGGTCATAACGTATCAGGATGATAATGCTGATTCAGCCAAAGATTAATGAACAAACCTTTTATACTAATTTGTATGAATCTTTAAAAAAAGATGGCCGCTTGCTGTATGCAGGGAGGCTTTTAGAGCGAGGCGCTCAGAAATTTGGGGATCTTCCCTTTATTATTTTTAAAGATGAAACGATCTCATATAAGCAGCTGTATCGGCGTGCAGGAGTATTTGCAAAAGCGTTACAGCAAAAGGGGCTCAAGCCTCGAGATCGAGTTTTGATTTGTTTTGAAAATTCGCCTGATTTTTATATTGCGTATTATGGAGTGTGGCAAGCTGGTGGTGTGGTTGTGCCTATGAACACTTTTTTAAAAGAACGAGAAATTGCGCATATTATTCAAGATGCGCAGCCAACCTTTATTGTTACTTCTGATGATCGTGTTGAGATTTTCAAGCAGGCTTGCGCAGAGCATTCTCCTTTGATTTTAACGCCAGAAGATATGCCTGAGCCGAATGTTGATTTTGTTCCCGATGAGCCGATTGAATTGGATGAGAATGAAATGGCAGCATTGCTTTATACTTCTGGTACTACCGGATTTCCTAAGGGAGTAATGCTCAGTTCTAAAAATATTATAACTAATATTGCGCAAGGTATTTCTCGTATACAGATTGGATTTGAAGAGCGGCTATTTGGCGTATTGCCATTGTTTCACGTATTTGCGCAAAATGTGTGCGTATGGGCAGCTCCTTTTATTGGAGCGTCTGTGATACTCGTACCTAAAATTGATCGGCGGTATATTCTTTCTGCGCTCAAGCATGAACCAACTGGATTTTTTGGCGTGCCAGCGCTCTATGGTTTGATGTGCTTGCTTAAAACGGCACCGCTTGATTCGGTACGGTTTTTTGTGTCTGGTGGAGATGCGCTTCCTGATAAAATTCGTGCGTATTTTTCACTGCTCTATCGCAGAAAAATTGCAAATGGCTACGGGCTTACAGAAACATCTCCAGTACTTGCGTTTGATTGGGATGATACAGCTCAACCAACCGGTACGCTTGGAAAACCGGTGTATAATCTTGATATAGAAATTCGAGATGAAAAAGGTACTGCATTACCGCAGGGAGCTATTGGTGAGTTGTGGGTGAAGGGTGATAATATAATGCTGGGCTATTATAATGCCCCAGAAGAAACTGAAAAAGTGCTGAAAGATGGTTGGTTTAATACTGGCGATATGATGTATCTTTCTGATGATGGCAAGTTAGTAATTACTGGCCGCACCAAAGATTTGATTATTCATAAAGGGATCAATATTTATCCACAAGAAATTGAAAACGTGATCATGACTGATTCGAATGTAATTCGAGTGGGAGTGATTGGTAAAGAGGATTCTACGCATGGTGAGGTGCCTATTGCATACGTGCAACTTAGGGAGCAAAAAGAAGGCATGGAGCAAACGCTTCTCGAGTTATGCAGGCAACAACTCGCTCCGTATAAAGTACCGCGTAGCTTTTTTTGTCAGGTAGATGATCTTCCTTTAACGGCTACTAATAAGGTGGATAAAAAGTTGCTGCGCAAACAGAATGTATAAATGCGTATTCTTCATTTTATTACTAGTTTAGAGCAGGGCGGTGCGCAAGCAGTGCTCTATGATCTGGTAACGCAGTTTAAAAAACAAAACTATGAGCAGGCCATTGTGTATATACACGATGGCCCTTTTCATGCTCGATTTAAACAAGCGGGAATTAAAACGTATCAACTTATCGGTTTTTTTTCTCCCTTTGATCCAATTGCATTCTATCGATTACTTCAATTGATTAAAAAGATACAACCGGATTATCTTCATACTCTGTTGTGGGCTGCAAATTGGATGGGAAGAGCTGCTGCACGACTTTGTTCTATCCCGTGCGTTGTTTCATTGCATAATAACTATGATCAGAATGGAACTATCCGTCGGCTGATTGATAGATGCATTCCGTATCGGGTGCACGCGATTATTGCAGTTTCAGATGAAGTGAAGCTATCTTTTATGCAAACGTATACGCATGCAAAGGTTACGGTTATTCATAATGGTATTGATGGGGCTACGGTAAAATCGGCTGCGCATGCTCAGCAAAAAACAAGAGCTCAGCTCGATTTAGCTGACGCTAACTTTGTAATCGGTACGGTGGGGCGATTTCATTCAATCAAGCAGTACCCATTTTTATTTGAGGTTTTTGCATTGGTGCATGCGCGTAATCCGCAAGCCCGATTAGTGGTTGTAGGGCACGGTGAGCAGGAAAAAGAGCTGCGTCATTTAGCAAAAAAACTGAATATTGCTCCCTTTATTCGTTGGATTATAGGAAAGCAGGCTTACGGATATTATAATTTGTTTGATTGTTTTGTATTAGCATCGCATAAAGAAGGAATTTCGATCGCATTGCTTGAAGCGATGAGTTTAGGAGTTATTCCTATAAATTCGTATCATAGTGCGCAACATCCGGTGATCATTGAAGCTCAAAATGGGCGTGTTGCAAAAGCAGGCAAAGCAACGGATTTTGCAGCAAAAATAGAGGAATGTAGAGCATCAAATGAGCTGAGCATTACTCTCGCAAAAAACGCGCAACGTGATGTGCAGAATCGATTTGCAATTAAGTCCATGATTGCAGCATATAGTCGCATATTTGAAACAATTCAAATGTGAAAGATTCACTCTGTTTTTTTACCTGCTTTTACATCATGTAGAAACAAAATTAAATCATGTAAAAAAACGTAAAAAATCTGTTGCGCATATTATGCAATAAAGTTGCGGTATTAGTTGATTAAAAGAAAAAGTTGGGCTACCTTATTGATAGACATTTTAGAAGCTTTCCATAAAAAAGATAACCTCCATTTCCCCTATCCGTGACATTCTGTCTGGGTAGGGGATACTTCATTTTGATAGACTTCAATGACTAAATGGTTTCCAATTCAAAAACGTAAACGTTTTTATAATCCATCTGGCGAGAGTGCGCCGGAATCTTTGTTGTTTGGTACACTGCCTTCATTACTTAAATCATTTAGTTCTCGATTTTTTCATAAAAAACCACAGCCAGCTGCATGGTTGCATCCGCAACAAATTCCATTTCGTTCTCAAGAACTTTCAATTACGTGGATTGGGCATGCAACGTTTTTAATTCAGGTTGCAGGTCTTAATATTTTAACGGATCCTGTGTTTGGTGAAGTTTCTACTTTTTTCCCGCGCATTTTAGCTCCCGGTATACATTTAGATACGCTTCCATCTATTGATTACGTTTTGATTTCTCATAATCATTGGGATCATATGGATGCTGCATCATTAACTGCATTAAAAGAGCGCCATCCGGGTATGCACGTATTAGTGCCGCAGGGTGATAAAGCGTGGTTTACAAAGCGAAGATTCCAAGCGCATGAATTAAATTGGTGGGAAACTCATTCCAATAAGGATGTTACCTTTTCATTTTTGCCGGCAGTACACTGGTCTGGCAGGGGGCTGTTTGATACGAATCGCTCTCTTTGGGGGAGTTGGATGGTACATGCTGCAGATAGATCAATCTATTTTGCGGGCGATACGGCCTATGGCGAACATTTCAAACAAATTGCTCACGAATATGGATCTATAGATGTAGCGCTGATGCCTATTGGCCCATGCGAGCCAAAAGAGTGGATGCTGAAAAATCATATGGACGTTGAGCGATCTATGCAGGCATTTCAAGATCTACAAGCGGCTCATTTTATCCCTATGCATTGGGGCACTTTCCCCTTTGGAAATGATCAATTTGATGCACCCATCACGCAGCTTAAAAAGCAGAGTGCAGGGCTTAAAAAGGGCTCATTTCACCTTATCAAAGCGGGATTTCGGCAGATAGTGCCGTAAAGCAGTCAGATACTAAGTCAGATACTATTAGTAGAGCGCTCAATTTAGGGCGCCATTTTTTTGCCTAAAAAGCTGAAAACCATTGAATTCTAGCCTTTATTTCCTGTATGCTGAAGGGGAGTAAAAGGAAGTATGAATAGGTAAAGGAGTATTGTATGAAGAAGTCTCTCTTATTTGGGGCGGTAATTATGCTGTCTGTTTATGGTGTTGTGTTGCCTCAAGAACTTACAAAAGAAGAAAAAAAGCTTATTAGGCAGGCTGAAGTATTGCGTGCAGAGCGCGGCAGTTATCGCAGAAACCTGGCAAAGGGCACTGCGATTGGCGCAGCAACTGGTGCAGCTATGCTTGGAGCTACTGCAGTAATTGATCCCGATTATATTGAAAGTGGATTTTCTGAGATGGCAGCGCAAGCAGGGCGTTCTAAGCAAGTGCAGTCATTGGCTGCAGTTCCTAAGGGTCTTGCTGTGGGTGCTTACGCAGGCGCTGGTCTGGGGGCGATTTGGAGTATTCCGTATACTGCTACTATGCAATGGTGGCAACGGCGTAAAGTAAGTCGGATTGTGAATGAGCATACCGGTTTAGATTTCAAAACGATACCGATGCGGCAGGCGTTAGTTTTTGTAGCTGCGTATAAGCGAAATGTTCCATTACTACAAAAACTTATTACTGAGCAATCAGGCTTTGTATTGCAGCCAGGGGTATGGAAGGCGTTAACAGAACTTTTCTTTAATGATTATCCCGTTTCGAGCCGTGTAAGAAAACTTCAAAAAATGATTCAAGAAGATTAATTACTTCCAGAGCTTTCTCATATCACCTACAGTGATGTACAACATAAAGAGTATAAAAAGCAGTACGAAAATCAGTGTGCCTACATTGTA
>Ga0233415_10001483_pt1 | contig 10186 bp, 22 predicted proteins | sample Na_anoxic_12_MG_FD_188631 | JGI IMG/M metagenome (GOLD analysis project Ga0233415, IMG submission 188631) | Seawater microbial communities from Saanich Inlet, British Columbia, Canada - Na_anoxic_12_MG | ecosystem: Environmental > Aquatic > Marine > Inlet | place: Canada: British Columbia...
CTTTAGCACTCAAGCTATCGACTTTATCTCTCCACTCATTGTTGGTTAATTCAACTGATGAAGTCATTTGTTCAATTTGTAGTTTTGTCATAATTTTAAATTTTAATTAATAAATGTTTTGCGAATATAATAAAAATATATTAGAATAACAAATCGGATACAATTCGCTAGTCTTCTCACCACCAATGCCCCACTCCGATTAGGGCAGTGGGGTTGGTGAAAAGTGTAGGTGACTACACTTTATGCGATGGCTTTCACTTGCTTGTTTAGCCAAGCACCAAGATAAGCCTTGTTCTCATCGCTTGAATCAAACCACTCTCGGTAATCACGCAATTGACTGCGTTTCCAAGCCTTGAATTCAGCTACGTCAAACACTAGCTTCTCCGCCTTGCAGAAGGCTTTGTAGAAGCCTTTAAAATGCTTCTCATCAACGCTCTCTCTATTAGTACGCTCTGCCTTCAATTCAGATAATCTAGCTTGTTCTAACGCCTTCTTCTCAATCGCTTCAGCAGATACCTTCGCCTTTGGCTTAGCATCGCCAATGATAGTGATAGTGGTAGCTTCAGCAGATGCCTTAGCACACTGCTCTGCGTAGCACTTCTTCAAGTACTCCAATGCACCTAGTATCTCTGCCTTGCTATTGGTAGTCTTCACCTCTCCGCTATCGCTGATACGCACTGCTACGTTACCTTCCTCGCCTTTGTATGCCATCGTGAAGATGGTAGATGATTTCGCCTTAGCTTTGCTTGGCTTACCACTGCTTAACCAATTCTTGAAATCTTCTATGGTCAATCTCCACTCGGATTCGCTACCTGCACACGCCTCTTGAAATTCGCTTACTTGCTTGTCTGAAGCCCCGCCAATCCTAGAGTATTTGTTGCCCATACCCGCGTTTATTGACCATCCAAATGTAGCCTCGCAAAACTGCTTCAAATTGATGCCTTTGGTTTGGTTTATAACCTTGTGAGCCTTGTTGATTAGCCTACCTAACTCAACTGATTTGAGGAATCTTCGGGTTTCAATGTCATCCATTTCTACACCTAACTTCGATACCTCTTGGTTTAGCTTCACCATAGCTTTCATCCCTACGGCATTTTTGAACGCTCTGTTCTTTAAAATTTGGCTTACTTCGTTTACTTTTTTTGAATTGTTCATAATTCGTTTATTTTGGTTAAGACTTGTGTGTGCTAGGGTGACCGAATTGTCACCCTTCAAGTTTCGGCTATTCAAGCCTCATCAGTTAACCTAATTGCCCATCATTCCAAGACATCAATATCATATCTTTGCACTCTCGAAGCAAAAAACCTTCATACCCATACGAATCAACTAATTCCTCTCCTATATACTCATTCAGAGACCATCCCTTCTGATTATTAAATTCGCATATCTCAAATCGTCTATCGTTTATGCAGTATATGTATTCAAAACCTGCCTTTTTACTGATTAATTTGCTTCTTAAATCCTTTAAATTCTTCATAATTCGTTTTTTTTGGTTAAGACCCCCCTTAGGGGGTTTCGGCTATTCAAGCCTACTCTGTTATATCGGATTTTCGGCATCCTCCGTTTTGTTTTTTTAGCAAAATTCATTAAATAAATAAATAGCCTCTTCTCTTAAATATACAATACTATTGCCAAATCTATTATTATCCAAACCCATTTCTTGCCAAGAGGAAATTGATAATACATTTTTTCTTACTAAACTTCCAAGAACACCACGCAATGCTTTCATAGGTATTTTCGTTGCATTCTCCAAATCTTTGTCAAAAACATCTGAGAAACCTATTTCTTCTATGTTTAATCTTTTAGTTAATTCTGTAAGTACTAATGATTCTAATTCTGTAAAATTTTTCATAATTGTTTTGTTGTTAATTTTCTTCATAACTTGTTGATTTTCAATTGTTTATAAAATATTGGTCAGCAATATCGCCTCCCTTCGTTTGCTAAGGTATATATAATTATATTAAAAAAAGAATATAATTCAATAATAATTCTTTAGGATTCTCTCTAACGCAGTGTATATAGGGTCTCGCAGAGGAAAAAAAACTTTAAACTTTTTCTTTCAGCACTTCAAATGGTGTACAAATGTAGGTAGTATCTAGCATCGGCACGGGGTTAAGAGGAGTCTCTCTCTCTCTTCTGATGCGGGGAAGGGGGGCGGAAGTGTAGTCAGCTACACTCGGAAGGGGGGGGTATACGGGGGGTACAAAGCGTAGGGGTAGGGGGGTAGGTAGTGGAACGTATACGGGGGCATAGGGTCTCTAGCAAAAGCCTAAAAAATTAGGAATGCACCGACAAAATCGCGACCCCCATATCGAAAATAAAATCGTTTTCGTATCGAGGGTCGTTTACGTAGCACCATATACAACCCAAACAGTATAAACATCTAATATTTTTTATTATCTTTGTGAAAAAGAAATAGCTATGAGAAAGATATTTGATATGTCACCGAGTATGATGGGGTACGATATGAAAGATGGTCGTGAGATTAATAACGCAAGAACTCCTGAGATGGGTATTACCAAGTTGGTTAATATGAAGAAGGAGATGAAACGCTACAAGAAAGTACAAATGATAGCAGAGGGTAATGAGATGGCAAATGCCAATATCGATTTATTCAAAAGATAATTGTTCATATTCATAGTATGATGTTTGGTTTGAGAGGGAGTGGATTATATCTGTTCCCTCTTTTTTATACCTAATAGTGTGGACCCTATATATAATAGTGCTAATCTTATGTTGACTTTATGTTAACTTTGTTTTAACTAAGTTATTGATTATTAATTAGTTATAATTAAAAATGTTAAAATGTTAACTTTAAAGCCTTGTATTAAATAAAAAGAATAATAATAATAAAAGAGTAGTAGTAGTATAGGGAAACCAAAAACCAACATTAACTATTTTTATATTGCTATTGTATAATTAAATATAATTGATTACATTTGTAGAAATTAATTAAATCAAATAACATATGCAACAAGGATTCACTCCTAAAGAACTACACTTCTCAGATAAGGGTAGGGAGAAACTAATCAAAGGTATCAACAAGATTTCTAACGCTGTCAAGTCTACTCTTGGTCCAAGGGGTAACACGGTACTCATCGAGTCGCCTGAACATCTACACGGCATAACTGTAACGAAGGATGGTGTGACTGTAGCGAAGTCCATCTCGTTATTAGACCCGGTCGAGAACCTTGCGGTTCGGATGATGAAGGAGGCAGCGGATAGGACTGCGTCATCTGCGGGTGATGGCACGACAACTGCCATAGTACTTGCAGAGGCATTGGTCAATGCAGGAACCGAATTAATAGACGACACCACTAACCGAACAGAGGTACTACGCCACCTTGTGTCAGAGACAAAGGAGATAGCGAAGATGCTAAAGGTTAAGGGTAAGGTGTTAGACGAGAAGAGGCTACGAGACGTGGCGGTTATCTCAGCGAACAACGATGCACAGATAGGTGGCATCATAGCTGACGTGTATGAGAGCGTGGGCAAGGATGGTGTGGTAACGGTTGAGAACAGCAAGAGCTCATCGACATACTACGAGACCACAAAGGGTATCAAGATAAAAAGAGGCTACGCCTCAACGCTATTCATCAACGACCAAAAGAGAGACGAGTGTGTGTTCGAGGACACGTACGTGTTGGTGTGTGACACAGAGATAAATAACATACTACAGATTGAGGCGGTACTGAAGCCAATCATCCAAGAGGGTAAGAAGCTATTAATAATCGCACCGTGCTCAACGAACGTGACCAACACATTAGCAGCCAACGTGATAAAGAACGGGCTCAAGCTATGCACCATCAACCCACCTGACTTTGGGTACAGACAGCACGAGCTGATGCAGGACATAGCTATCAGTGTGGGTGCAACATACTTCAGCGAGAAGACAGGAGACGACCTGAGCCTTATAACCTTTGATGACTTGGGGCACTGTGCCAAGGTGATAGCAAGTAGGGATACAACGGTTATCGTCAAGGACGACAACGAGACATCGGCTGAGGTGGCAGAGAGAGTATCACAGCTACAGGACTCGTACAATAACGCTAAGAAGAAAGAGGACAAGGACTTCATCAACCAACGTATCGCATCGCTATCAGGTGGGATAGGTGTGGTGTACGTAGGTGGGCAGACAGACCTCGAGCAGAAGGAGCTATACGACAGGGTTGACGATGCAGTGTGTGCAGTACGCTCAGCACTTGAGGAGGGTATCCTTCCCGGTGGAGGGCTCACGCTATACAACATACACAAGAGCTATCGTATCAAGGAGAAGGCTGAGAAAAATATTTCGAAAAAAATTGCTTACGCAATTTTATCTAATGCACTTAAGTCACCACTCTATCAGATACTATCAAACGCAGGGCTTGATGCAGAGGAGATTTACAAGGACTGTAAGGGAGCGATGTGGGGCTATGATGTGAAGAGAGAGAAGTACGGATACCTTATGACACTCGGTGTGATAGACCCTGTGAAGGTAACACGACAGGCACTACAGAACGCAGTATCGGTTGCATCGACAATACTATCTACTAACGCCATCGTAACAATGGCAAGAACGTATGGCGATGGAGAATGACATATACCAAGCAGACGGGTTCGATAACGCTATCATAGGCGTGGACTACAAGACAGGTCGTATAGCCTACTCAATATCCAAGTGCATCACCATACTGATGATTGACGATGGGATGACAGAGCTTGACGCAACGGAGTGGTTTTACTTCAACGTTGCAGGCTCTGAGTTTGGAGAGGGGACACCAATATGGATAGACGACACATACAACCATAACGACTTAATATTATAATCAATGAAGGCAATAGGCAAGAACATAGTAATAGAAAAGATTGAGGAAGAGGTGACCACAGAGAGTGGCATACTACTATCCAACGATGACGCAAACTCTTTTAGGTATCAGAAGGGTAGGGTTGTGATGCCGGGCACAGAGGTAACTTACCTTAAGGCTGATGACATCATATACTACGACACCCGCAACTCATACACCCTTGTGATAGATAACGCTATGGCTACTATCATTCAGGAGCGTGATGTCGTTGTTGTCGAATAAACTCGTTCATAGCTATGATAGCGTCACGGTAACGCTTGTCCGTATACGACACGTTCTTCAAGAACATAGGGTTGTGAGATGGGGTGGTAGGAATCTCCTCGCCACTTAGCTTCTTATACACAGAGTTAAGGAGACGCTTAGATTTGTACGACAGTGTGTACAGAGCCTTTCTCTTTCCCATACGCTTACGGAAGACCTCAATCCATCCATCCCTACGCAGCATCTTAAACCTATGCTCGTCCCAAGACAGGAGCTTATCAAACTCGTCAAACTTATCCTTAGAAAAATAATCCTCCGACTTGAGGAACAGCAGCATATCTAGCTGTGCTTGGCTTATCTTATACTTCGCCTTTACGTACTGACGTATGACACGCCAATACTTTAGATAGTCATCGCTCAAAATTCATTCAATTTAATTCATTAACTTTGTACAAATATATAAATAAGTTATGAGAGATTTAGGTACCCCATTAGCTGAGTCATTTTTCCACAGCAAATCTGTTAAGAAGAAAGCAAAGAATTCAGCAAAGAAGCATAAGAAGGTGCTAAAGAAGGAACGCAAGGCTTTCAATAAAAGATTAAACAAATCTGAGGAAGACTCATTAGCTCAGTCAACCATATACAGTGACAGGTATAAAGAAAAGAAAAAGTAATGGCAACAAAGGGTAGAACAAAAGGAAACAAGATATGTCCTGCGGGGATTGCTTGGGCAAAGAGAACCTTTGACAAGTACCCATCAGCCTATGCTAATATGGCAGCGAGCAAGTACTGCAAAGACCCTAACTATGCTAAGGGTAAAAAGAAAAAGTAATGGGAGCTTTAAAGAAGTGGAGAGACGAGAAGTGGGTACGTATAGGTACTGACGGTTCTATCAAGGGGGAGTGCGGTACAAGCAAGAACAAGAAAAACCCTGACAGGTGTCTGCCTCTAAAGAAGGCTAAGAGTATGACTAAAGAAGAACGTGCTAATACGGCTCGTAAAAAGAAAGCGTCAGGTGGAAGGAAGCAATTTGTTCCCAACACCAAGAAGGGAAGGGTAACTAAAAAATATACTAAAAGATAAAATTATGCCAAAAGTAGGAAAAAAAACATTCTCGTACACTAAGAAAGGTAAGGCAGCAGCAAAGAAGTATGCAGCTAAAGTAGGAAAAAAAGTAAAAAAGAAAAAGTATTAGATGGCTGAGAAGAGTAAGATGAAGTGCAATGCGGTGCGGTCAAGTGACCGACCCGGCAAGAAGAGAATGGTTAAGGCGTGTGAGGGAGGCAAAGAGAAGTTAATACACTTCGGAGCCAAGGGATACGGTCACAACTACTCTGCTGCTGCACGAAAGTCTTTCAAGGCACGACACAAGTGTGGTACTGCTAAGTCAAAGCTAACTGCAAGGTATTGGTCGTGTAAGAATCTTTGGGCAGGCAAGGGAGGCTCAACCAAGTCAAGTCCGAAAAATAGGAAAGGAAAATATTAGTATCTTTGTCGTATGAAAAGGAAGCAGGACATAAAGATTAAGAAGTCTAACGAGGGTAAGTTTACTGATTGGGCTAATAAAAATATGCCCGGCAAGTCTGTATGCTCTGCTGCTTCAGCAGTAATGAAAGGGAAGAATAAATATAAACCAAGTGTAGTTAAGATGGCAAACTTCGCTAAGAACTTTGGCTGCAGTAAATAAAATAAATAAATAGTTATGGAAGACAAGAAAAAGAAGGTAAGTGCCAAGAAGTTTACTAAGAAATTGAAAAAGGGTATGAAAAGCAAAACAGCAAAAGAAGCCGCTGCAAAAAAACCTACGGGTTTAAAACTCACAGAGGGAAGAGATTTGCGTACGCCATTAGCTCCATCAATAATGACAAAACCTTTTATGAAAACTCCTTCACATATTAAAAAATATAAATAGTGATGAGAGATTTAAATAAACCATTAGCCCCTACATTTGGAGGCGGAAAAAAGATAGCTAAAAAAGCAGTTAAAAAAGAAGTTAAGAAAGCAATTAAAGCTACTAAAAAAGGAGCACCTACTCATAAGGTCTTAGATGATTTAGGTCATAGAAAAGGTTATAGGAGTGAAGAGGTTACCGGATATTTATCATCTAAAACTTATAAGAAAAAAATTCAAAAGCATAGAAAATCAGGTTTTAAAACAGAGAGAAAACAAATGCTCAAAGACAAGACTGTAAGAAACCGGATGGTAGGAACAGAAAAACCTTCAAAAGATAGTTGGGGAGATACGGTGTATAATGGGGAAACTCACACTAAAAAAACAGCAACTAAAAATTTGAAAGATATGTATGGCAGAAAACAGTATACTCAGTCCAAAAAGAAAGGAAAAAAGTCTAATGCAGCTTTTGTTAAAAAAAGAATTGAAGAAAACAAAAGATTAAAAAATAAATAGTTATGAGAGATTTAGGTACACCATTAGCCCCTACATTTGGAGGCGGAGGCAATAAAAGAAAAAATAAGTGTAAAAAAACTAAAGGTAAAGGGTCTTCCTGTGGGATAGGTCCTTCTAAGAAGCAACGTACAGTGGCAGGTGATTATGCCGCCGGAGCTGCAACTTTTGGGGGAGTAGGAGCAGGTATATATATTGCTACCCAACTTTTTAATAAAAGAAATAAATAGTTATGAGAGACTTAGGTACACCATTAGCTCCTACATTTGGAGGCGGAAAAAAGCTTTTAAAAAAGTCAGGTAAGAAATATTATAAGTCTATGGTTGCAGTTGATGAGGGTAGATTTAAGAAGGAGCAGAAGCTACGTAAGAAAGCTTTCAAGCTTGAAGCAAGGGGTGCTAAGAAACAATTAAAAGCAAATAAGTAATGGGTAAACTATTAGTAAGGTTAGGTCTGTGGATGCAGAGCCTAAAGGTAAAGATGAAATGTAAGTGGAACACTATGATGTCTAAGCTTATGTTCAAGATGCACGGAGAGTGCCCTGATAAAATTTTATGTATCTGTAAGAAGAGCAAATGAAACTAAAAGAAAAGTCAAGAGGATTTGGTGACACCGTTGCCAAGGTAACAAAATTAACAGGTATCAAGTCTGTAGTAGACACGGTCAGTAAAAAGATGGGGAAGGATTGTGGCTGTGATAAGAGACGTGATACATTAAACAGAATAATCCCCTATAAAAAATAGTTATGGCATATCAAAGATTACAACCCTCAAGGGCACTACCAATTATACCTACAGATGATTTATTGCTACCGGGAGGACCGGGTGCAGAATTAGCATTAGGTTTGACTACAACAGTATTAGCAGATTCACTACAAGATAATTTGGCTACTGTAGACTTTAGGACTATTATAAAGGCAGGAGATACTGTATACAACATTTCAGCAGGTCTTGGTGCAAGGGTTATCGGTGTGCCTGAATCAAGAGTATTAACATTATCTGATAATATATTTACTGTTATAAATGATAGATATGCTGTATTCTCTGTTGTAGAGGGCGGTGGTGCTGTCCTATGGGTAAGTACAGGTGGAAGTATATCAGGTAAAACAGCAGGAGGTGACGATATTGTTTTAAATAATGTTCCTGACGGTTCATTACTTCCAATTTTAATGTCAGTTATTAATCAAACAGGTACAACCGCAACGGGTATGTACGGGCTGTGGTAATATGTCTACGGGTATAGGCATAGGAATATCAGGTAATGTATTTCAAACACGAGCAGGTTTGGGGTCCGGTGGGTCTTTATTGTTAGATGAGTACGGAACAAATAACAAACTTGCGTATTCAGTACGTAAACTAAGAACAGCGTACACAGGTGCTTGTATGCGTGTTCGTAATGGCTCAAGTGTTGAGTTAGACATTGAATTTGATGCAAGTGGCAACCTTGACGAGTCTGCATTACTTACGCATTGCGGAGCAGGTGACGGATTTGTTGTTAAGTGGTACGACCAAAGTGGCAATGGTGGAACTATGGAGCAGACTATTGACATTCCTCAACCTCAAATTGTATCGAGTGGTGTTGTATTAAAGGATAATGGAAAGCCTATAATCACAGGACTATCAGATTTATCAACAAACCAAGGTACATTTCTTGAGTTGATTACACCAAAAACTACATACTTACCGTCAACAGGACAATATTTTTTCTTCTCAGTAAGTAATGCAACAACAACAAATTTGAGGTCTATACTATATCGTGAAGACACAAGATTCCAATTAATAGCACAAGGTGGTAGCACATCAACAAATACAAGGAATGACCCTAATTACTTGTCAAACACTTACAGGAGAAATGGTACGGCTTATACTCCAATAGATAGAGCAGATGTGTACACAACAAATTCATCACAAAATTTAATGACCATTGACGGCAGTTTAGATAATTCCATTAGCTCTTTTTACTTGGGATATGGTACATCTTTTTTTGCAAATTGGAGTATGCAAGAATTTATAGTTTACGAGGGTGATAAGTCAAGTGATGAGTCAAATATAGAAACAGCAATAAACGGATACTACTTAATATATTAATATGAAATACTACAAGTACATAACAGAAAGCGAAGTAAAGATGGCATCTTGCGATATATACGATTTGTATGCTTGGCAACCACCTGAAGAACGAGGAACGGAATATAGTTATCCTTGGTACACTAATGGAACTGATTGGGTGTTAGCTGTTGACGATTCTATACCTACTCGTTCAGTATTGATTGATGTCAGTTGGATTACTCCACAGGAAGCAGAAGAGCAGGGATATATATCAAATGATTTAGAAGAATAATGTATTAATAAATTTATAAACAATGATAACTATTCAAGATTTAAAGATATATATGCTAAACTCAGGTGTGCTTGCAGTCTCATTTACTGAGGTTGAGATGTTACTAAAGATAGTGTTGCTAACTGCAACTATAATATACACAATACAAAAGATTTACACAAACGAAAAAAAGTAGCACATTAAGATTATGACAACTTATGATGTAGAAAATATAATAGTACACTGCTCCGCTACACGAGAGGGAGACGACTGTATAGACTTACACGTAATCGACAGGTGGCACAAGGCAAAAGGTTGGAGGGGATGTGGCTATCACTTTGTTATACTGATAGACGGAACGATTCAAGTAGGAAGAAACATAAACGATTCAGGCGCACACACCATTGGGAAAAACT
>Ga0233415_10001486_pt1 | contig 10183 bp, 14 predicted proteins | sample Na_anoxic_12_MG_FD_188631 | JGI IMG/M metagenome (GOLD analysis project Ga0233415, IMG submission 188631) | Seawater microbial communities from Saanich Inlet, British Columbia, Canada - Na_anoxic_12_MG | ecosystem: Environmental > Aquatic > Marine > Inlet | place: Canada: British Columbia...
ATCCTCCCTGCCGTCTTTCTTGGGTTGCTCTTTCTTATCCCAAGCGTATGAGAGTAACGCTTTTCGAATTGAGTTACCACTTGCCCTCTCTCCCTTCTCCCATACTTCACGAGTGATCAAATACTTCCCTGAGTTAAATGCTCTCTTCAATCTTTGGACACCGTTGAGAACATCGGTTCGAACTGGATCAGTGGTTGACCTCATTGGCAAACCGATTCCACCTTCATCAGGATCTTTTCGAATTACTCTGAATGCTGAGAGTCCAGTGTGATCACTCCTTGCTTTTCCTGCTTTGTCAGCGACACCAGTGTCAAGCCAAATCCTTTCTGATGGTGCTGATGATATCAATGAACGAGGATATGCCACAGCAAGGATCATCAAACTGAGTTGTTCAATAGTTACTTCCTTGGGGTTGAACTCATGAACTATGATCGATGCTTCTCTTTTCTCATCGTATACAATGATCAAGACTGATGGTTTCCTGAATCCCCAGTCAATCGCTATTCGTCCAGTCATTGAAGGATGATATACAAAGTCATCAATGACATGCTTCTCATGATTGAATTCTGAATACACAAGACCGCTTGGCGGTTTTGGTTTATTCATGACCATCGCTTCACGCTCATCTTCAGGAAGGAGCTTCGTTGCTTCGAACCATTCAGAACTCAAGTTCTCTTCATTGACATATGAGGAGAAGAACAAAGGAAGACATTCAGCTTGTTCAGCTAACTTGACCCACCATGCATCGATTACAGGAAGACCAACAAGGATCATGATTGGACTTGGGCCACTTCTCAAACGACCGAGTGCTTTGTGTGCAACTTCAGAAGTCAGAGTCTGACATTCATCAATCATGCAGACTCCACTTGTAACATTCAAACCCTCAAGTGGATTGTGTGTTGCTTCTCTTGTACCTGGTCGATAATACGACCGACACCAAACGGTTGATCCGTTTTCGGTATCAGTCCATAGTTTATTGGTGTGATTGTAAGTCCAACCAAGAGGTACCAACCACTTCTCGATTTCTGGCATAAGTACACTGTTATATCGTGGAGTCGTATCTGTCACTATCAGCGATGATGTATTGGGTCGTAACTTTGAAACCAACAACATTGAAAAGACTAAGGCTGAAGTCTTACCACTTCCCCAACCACAACGAGCAGCAACAACACGATCTTGTTTTCCAATCGCTTTGAGGATTTGAGTCTGCAATGGATTGGGGTTGATATCAATCATTGACTACTCCTAATATTCATATTATATTATCATTTCTTGTTGATACATTAAGCACTGGCGATTCTTCACGACTCTGAATCGTCGGTGCTTTCTTGTTTTAAAATATTTGATCAGTGTAGCTCATTATTGCTTATATGCGAAAGCCTGACAGAATCAGCATGTTTTTCAAAAGCTCGATATTCTTTTTCATCGTCTAAAAAAGTTGACTTAACATCAAAGATGACTTGATCTTCATTGATATGAAAATAATCAAATTCACTCAAAGTCTTTGTATTCGGAACTGTCTTAAAAACTTTCGAATACAATCCAGGGATTGTGTGTATTCTATGATGAAATAAATACTGATCTCTTTTTCTCCAAAACTGTTCTCTACTTATATTATTGGGATGTTTTGTAAATATCATATAAGCATAATTATATATCGAGGTAGCTCGATACAATGCACCTTTTAATTTTTCTATTGTGTAGTTTTTATATAGATTTAATTTAAGGATAAAGTGATAAAGGTCATCAATTCCATGAAACACCATTTCATTATCAACGCAATATTTCACAATATAAAAAAATCTTCTGTTAGATGGTATGTTCATTCTTCAGTGCTTTCTTGTTTTAAAATATTTGCTAGCATTCCATGAACCACGTCGGTTCCAGTTTGCTTTGTCACGCTGACTTCAAGTTCTCTCTTGACTCCCCATCGTTGAGGATAACGTCTTTCGAGGATCCAAGCGGCAGCCCTCCAATCTCCAAACTCTCTTATGGTATCGAGAAGTGTTGCCTCAACATCGGACTCAGTCGCATTAACAAACTCTTTGAACTCAGGTATCTCTTCGAGCCATCGATAGTATGTTGCTCTTCCAATGTTGGCCGCTTGACAAGATGCTTCAATGGTGCATCCTTTTCTCAAGTATGTGCATATGATCATGGCAACATCATCAGAATACTTGTATGGCTGAATCTTGCGTGCACGCGAAGACTGTGTATCGTTTGTATTATTATTATGACTCATAGCTTCACGCCTTCCGAATTCAGTCAAGTCTTTTGGATTCATTTTGAATTGTTTCTCCATGGTTGATTGACAAAGGAATTAACTTCACCTGGTGCAGTCTCCCACTTGTAATCACTTTGAGCAGCATCTTGAGGTTTATCCCAAGTCCAAGGATCCAAGACTTCAACTGATTTTACTTCTTGAAGAGATGGAGATGGAGATGGAGCAGCTTTATATTCAGTTTGATGCTTTGGTTGCTGACTTCGATCGGGTCGAGTATGAAATTCAACTCCTCTCATCAAGACAGACCAATCAGTCCTATTCTCTCCATTGTGAAGATATGATCTTGATTCCATTTCTCCATGGACTGATAACTTGCATCCTTTGACAAGTGATCGAGCACAACGTTCAGCGAGCTCACCAAAAGCGACGACCTTAAACCATGTTGTATTCTCTTGATTGTTGTATCTCTTTGTGACTGCAATATTAAGTTTGATCATTGCCTTGCCATTTTGAGTTGTCTTGATTTCGGGATCTCTTCCGAGATTCCCACAAATATGAATATGATTGTATCCCATTATTGATCCTCAATTCTTATTATGTCTTTGGTATAAACTTTAAAACTTATATTAAAGATTCTTTCTATTGTATTTATTGCTTCTCTCCACTCAGTATTATTCTCACGAACTTCCTTAAGGAAATTATCGATGTTATTCTCTCGAATTTCTTTAAGAATACTGCGTACTGTTCTTGTGTTTTCTTGAGTGCTTAATGTCATAGTTGGAACACGTTTCAAGTGAGCTTTCTCTACTGCTTGCTTAATTATTGTATCTTCTATCATTCGTCCTCGACTCTATCTTTTAAATAATCTCGCTGAAACGAAAGTCTTTGTTTTTGATTTTGCAAAGATTCGATTTCTTTATCAATTGAATCGACTTTTTCCTTTGCTTGCAAAAAGTTGGAGTGTTGCATCATTTCGATTCCAAGTGACAAAACAAGTCTTGTTGCAGCACTAAACGAAAAATATTCTTGTTTTGCAATTTGAAGAATGAATGCTGATTGCTCTTGGGTCATGACGACTGTTTTATTTACTAATTGTGTTTTCATGTTTTTCTCCTTTGTGTTACTGTGACAAAACAAAACTAATAAGTCAATAACTAAGTGAGTTACTTATGAAGAATAAAAAAGAATGCCTTGGATTTGTTACACTGATTGACAGTATGGGAGACTGTGTTTCGATTGTGAATGCTGCTCGAATCAGCTTTGGCAAACGACGTGAAGGACAATTAACAGAAGATGACAAAAGACTTATAAAGTATCTTTGGAATCATCAGCACACATCACCATTCAGACATGTAACATTCACTTTCCACATTAAAGCTCCAATCTTTGTATTGAGGCAATGGCAAAAACATCAAGTCGGTTGCAGTTGGAATGAGATATCAGGTCGATATGTTAAGTTCGATTATGAGATTTATCAGCCTGACGAATGGAGAGAATCAATCAAGAATGTAAAACAAGGAAGTGGAGGATTGTTGAACAATCAAAAAGATCCTGGCGACTTATATCGATGGAGCATCCAACATCAGTATTCAGTTTACAATCAATTGATTGATATGGGAGTGTGTCGAGAACAAGCACGTCTTGTATTACCATTAGCAACTTATTCAGAGTGTTATTGGACTTGTACCCTCCAAGCCTTAGTTCACTTCTTGAAGTTGAGACTTGCTAAGAATGCACAAGCCGAAATTACTTTTTATGCTGAAGCAATCAGAGCGATTCTTGAAAGAGATGATGACATGAGATTCTTGATGGAGGTTTGTCTTGACTCGAAATGAAATAGAACAGTTAATCATGAATCACTCAAAGTCAATCAATGCTATGTCAATAAAGATGACAATGACTTCACCAGTGGAAGCCGACGACTTATTTCAAAACACTTGTATTCGATTAATTATCAAACATGAGAAGTATGTGCAGAGACAAAAGTCTCACTTCTTGAACTTTGTCAAAGTAGTGATGATGAGATCTCATCTCCACATGATTCGAAGTCATAAGACCAGAGCGAGCAAAAGTAAGTCATACACTCAGTATAAATCAATTGCTTCTCGTTCATATAATATCAGTGATGCAAATCTTTTATATGAATCAATTACTGAATTATTAAGCAGCGACTATGAGATCGATATTGTCAACATGCTGATTGATGGATTCTTGTTTCGTGAGATCGCTGATAAGTATCAAGTACCCAAGGAGACAATCCATGGAAGGCATCGTCGTGTTAGAAAACGATTGAGGAAGGCGTTGCTTTGAAATGGATCAAGCATTGGCTGAAACATGCTGAACTTATATCTTCGATGTCACCTTGTCCACGTGCTCAAGTTGGTGCGTTCATCATTGATAATAATAATAATCCAATCAGTGCCGGTTTCAATGGCCCCCCTCGAAAGTCTTCATCAAGTCTTTGCAGTGATGATCATGAATGCTCTCGAGATATTATGAAGATCGAATCAGGTACAAGAACAGAAGTCGGTTGCCATCATGCTGAACAGAATGCAATTGCAAATGCTGCTCGAAAAGGTGTTGGGCTTGAAGGTACAACAATGATCATCAGCATACCTCCATGCCTTGCATGTGCTAAGTTAATTCATCATGCAGGGATCAAGTCAGTCGGTATCTCATCAATCGGATATTCTTTGGATGGTGTCGAGTATCTTTCATCAAATAATATTAAAGTCTTCTCATTGTCCCCAAACTGAAGTTCTGTTCAGTGGGCTTCTTCTATCTCGACCAGTCATCTCGATTGGTTGTTGGAACATCTCTTGCATTCTCGATAGAGCGGCATAGTTTCCCTCGAATAACTTATCTCTGAGTAAAGCAGGATATACATTCGTCGTGAAGATGACAGACATTCGACCCGACTTCCAACGTTCATATATTGATCCTATCAATTCGATCGTGGTGTTCTTGAACCAATCTGAATACTTGTTGACCCCTCCACCGAGTCCTCCAAACTCATCTAATAGAAGAACCTCAACATCATTCAAGAATTCATTTAAATAAGATTTAGAAGCATTGTCTGCCCAAGAATCTTTCTCTGCTTCGAATGTTCTATAATGATGAGCATACTTGACTCTGAATCCTTGTGAAGTCTTATGCTTTGCAATGATGTATAAGAGACTCGACTTTCCATTGCCTGGTCTTCCGTGCATCAAGAATGAAGGAGGTTGTGTAACTCGATCCCAAGATATCATTTCATTGAATGCATTCTCTTGAAGTGGACTATCGAATTCATATTCAGAAAGAGCAGCATTCAAAGCATCATTAGGAAGTTGAGCTCTTAATAATAGATTGAGAGACTTCTTCAGCTTTCCACAGTTGCGACATGGGATTGCATTGGGGCCATTGCCTTCTCTCACAAATTCATATCCTTCAACACAATAACAGGGAGGTTCATTGATTGCGATGCATCGATTCATTCCTGCTTTTATTAAATCATATAGATGATATTCATCAGGATTGAAGTTCGACCAGTCTTGATCTTTTGGCATCTCAACTCGATCTCGATTTGGATCTTGAATAAACTCTGTTAATGAATTTAATAAATTCTTTAGCTCTGGACTATCTCCTAATCTATCCATCATGATCTCCAAGTCTTTTTAATTTGTGCAGTTGATCCATATAAATCAAAGTCTTCTCTGATCTCTGCTTTCTTGAACGCTTCAAAGATTCTTGCTTCATTCAATACATTTGTTTCAATCGTCTTGTGATGATGTGCCCAACGTCTTTCAATCTCAAGTCTTCGATGTACTGCTTTTAAGACATGAAGAGGAACCTTGCCACGATCATCACACACATGAGATAGATTATTGAATTCTTGGTTTGAAGTATATTCCATTGCTTCTTCTTTTGTCACAAGTTCAAGATCTTCCTTATTGATATCTATTGTATTATTATTGTTATTATTGTTATGTGGGTCATTTTGACTATCCCCATGGGTCATTTTGACTACTACTAATGGGTCATTTTGACTATCCCCATGAGTCATTTTGACCATGTCATTTTGACCCTGTGTCATTTTGACCATGTCCTTTTGAGTCAATAATGTTTTGATATTAACCTCAATAGTTGTTTCATTTGATTTGATATTAACTTTGATCCAATTCAACGACTTCAGGCGTTCAATGATTCTGTATAGTGTTTTTCTCTTAACATCATACTTCTTACTTATATATAAAAGTCTGACTGATCCTTTCCATGTTGACCAATTCACATTCTTTAAGATGCAGATCATCACGAACTTATCTGCCGGCTTAACATCTCTCGCTTGCATTATGAGAGACTGGACTTCGAATTCATTCATTGCTTACTCCTTTTATGTAGCATTCAATCATATTGTATAATATAAGTAATTCTGTCAACAAAATACTTTATTTCTTTTTTTATAAAATATTATTTGACAAAGTAAATATATTATTCTAATACTTGATCATCTCAAACGAGGAGGACAACATGAGCAGATTAAAACGACGAATCAAATCGTCTTTAGCAAGTCAGGGATACACCATGACTCAACTTGCTGAGAATATGAATATCACACAACCAAGGCTCTCAAATTACTTGAGAAGTCAAACAATGAAAATGCATACAGCTTTGAGAATCGCTGACAGTCTTCAAGATATGACTGGCATTCAACTTACTCTTAATGATTTTAGAAAGGATGAAGACCAATGAATAGCATTCCTTTTCAAGTCGGTGATCGTTTTCTTGATCTCAATAATGATGAGATCTTTGAGATTAAACAAATGGAGGAATGCATCATGCATCAATTCAAAGCACCATCTATGAAAGTTTATTCTTATTTCTTACAAGGCAGCCAAGGCAACGAGCACGAACTTGATCACTTTGAACTCATCAACTTGATCATCAATGACACACTTATCGAGGAGCTTTAAATGTTATATGCAATCATCGCAGTTTTAATCATCGCTATTCTTTTCATGTTAGAAGAAAAGGAGCCAATCACAATCAGCAAGTATTCAAGAGTGATCAATCATGATGTCACCTTGGCAATCTTTGAAGCAATGAAACGCATCGAAGAAAAAGAAGATGAGGACATTCAATATCTTTTGAACCAAGGCAAGATCACAAAAGAATCTATTGAAAGCAATGCTGATAATATTTTATTTGAGCAAGGTGAATTCCCTGCTGAAACAACCTGCTTGGACGGTCGAGACTTTGCAAAGCTCGTCGTTGTATATGAAAACAACGTGAGGGGAGCAACACAAGATCAAGTCCGTTGGTTACTCACCTCAATATATCGATCTTAATCACACTCATAAAAAGGAGCAAACAAATGTTAAATCAAGATACTATTACACTAATTCAAAACCTCAGTAAAAACAACAACGATTTCGATGACAATGTCAAAGCGTTCTTAACGTTCGGCCATCTCTTTGAGAATAATGTTGCTGTCACACTTGCAAATACTTATGTGATCAGCGGCAAACCTGCACTCAATGCCGATGCAATGTGTGGAGTTGTACGACGTTATACTGATACTGATGGAGTCAAAATCTGTGCATACATTCGAGTCATTGAGTTGACTGAAGATGGCTGCATCATTGGCACCAAGCGACGAGATGAGCTTGACTTTGATATTGAACATCAATGGACGTTCACTGCTGAAGATGCTGACAAAAGAGGACTGTTAAAACAACGTGCTTGGAAGACTATGAGAAAGTCAATGCTTCATAAGAGATGTTTGACAGCATTATTAAGAGCAGTATATCCCGAGATCATTGGCCAATCTTATAGTCCTGATGAGCTTGCTGAGAATATGATCACTGATGAGAAGTTGAGAGATGAGATTATGTTCGCATCGGCAGAAGGAACTCGACCACCCAAAGAGGTTTGATCCTCGTTTACATTCTTTACGCAAGCCTTGTAAATCAATCACTTGTAAAATCTCCCAAATGGGAGCGAGCGTTTATTATTAATAAGTTAGAGAATAATTATGGGCAAAAGAAAATACTATAAAAAAAGTCAGATCATTAAATATTGGTTTCATGAAGGCAGAGAAAGATTGCTTAAGAATTACCCTTTACTAGGTGAATGTATTGAATGGGACACCCCTCATTGTTTTGCTTGTGATCGAACAGCCATTGATCCCGAAGATTTAAAATATAAATGCTCTGTTCCTTGCGAGCTAGGAAAGTGTAACTGTGTTAAAAATTGGGATAAATCAAGAGTCGTTCTTGAAAAATGTCATATTATCCCTTTGGCTTTAGGAGGACTAGATGAAATATCGAACATTGTTCTATTGTGTCCTGAATGCCACAGACACAATCCAAACATCAACAATGAAGAACTATACTGGCTTTGGATGAAAAACACTGAGAGCTACTGTATTGCAGATAATAGAAAATTTCATAATGCAATAACAGTATTTGAGATTGATCAGGATTATTTTAGAAGCCATTCAGAGGCTATTAATAAAATAAAAGAAGAACTCATGAATGATGAGTCTTTTTATTACATCATGCCAAATGCATTATCTAATCATTATGGGACTGCCCCTGTATATACGGGAGTGCTTTGTTTAATAAAAGTAGCAATCGAAAAGCACAAAGAACTTCAATCATCAAGTGATCAGCTTTCATTATTTTGATTTACATAAGTATACTATTGTGTTAACACGTTCTTAGACATTTCCTGTGAACTTCACAGTCAAGAAAGATCCCGTCTGACGCCAATCTTAAATCTTAGGGATCTTTCTTGTATGTGGAGTTTTTAAAAACTTAAAGTACATTCCCCCCCCGAACAAGCAGGTTCCAAAACTGGATTCTCTCCATGACCTTCGACAAATAAATTGACCCCCTGCCAATCAATCGAAGCAAGATCATTCCAAGTCTTCTCTGAATCATGACCATCGACGACAGTTTGATAAGGTGCCATATCATACAAGTGATCTGCAACATATCCGAGAAGTGCAACCCCTCTCAATGCTTCTCGATGATCCCAAATGAATGAAGCAACATCATTCCATTCATTGTCTTTGACTGTGCAAGTATTACTCACATTATGAGTCAGACCTTCAACCCTCGTTTGTGTGCTACCAGGTAAGACCCAATTCTCATATACTGTCTTAACTCTTTGAAGATGAGTCATTGCATTTGATGATTCTCGAGTGATGCTTCCTTTAGGAGCTTGACATGCAAATGAAATGATACCAGTGTTCTCATCGTGATCATGACACGCTTGAGGAACTTTGCTCATGAGCTCCTGCCATATCGGATTGACTTTCGATATTCTCATTCGTCGGATATACTTCTTCGCATGATGTGGATGGATACCTGATGAGATACCACCGGCCACGGTTGAAGTATTGCCACTTGGTTTCACACATGTTGTTCTTGATGCTGACTTGATATTGATAATCTTTGCGACTCGCTGATTCTCTTTGTTGACAATCTCTGCTCCTGCTTTCAAAACATCAGCACGAAACGAGATTTCATTCTCACACATACCAGTCATGCTGACACCGAGGAGAGCTTCTCTTTCAAGTATTCTCTGACTCGTATATCCAAGATATCCAGTTTGGGTATAAGCCGCTTGAAGTGTTCCGATGAATGCTGCCGCTTTGCACGCTTCAAAGAATTGATTGATTGTTTCATTCTTTGACATATTGATCTCTGTAAGATTGCAACCCTGCCAACCACTTCGATATTTATATCCCATTCTTTCGAATGACTTTCTATTCTCAAGCATCTCAATTGAAACATGTTCGACAATATTTCCATTCGGGTCTTTGATCAGCATTCCAAGAAGGCCAATCTCAGCACATGGATTCGTCCCATGCTCTTTACTCTTGAAGAAAGCGACACCAGGTTCTCCCCATTGCTTTGATGCATCAACGATCTCATCAACAATTTGTCTTTGTTCATCTCCATCAAGAATGAT
>Ga0233415_10001487_pt1 | contig 10181 bp, 13 predicted proteins | sample Na_anoxic_12_MG_FD_188631 | JGI IMG/M metagenome (GOLD analysis project Ga0233415, IMG submission 188631) | Seawater microbial communities from Saanich Inlet, British Columbia, Canada - Na_anoxic_12_MG | ecosystem: Environmental > Aquatic > Marine > Inlet | place: Canada: British Columbia...
CCACTGTAAGAATTTCATAAAAAATAAAAAGAGTCAGGAGGTTACCTGCGAAGGCAATTCCCATGGTTGCAGACAGGCACAGGGCAAAATTGAAAAAGTATCTGGTCTGGGCATGTTCATTAAGTCCCCTCACATACCCTATGGAATATACTGAGGTAAGAATCCACAAGGCAGAGGCAAGCACTCCGAAGAACATGCCAAATTGATCTACCCTGAACTGAAGAGATACCCCCGGAGCAAGGGCAATAATAGTATATTTAAGTATTTTCCCATCTAAAACAAAGGGTACCATGGAGATAACAATAGAAAACTTAAGAAGGGAAGCGAGAATAGTCCAGAATTCCCGTAGGTTTCTATGTTTTTCACCTGTAAATATGATAAGGAGCGCTGCTACAAGGGTCACGAGAACAGCCAAAAGCGGCCTTATCGAAACTATTGTCTCCATTAAAACTTAGCTCCACTCTGCTCCGTCCCGCAGTATTGCGGGAAAAAGATAGCCTGCCCTCCCCGTCCCGAGACCGGGTCGGGATCGGGAGGCGCGACTTTTCTGGAGCATTTTGCTGCCGCTGTAATACTTCGGGAGTATAATCTATAAAACTCAGTTATTGCATGCCAGGTCTGAGCCAGAGAATAATCGAATAATGATAAGAAAAAAGATAACAACCTTAAAAAAACTTTTAATCTCAAAAGATTGTAGAATTTCCAATACATTGTATTATCCTTCACTACACGTAACTTCTCAATAAGCTCGGGTTTTGTAGGGGCTTGATTTATCAAGCCCGATATTGAAGGGTTCGATAAATCAAACCCCTACACTTTAAAATATGTTGCCAAAATTGCTTTCCTGTAAAATTTACCCCAACTTATTGAGGATTTAGTGGTAAATCCTTAAAAACCTGCGGGAATAGCAAACTGAATTATAGTAGAAATAATCTTCCCGCTCAAGACTCCCAATGATAGTATCCCAGCCCCTGTAATTAGTATTGGCACAAGCATAGTTAAAGGAGCTTCTTCAACGCTTACAACTATGTCGTGATTTTCAACGACATCCCCGTCGTGTGGCTCGAGGTAAACATTTTCTATGACCCTGAAAAAAAGTATAACATTTAAGAGGCTACTTACCAGCAACACTGCCACAAAAATCCATTTATTTGCATCAATTGCACCAAGGATAAGGTACCATTTGCTAAAAAAACCACAGGTCGGTGGAATTCCTATCACGGAAAGCGCCGCTATGACAAAGACCGCCATAGTTAATGGCATCTTTCTATGAAGATACCTTAATTGAGAGATCTTTCTTTTACCAGACCTATATATAATGGCACCTACAACCAGGAAAAGGGCAAGCATCATAAAGGCATCATTGAGTATATGGAGAATAGCGCCTGTAAGTCCATTTCTGTTAGCAAGCGCCACTCCTAATGTGATATATCCCACCTCACTTACCAATATGTACGTGAGCATCCTTTTTAAATCAATCTGTGCCAAGGCTAATATCGCACCAAAAAGTATTGCCGCTGCAGCCATCCAGCCGAGAATGGTGGTTACTGGGATCAATTCTATGGAAAAATATGGCTCAAATACAGTAAACATAATCCGTATCATCACATATGCCCCTACCTTGGTCATCAAGGGGGCTAGAAGGGCACTTACTGCTGATGGGGCATAGGTATATGCATCCGGAAGCCATACATGTAAAGGGAAAAGCGCCATCTTTATACTTACTCCTACCAGGAAAAAGGCAAATGCAACCAACACCACCTTAGAATGATATAGATTGGGTAATATCTGAGATAGGTCCGATATATTAAGCGAACCGGTAACTATATAAAGGTAGCCCACGCCAAGCAAGTAGAAGCAAGCGCCAATGGTCCCAAATATCACATAATTAAAGCTGGCAAATGGTGCACCATCTTCTCCTACGGCTATAAGGGCATATCCTGCAAGGGATGCAATCTCTAAGAATACATACAAATTAAACATATCACCGGTTATTACTATTCCTAAAAAACCCGTTACCTGTAAGAGAAAAAGGCAATAGAAATAAACGATCTTCTCAGGTAGTTCCTGCTCGACACTTTTCTTTGAATAGATAGCTACCATAAAGGCGATAAATGACACGATGACCAGCACAAAGGCATTAAGATGATCGACCACATATTCTATACCCCAAGGAGGATTCCACCCTCCCAGATAGTAGTGGATTGTTCCGCTGGTGATAACTATATTTAATGTATGAAGGGATGCAAGGAAAGACAGGGCGAGGGCCACTAAAGTGATTGGATAACAGAGACCTTTTTTCCACCAACCAAAGAGAAGGTTAAGAAATGAGAATATCAAGGGGATAACAACTACTAATACAGGGGACTGGGGGATCATTTCTGCTGCCTTAAGATTTCATCTTCCTCTAATGTATTATGCCTTCTGTAAATAGCTATTACTATTGCCAGGGCAACTCCCAGGGTGCTGACCATTACCACTATAGCAGTAAGCATGAGAACATGCGGTAAGGGGTTTATGTACGCCGTAGCTTCAATTGCATGGGCTCCATGACCGTGTCCGTGCGCAATAATGGGCAAAGTTCCTCCTTTTTTTGCAGCAATAGAGACAAAAAAAAGGATGATTGCCGTCTGAAATAGGTTCATCCCTATAATCTTTTTGACCAGGTTTCTTTTGCCAATCATGGCGTAAAAACCTATCATCATCAGGATAATATAAATCCAGTAATTATATTTGCTAATTATAAAATCAACCATGATTCGTGTTTGTCGGGTTTATTGAGTTTGTTGGGTTTTTTGTGTTTAAATACCCCAACCCCTCAATCCGTTTATGTTTTTTACCTTTAACTTTAGGCACTTAAATCGTAGCAAGGCATAAATGCTTGGAATCACAACTGACAAATGACTAATGACCAATGACATTCTCTTACTTTCTTTGTCTTCTTCTTCGTAATATTAGAATACAAGCAATCCCGGCAGTAAAGATTACAGTAGTCTCTCCAAGGGTGTCGTAGCTCCTGTAATCCGCCAGCACTGCGGTAACTATATTTGGTGTGGCCGTCTTTTCAAGCGCCTCTTCTATATACCTGGGGGAGACATGTTTGCTTGCAGGAGAATTGGGATCACCCCAGTCAGGCATATCCACTGTACCATAAATAAGTATTATCCCTGTTATAATCACAGTAATAAGAGCCAAGACCCTCAATCCTTACTCCTCCTTTTCGTTTTACTTACTGCTGCAATTAATAACACTGTTCCAATGCCTGCACTAACAGATGCCTCAGTAAAGGCAACGTCAACGGCACCCATCTCCGCCCATAAAAGGCACATAAAGAAACTATATGCACCAAGTATATACACAGCACTTAGAAGATCCTTTACAGAAATGGCAGCTATAGCACATATGATAACAAAAAGCAGGAGTACAAAATCAAAGGCCGCTATCATTTTATCTCCTCCTTGTTTTTAACCCATGGCTCCAGGCCACATCTCATGGCCGCCCGGGATATGGCATGTGTTGAGGTAGGTTGGGCAAGAAACATAAATACTGCAATAAAGATTATCTTCAAGCTTGTAAGGGAAAATCCCTCATAGATGCTCAGGCCTATAAGGGACAAAAGAACTGCAAGGGTATCACCTTTTCCTGTTGCATGGAGTCTGCAGAAAAAATCAGGAAAGCGTAAAAGCCCAACAGTCGCCGCTAAAAAGAAAAAGAAACTTACAAGAAGAAATGGAATGGAAGCTATATGTAGAATATACATCAGAGCTCTCCCTTCATCTCTAAGTATTTGGCTGCAGTGATTGTACCAATAAAATTAAGCAGGGCATAGACCATACTGATATCTACAAACATCTCCACCCTATTATAGATAAAACCCATAAGCAAAAGAATAACCAGGGTCTTAGTGCCAATAGCAGAGATAGCTGCAATCCTGTTTAGGACACCTGGCCCAAATACCGCCCGGTAAAGACACAGGAATACAAGGGCAAACAGACCCATTCCGAATAATAAAAAGATATTCATTTATTCACCCCTAAATCTTCTTCATCCTCTGGAAGTATTCCTCCTGTGGATATGTCAAAAAAGACAGAAAACATAACCGCCATTACAGCAATTCCAACGCCAATTTCAATACCTAATATACCAAGAGACCTTGCCTGGGCTGGTATTACATTTAAGAGGGTGGATAGCCCTCCATAATCCAGATAATTGCTTCCCAAAATAAGACACAGCAATCCAATTCCTGAATAGATTAATAAGCCAAAGGAGCTAAGGAGGCCGGCCTTAAGCTCAGACATCCTTTTTTTTGCATCTTCAACGCCATGGGTTATAAGATACAAAATAAAACTGGCGCCCAGGATAACGCCACCTTGAAAGCCCCCTCCTGGACTGTGATGACCGTGCATAATAACATAGAGGGCATAAATCTGAATAAATGGCATAAATACCCTTGCCACTGTTCTTATAATAATATCATCTGTAACTCTTGTCATACTCGCAATTCGTTATTTGTTATTAGTTATTTGTTACTGGCTTGTGTTTCTCATTTCTCGTTGCTTGTTAGTTCCTTAACAAACGATTAACGGATAACCTTTAACGAGTAACTAAAAATCGATCACTTCAGTGCTCCAAATATCCGGGAAACATCTAAAACATCCTGAATATATACGTGGTCTGCCTCCATAAGGACATGGGCAATCTTATCTTCCATTTCCCCTGTATTCAGATCATAGGCAACCTTTCTATCCAGGGCATGTACAAAAAACTCCTCTTCCCTGATATCTATGGTAATGGTCCCTGGAGTGAGGGTAATGGAATTGGCTAAAGCAACCCATGCGATGTCACTCTCCAATTTTGTCTTAAACCGTATTATCTGAGGATCTATCGGCATCTTTGGGGATAATGCCAGATAGGCCACATGCAGGTTTGCCGAAAAGATCTGGCCCAGGAACCAGGGGCCAGCCTGAAAGAACCTTCGGGCCCTCGTCCTGAAGTCTCCAAGCCTGATGTTAAAAAATAGAAGATCCTGAGATAGGTAGGCGACGAGCACAGAACAGATAACACCAAGGGTAAGATGAAAGGAGTCAAAGAATCCTGAGAGTAAGAGCCAGAAGGCAAAGAGAATAAAAAAGGTAAGAATAAAATTTCGTAGCGCTAATCGTCGTAATTTCTTAGCACTCAACAAGAGATCCCTGGCTTCTCGTTTCTCTGTGAGGGATTTTGTTTCACTGGTGAACTTTGCAGACGTGTATAATAATTCCCTGGCCTCTTCTCTGGCCTTTTCGCTATTTTTCCCCTTCTCAAGAATCTCAAAGGCCTTATAAACTGCCTGCACCAATACCGTAACTTCCATATCTAATCCTCTTTAACTATTCAGCCACAAAGCCTGCCCTAGTGCGACAAGATTGATTGATCTTATGAAACATGTAAACCATATGTGTAACATGGGGTAAAACTACTAAGCTTATAAACCAGGTCTGGGCCAGGGGCACTAAAACCCAAAGACAAAACAAAAAAAAGGCTATTATAAACAATAATTCTATAATCTTGGCCTCCGGCTTGTAGAGCCTACGGCTCGGAGAGTGCCTTAGTGCCCCTGGCCCAGACCCCTGGCCCAGACCTGGCATGCACGAATTAGTTATAAAAAGTAAGCTCCAGAGTTAATACCAAAGCAGGCTTAGCTCCCGGCTCTGTCGCGCCAGGGCAGGCTGGCATGCAATGCTTAGGCTATATTGCCAGGACTTATAAATAATATAGAAACTGCAATATTTGCCAAGGAAGTCGCGCCAGGGCGGGCAGGGCAGGCTTAGTGGCAAGATAGCTGAGCAGTTACATCCTTTTTACCTTAAGGAACAATCAAAACAGGCACGGTAGATTCCTCTGCTACCCGATAGCACGCACTCCCTGAGAAGATTTCCTTAAAGATGCCCTTTGAGTCATATCCCATTGCAATAAGGCTGGCATTATAGTCTTTTGCCGCCAATAAAATCTCTTCTGGTATCTTGCCAGCATAAATATGAGATTCAGTATCTATCTTTTCCTCTAAGCAGATCTCTCTAATCTCCTCAACCCTGTCCCTAATTTGCCTGATATCCTTAACAGTCGGTTTTTCACTCAACACATATACTGCGTCTATTAGTTCTACAAGTGCCTTCACGCCTATAATATAAAGCAATGCCCTTTGAGTTGAATCAGACCAGTTGATAGCAAGAATTATATTATCAAACAAGCCTTTTGTGGAAAAACTCCCTTCCTCACCATTTTCATGAATAAGCAGGAGGGGAAGACGAGTATTTTTTATCAGATTTCTCACTACAGAGCCTTTCGACATCTTTCTCTTTTCTCTATTGAGGTGAGCTACAATAAAGGATGCATTCTCTCTATTGGCTGAATCTAAAATTCTTGGAATAAGCGGTCCTGATCCCTTCTCTCTCTTAAGGTTTATTCCATGCTCAGATAACTTCTCCTTCAATCCCTGTGGAAGGCTCTCGGAGAAAAGGATAATTTCCTCAAGTCCAATCTTCTTTATATCCAGCAATCCTTCAAGGAAATCATAGGTTGGCTCTTTCAGATATGGTATGTAGAGAATTTTCTTTATTTTTACAGGCACTACTATTTAACCTCAGCTGGTACAATCAAGACAGGTAATTCCGACTTATCTGCGAGAGAATGGGCCGCACTTCCTGACCATTTCTCCTTCCAGACACTCTTCCTTTTTGATCCCAGAACAATCATAGTGGTTCTGTGCTCAGAGGCTGCCTTCTGAATCTGCTCCTCAATTTTACCAATATAAAGATGTGGTCGTGCATCAAATCTTTCTTTAACGAGAACATCGCAGACTTCATCCAATCTCTTTTTATTACCCCTTTCTAATTTATGTGCCTCCATCTTGGATATTTTGGCAACATCCTTTTCGCTCATCACATGAATGATATCAACTCTCTTCACCGCACCTTTTAAAGCAAGGACATAGTCAAGAACCTTTTCCGAAGACACTGACCAATCAAGCCCTAAAAGGAGTCTCTCAAATGGGTTCTCACCCACCTTTCCGGACTGTGACAGATAATTATATATCAAGACCGGCTTAACAGCTCTCCTTAGAAGCTCCGATGTTTCTGAACCGGCATAAAGTTCCTCAAATTTACCCCTTTTCCTTCGAGCAGTTACAATGAGATCCACTTTTTCAATTTCTGTAACAGAGAGGATCTTGGGTATTGTATTGCCAATGGCTATATGGGCCACAACCTCCATCCCTTCCTCAAACAGAGTTTCCGCCCAATCAATAAACCGAATATCAGCTATTTCACGTAGTTTCCGCTCTTCCTGCTTTAGATAACCTGTACCCCTCCTCATGGCTACTTTTTCCCTGGATATTACATGGAGAAAAACCACATCGTTCATGCCTGCCTTTCTAAGCACCATCAATGATTGTAAGGCATCTAACCATAACTCTTCAAATTCGGACACAAAAAGTATCTTTGTGATTTTCATAACATCTCCCAATTCCTCTTAATTTAGATCAAGCGTAACTACTCAGCCACCGATCTACGCTGATTACCGCTGATTTTTTTTCTTTTATTATCATATACAAATCACTTGAATTCTGGTTTTCTGCCAAAATTCAATAATAAGCCAACCTCAATATTTGTTGCCTTCAAGTAATTGATTAATTGAGCTTCGTGTGTTGTGCCAAGGGTACGAACTGCTCATTATTCACCCTGTTAAATGATTTTCTATTCTATTTGAATAATGTTTCTTAATCAGGCAATGATAGTTGTAGAACTTAGTAAAATATTTGTACTATTTAACAGGGTATACTTCATAAAAGCTTTTAAGGATAATATCTGTCGTTTCTTTGTGTTTTAGCCTATCTGTGTTTACCCCGTTGAATTCCCGCTTTGCGGGACACCCTTTGGGCGATTCAACAGGGTGAATCTGTGTGAATCTGTGGCTAAATAGTTAGGTCAACCTAAAATTTTCTTCAATGTCTCAGCCAGATCTTCCGGCTCTACTGGTTTTTCAAGATATGCCTGTGGTTCCGGTACAGTTTCATCACCAAACTCAGTTAAGGCCGCCTGGGATCTAATAAATGTCCTTTTAGAAACCCCGGAGAGCATAACAATCGGGATGTCTTTAAAAGATGGGTCGAGCTTTAATTCATGATACATTTTAATGCCGCTCTCTCTTGGCATCAATATATCCAGGATAATTAGATCTGGCCTCTCCTTTTTTACCTTTTCCATTCCCTCCGCGCCATCTATTGCCATGATTGGTATATAACCATTTTCCTCCAGAACAGTTGTAACAAATGTTCTTATATCGGCATCATCCTCAACATTGAGTACCTTTTTTGCCATATTGAATCCTCCCTTTACAAAAGTTTCTTGGGTTTCTTGAGTTTGTTGTGGTAGTTGGGTTTAGAACATGTACAGCACTCAGCAGTGAATATAAAATCTGCTTACTGCTTACTGCTTTTTGCTACCTCTTGATATGGCAAGTAGATAGTAAATGTAGTTCCATTTCCTTTTTTAGAGGCTACGTGTATCATCCCTCCGTTCTCTTTGATTATCTTTTCGGTTACCAATAACCCTAATCCAGTCCCTCTCTCTCCCTTGGTGCTAAAAAGAGAGGAAAAAATTTTTTCCTTTGCCTCTTCATCCATACCCATTCCGTTATCGGCCACCTCAAATTTGATCATATGATTTTTCTCGATTGCTGAAGTTACCTTAACCTGCCAGTGTTTTTTTGATGTGGAATCAAAGATGCAGGCATCAATGGCATTGGAAACGAGATTTAATAGAGATCGATGGATCGCCTTCGGATCTATATATACTTCGCCTAATAAAGGATCAGGATCCGTTTTTATTTCAATATTATTCTCCCCAGCCCTTGATTCCATAAGGGCACAAACATCTGCCACTATCTGATTAGGAAAGCAACTCTCAGGTTCGGGTTTTCGATCTTTTGAATAGGCAAGCAAATCAAGAACGAGGTCCGATATCCTCCCTACATTCCTCTCGATCATTTTCCAACCGCTTTCTATCTTATCTGTATCACTCTTGTCAAGCGCAACATTTAATACATAGGTGCCACCCTTAAGTCCATTTAAGATATTTTTGATATAATGGGCAAGGCCTGCCACAGTCTGCCCTGTGGCTGCTAATCTCTCAGATGTAATCAATTCTTCCTGTAGCCTCTTTATCTCTCTTAAATCCTGAAAAAAACCAACACAACCTACTACCTCATCTTCTGCATAGAGAATAGAGCCTGAAAATCTTGTAGGAACAGCCTCTCCATTCTTGCTGAGAATATCAACCTCCTTCCACTCTGATAGATCGACATAGCCTCTCTTTTCTAATCCAGACCTGAATTCTGAAGCTATTTCCTGTGGATAAAGCCTGTCAATATTCATCTTTCGTATTATTTCAGAACGATTGTGCCCAAATATCCCTTCTGCGCCTTTATTATAGATGATAATATCACCCTTCTCATCTGTAGCGATAACAGCGTCATTCGAAGACGTAATGAGTTTATTCTGAAACTCAGCTCTCCTTTTTACCTCCTCTGTAGCAATGCTTACCATTCGCTCAAGGTCATCGGTATATGCCTTTAGCTTCTGCTTTATTGCTATCCTCTGTTCTGCTCTCTTTAAGGCAATTGAAAGTGCCTCATCCTTTATAGGCTTGTTCAGAAAATCTGAGGCATCAAGTTTAAGGGCCTCTATAGCTAAATCCATATCTCCATGCCCTGTTATCATTATTACCTCTGCATCGGGGTTTAGTTCCTTGATTCTCTTCAAGGTCTCAATCCCGTCCAAGCCTGGCATCTTTATATCTGTTAAGATTATAGACGGTGATTCCTTTTTAAATATCTCAATGCCCTTCTCTCCTCCTGCTGCTGATGATACCTCATATCCATCGCTTGCAAGAGAAAGGGCCAGGACCTTTCTGATCCCCTCTTCATCGTCTATGATTAAAAGCTTGGACATCTGTCTAATCGCTAATTCCTAAATCCTAATATCGAAATACTAAACAATACCAAATGACAAAAATACAAAATTCAAAACCTCTTATATCATCACATAGTTCACTGACTCAAAAGTTCTGCTATTGATTTTGGCAATTTAAAATTATTTTAAGAACATAATAGAAATTGAAAAATCCGAATATCGAAATGCTAAA
>Ga0233415_10001490_pt1 | contig 10165 bp, 11 predicted proteins | sample Na_anoxic_12_MG_FD_188631 | JGI IMG/M metagenome (GOLD analysis project Ga0233415, IMG submission 188631) | Seawater microbial communities from Saanich Inlet, British Columbia, Canada - Na_anoxic_12_MG | ecosystem: Environmental > Aquatic > Marine > Inlet | place: Canada: British Columbia...
AAAATTGCAATTGTTGTTAAAATACCGGCAAATATATTAACTGTACCAATAGTCATTTGTGCAAGTGGTTTAATGTCTTCTGGAAATCTGTCTTGTGCAAAATTCGCAGTTCCAGTTAATGTACTCATAATAATTACAGGAATTGTAAACCAAGCATTTGTACTAGAGTATGCTGCATGTGATTTACCGTGAAGCCATCTATAACACATAGCTTTATCAGCCCATTCAACTAAAATAGTCTCGTGTTCCTTTCTCCATTCTTGTTCTTTAAATGATACATTGTCATTCGCTATAGATACTTCGTCAGACTCATCCATGATTATGAGTTTATAAATTATAAGAATACTATATTTTTTAAGTTTTAACAATTACTGTTTTTTTAATTTTTAATACCGATATTAAAATTTTATCTAAATTTAATACAAATGGAGGATAGACTATTAAAAGTGAAAGAGGTATTCGATGATGTAAAAGAAATGCGTACGGAAATAAGCAATTTATTTGAAAGTTTAGATGGACGTATTACTAAATTAAAAGATGTTTATAAAGATTTTATTAAAAATACGAATGCTATAAAATCACCTGATGTTAAACCATTTATTTTTAGTTTAGATTCGTTTTACTTTCAAACAAGTTTGTTGGAGAAAGAATTTAATTATCTAAAAGACTATAAAAATATTATCATTAACCGAATGTATGGAGAATATTATAAGTTGTTTAAGTTGATTAATATATATGTAGATCGAAGTCATATTGATAATAAATTGAATGAAATATTAAAACATAAAAATTATCCAAAATATGACGATTTAGATGATAGTAAAGAGTACGATTTTAATTTAATTGTTCAAGTAAATGAAGATATTATGAATATTGTTAATTATTTAATAAATATTTTAAAGGACAAAGAATTAGCTTTAAAACAATATACAACAAATCAAAATTATGGACTAAATGTCGACAATTTCGTATCTACATATAACTATGAAGTTGTTGTATTGCGAGAGCAAATTAATTTATATGAAAAATATTTAGAATTTTTTTACAAAGTACATCAAAAATTATTGAATTGTCTTATTGTCAAGATAAGTGTATTAGAAGCCCAAATTACTACGGATATTAAATTTGAAGGTGGTTTATTAAGCAGTAAAAAGGATAATAGTGTCATTTTCGAAGAAATGAACCTTGGTAATTTAAACAAAAGTACTGCCAGACAACTAAGAAAATCTATTACAGGTAAAACTAGTGCTATTAATTCACCATATTCATCATCTAATGATTCAACCAATTATTATTCTAAACCAAATGATAATGTTAGTGATAATGATAATGTTAGTGATAATGATAATGATAATGATAATGATAATGATAATGATAATGATAATGATAATGAATCTGTTCAGAATAATACTATAATTAATACATCTAGTACATTACATGAATCTATAATGACGGATCAACCATTAGATATTCCCATAAAGGTTAATAGTTTTTTTCAACAAGATATTTTATTAACATCTGATGAAATACCTGACCCTTTGTTAGATAATAATTACTCTGAACAATATGATCGCATACTCAAATTTGAGGAATTGAATAATATCAATACAATATGTAGTGAAACTACTGAATTAGTTAATAAAGAAGAAGAAGAATTATCAAAAGAAGAAGAAGAATTATCAAAAGAAGAGGAAGAATTATCAAAAGAAGAACAAGAATTATCAGAAGAAGAAGAATTATCAGAAGAAGATTCAGATGAAATATTAGTAGAAGATGTAGAAGAAGAATATTTAAATGGTAAATTGGAAAATGATGGTTCTGTAACTTTAACGTCGAATCAAAAGAAAAATCAAAAAAAAAGGCTTAAGAAAAAAGAAAAAAGAAAAAAGGAAAATGAAAATGAATTAGATATTAGTCAACGATTACCAGACAGCGATTTATTCTAATGTATTTAAGCCGTGTTATTATATTATAAAATTGAAATAATATAATAATAATAAAATAGATTATACAATTAGAACTATGGAGCGACGACTTAACAAGAGAATTAAAGATTATATTCATCTACTTAAAACAGAACTAGCGACACAAATAAAATCTATTCCCAATTTTGATAATGATGAAAAACTACACAATATAGTTAATTATATTTATAATTATGATAAATTTGCATTGAACAAAGAAGATTTTATGAAACGCAAACGGGTTAAGAATATGGTTCCTGTATATGAAAGGTGTTGTGCTAAGCGAGCAAATGGACAACAATGTACTAGACGAAAAAAAGGTGAATATCAATACTGTGGAACTCATAGTAAGGGTACTCCACATGGAATTATTAGTGATAAAGAGCCAGTTAATACAACTACAAAAATTGATGTAAGTGCAATTGATATCAAAGGAATTGTGTATTATTTAGACTTGACTGGTAATGTATATGATACTGAAGATATTATTTCAAATCAAAAAAATCCCAGAATTATAGCCAAATATGAAAAAAATGGTGAGGAATATAGTATTCCTGAGTTGTTTACATAAATATATGAATATTTATTGGAGGTAAAAAAATCTAGAAAATAATAAAATATTGTAAATAATATAAACGTTTTTTGTATATATATATATTATATATGATGATGAATAACCTATTTTTTAAAGCTACAAATGCCAATAATATTCGTCGATTAAAACATACTCTTAGACCGTTACCTAGATCATATAATAGTTATTATATGAAATATTGTTTAGGTAAGAATAAATATGTAAATATGAATGAGTGTGATTGTATAATAAAATGCAAACTTATTGAAAATGAACAAATTACTATTCATACATCTACTACTTGTTCATTAACAAATACGTATAAAAAATTAGGAGATTGTAATTGTGAAGATAGATGTAGTGCAAATGATTCAGAATTGTATTTATATGATAATGATGAATATGCTTAGAATTATATTGGTTGGTAAAACACTTAAAAAAAAGAACTAATAGTTAATATATTATGAATGATGAACAGTCAAAATATATTAAATTATTCTTAAATAAATGTAAAATACTTACTGTAAATATACATGATTTACACGGAATGTTAATACCTAGAGAGATTTTATTAGATAATAATAATTATGATATTGTAAAGGAAGATATATCTATTTTAAGAAAAATATTTAATTCATCGGCATTAACATCTCTACAATCAACCGCCGAAGTAAATCAGAAATGGCCTTTATTAAATCTAGTTAGACAAACATTGAAGGCTATTAATTTCAAAATGACACCCAAACGAATTAGCGCGGGTTATACAAAAGATGGAAAAAAACTTTATAAGAGAATGTTTATTATAGAACGATTTACAACTATAGAGGCAGCAACTGAACTAGAATCAGAAAATCCTATTTTATAAAAATGGCATCTAATTCTGGAATGCTTCCTTGGTCAAAAATACCAGGACAATTAACGATAGTTATAGGTATATAATGTTTATCCTTTATTATATATTTTTCTTGAGAATTCGTAACGCGTAAGGTGTATGATAAATAAATAGAATGTTCATTTATATTACAAATTATAATATTCACAAATCTATCCGTATAGCTACCTACAAAATATCCTATATTTACTACTTTGTTATTTAATAGCATACAATTCATCACGTGTATTAGACGAAATTTTATATCCTTATATTGCGTATTCTTTATAACCTTTGTTACATTCACACAATCATTCGAATACTTTTTTAATTGATCATTTGTAAATGGAACCATCATGTTTTCGGAACTCCTTTTCAAATGTATATATTTCAATAAATAATGACACACGCAATCTGATAGTCGTCTAATAGGTGATGTAAAATGACAATACTCAGGAGAACCTACCAAATCATGAGAGCCGACTGTTGATAAATATTCGGCTTTTATACCATTTACTATGATTTCATTCAATAATTCTTGACCTGATATTCCTGAATATACCGTATCTAACCAATCTTTCGCAGAACAAATACGATATAGACCTCTACCTTCAAAATTTATTTTTAAATACTCGCCTATAAATGAATTGGCAAATATCGCAAATTCAGCAATCATTTGTTTCATCAGTTTTTCACTCGTATTATCAGTGTATAAATATGGATTATTATTATTATATTTTGGATAAGAATTAGATATTTCATTTAATACCATCCCTTTGGTTTTGACACCTCTTATTTCCTTTAACGCTTCACTAATTTTTAATCCATTCGATAATGTAGTAATTGAATCAACTAATTTGCCAGCCATCTCATAACTGAGGGCATTCTCGGTTTTAACAATGACTTTTGTAAATAATAGTTTAATATTACCCGTTGGTTTATATGTCTCTTTTTCAATTTCTGTTAATATCGTTATGGCTAATTTTATATCTCCATATTGATTCACCATTAAACTTGATTTTTCCATTATTTCTTCTGGAATCATATGAATCGGTTTTCTATTAGAAGGATATTTTGTCACCACATTTGTTTCTATATTTTTCCATAAAGAGGAATCTATGTTTATATATTCGGTTGGATCGGCTATGTGAATAGCTAAAAATAATCCATCTCCTTCTTCGTATATACTAAATGCATCATCCGCATCTTCACATCCATCTGGATCAATACTATATGTACTATATTTTGTCATATCTACGCGTTCATTTATAGCATATTTATGTGGTAATATATTGTCACTTAGTAATTCCATATCTAATAACACGTTGCGTTTTACTCCATACATTGGTTCTACTATTTGTTCATAATTGTAATCCATCATTACTTAACTATAATAATATATTTAAGTAATAAATTATATGTTCAATATGGATCTATATTTTCTTACGCAATAGCTATATCTGATGATAATTCGTTAGATGTTGGGTCCAATACAGTTGTTATATCTTCTATATTTGCGACATCTTCTATTTCTGGTACTGCTTCTATATCTGTTAATGACATAATTTTATCAGGATCTACATCGTTAAATTGAACCTTATCTTTTAGATATGCACTATAAAAGACATTCTGTTTTGTATTGACTGTGGAATATACATCGCAGACCTTTAATCCCATAAATAATAAATTTGTTAAATATACAGTTACTGTCGTGTTGTCTAGATAGTGACTATATACTACTATTGAACTTAATATGGCATTTAATATAAAGGCACCAGTTGATACATATCCTGCTTTCTGGTAATATCCATCATAATCTAAAATTCTCTGCTTCTTGTCTGTAGAGAGTTTTTCTAGTGATTCTCCAACAGATTCATTGTCTACTGGTGTAAATCGATTTACTTCTAAATAATTGATTAATTTGTTTTCTCTCTTTACTTCTACGAAATATAATCCAAGGAATGAAAACATTGTCATAATATTGAATATTAATGTGGTTTGAGACATTGTATCATCTCTATTCATATTTTCACCCATACTACATATGGTATCACCACATTTCTGAGGGACGAAAACCATTAAAAAGGCACCCATTAATACACGGTATAATTCAAGTACTAATGCAGATGCGACATTAAGTTTTTGATTAAAATCTTGATCGTTTTGTTTATCTTTTATCATATCCATGATTGATTGACGACGAGGTAATGAATCATTTTCTTTAAGAACAATTTGTTCGGTTTCTTCTGTATTCGAATACATTATAACATATTTTAAGAAAAAAAAGAAAGAATTTGTCAGATATAGATACGTATATGTAGACTGATAAAAAGAAGAGAAACAGAGAAAAAGAAGAGAAACAGAGAAAATGAAGAGAAACAGAGAAAAAGAAGAAAAGAAAAAATTGAAGTAAAAGTAGTGAGAAGAAGGAGTGTAAAAAGAAGTAAAAGGATGAAGATATTAAGTGGATCGTTAGAGGAGAGTGTGTGTAGGGAGGTATGTGTAAGTTTGTATAAATGTGGAGTGGGGGATTCGGTAGAGAGTATGATGTTAAAGTTAGGGTATGGTGTAGGGTTATTGGAAGGGAGTGGTAGGGAGGTGGATGGAGGGAGGTCGAGTGTGAATGGAGTAATATTGCCTTGGTGTGGGGAGGTGATAGAGGGTAATTGTGTGTGTCTAAAGTTAAACAGTGGGTTACATACGCAATGTAGAAAGAGGCGTGATGGGATAGGAGAGTATTGTAATTCGTGTAGTGTAAGTGTGAGAAAGAATGGAGGTGTAGTTGTATACGGGACAGTATCAGATAGGTTGTCGTGTGGAATAGAAGAATATAAAGATAATCGTGGGAAAAAGGCAGTAAGTTATATGAGTATAATGAGAAAGTTAAATATAAGTAGATTAGATGCTGAGAGGGAGGCGGGAAAGTTAGGGTGGGTAATACCAGAGTGTCATTTTGAAGAGATAAAGCGTGGGCGTCCGAAGAAGGCAGTAAAAGTAGATGAGAAAGTAGAAGAATGTAGTGAGAAGAAGAAGCGTGGGCGTCCACGAAAGGAAAAGGAAGTAGTATCTAATAGGGTAGGGGAGGATTTAATAGCGTCTCTATTGACGGAACAAGTGAATACAAAAGAAGAAGTAGTTATAATAAAAGATGTGGAGAAAGAGGAAGAGGAAGAGGAGGAGACGAAAGTAATAAAGGTGGAACTATGTGGGAAAATGTATCTGAGAACAGAAGGCAATATGCTATACGATTGTGATAGTCATGATGCTGTTGGAATGTGGAACGAAGAGAAAAAAAGTATTGATGAATTAGAAGAAGAATAAATAGTTTTAGATTTGTGAATTAAATAATAAAAAGATAATAATTTTTTATTATATGCGGTAAATGGTTATGTAACCGATTTCTGGATTAGTCTATAAATAGAAATTAAATGATATGTATAATTTAATTAGTATATTCTCTCTATGATGTTGTTATAGATATTTGTATATGGTTGGTGATAGAGTATGTGTATTATTATTTTTAAGAGTAGTTGATAGTAAGGGTGAAGATTATATTGTATATGACTGGTTATTTATAGGCGTACATTGATTGTGGTGATATAAACGGTAAATGGTTATGTAACCGATTTCTGGATTAGTCTATAAATAGAACTTAAATGGTATGTATAATTTAATTAGTATATTCTCTCTATGATGTTGTTATAGATAGTTGTATATGGTTGGTGATAGAGTATGTGTATTATTGTTTGAGTATATTAGATGATAGAGTATGTGTATTATTGTTTGAGTATATTAGATGATAGAGTATGTGTATTATAGATGTACATTGGTAGTTATAATAGGTGGTAAATGGTTATGTAACCGATTTCTGGGTTAGTGTATAAATAGAGTAATAATAGTATATATAATTTAATTAGTATATTCTCTCTAGGAGGTTGTTATAGATAGTTGTATATGGTTGGTGATAGAGTATGTGTATTATTTTTTAAGAGTATTAGATGATAGAGTGGAATAAAAAAGAGGGAGATAGAAAGGTGTTGATAATATTTATTGTAGATTATTGTTTGTATTAATTAATTAGAATACCTCTACACATAGGGCAAGAGTCGTGTAGTTTAGTATGAATAAGCATACATGTACCGTGAAACATGTGTCCACATCGTGTTGTAAATGTGTCAGTAGATAGGAGGTCTTCCATACAAATAGGGCATTCGTCAATATGACAAGGTGTGTCGACGATTTGAACAAGTGTTTTAATAACTGGTGTTGGGTGTATGACGTTGGTGGCGCGCCCGAGTCCAGTTATTATGTCATCATCTGGGAAAAGTTGTGTTGGAAGTAAGTCATCGTCGGGGAAAAGTTGTGTTGGAAGTAAGTCATCGTCTGGTAAAAGTTGTGTTGGAAGTAAGTCAATGTCTGGGAAAGGGTATAATGGCAGGGCGCCCTGAGCTGGTGTAAATAAGGAAGCGTGATCTGTTGGCAATGGTTCCATATGTGTTGGTGTATTATATCCACTGAGAATGTGTGGTATGGGAGAGTATATTTCGTATGTAGATGGAGATCTAGATGGCGATGTAGATGGAGATCTAGATGTAGGGTTACGAATATGGTGAGAATTGAATATAATATCATTAATAACTGGTTCTACAATATTAGTTGATGATTGGTCGAGTTGATTTACAGGTTCATCGATGCGTTGATGATCGGATAAACGAGATACATCATCACAAGTGCGTAGGTTATGTCCAGATTGACGACAATTGGAGCATGGCATTATTTAAGTTTTTGAAAACAAATTGTATAATGAATAATTTGATCAACTGTTATTTATATAAAAGTATTTCAATTTTATTACAAAAAAAAGGCACTAAGTCATCTTTAATTAGAGTTGATCGAATGTTATTTATATAAAAGTATTTCAATTTTATTACAAAAAAAAAGGCACTAAGTCCTCTTTAATTAATTTTTTTTAATATGTGGTTACAGGAATAAGATGGTTATATATAATTAGGCGGTGATTTCGCCTCCGAGTTGTTCGCAGATATCGCGAATGAGGTCCTTGCGGTCTAACTGTTCTGACATTTTGACAGTTTTCTTCTCAGCCTTGACAGTCTCTTTGAGAGCGAGTTTCTCAGCCTTGGCAGTCTCTTTGAGAGCGAGTTTCTCAGCCTTGGCAGTCTCTTTGAGAGCGAGCTTTTCAGCCTTGGCAGTCTCTTTGATAGCGAGTTTCTCAGCCTTGGCAGCCTCTTTGAGAGCGAGCTTTTCAGCCTTGGCAGTCTCTTTGATAGCGAGTTTCTCGTCAATCTTGGCTTGCTTGGCGGCGTCCTTGGCGTCAATCTTGGCTTGCTTGGCGGCGTCCTTGGCGTCAATCTTGGCTTGCTTGACAGCTTCCTTCTCGTCAATCTTGGCTTGCTTGACAGCTTCCTTCTCGTCAATCTTGGCTTGCTTGACAGCTTCCTTCTCGTCAATCTTGAATTGCTTGGCAGCTTCCTTCTCGGCAATTACTTCGAGTTTCTTGAGCTGCGTTTGTTCCTTGAGCTGATTCTTAACAAGAGCCTTGGCTATAGCATTGCGTTCCTTGGTGATCTGCTTAGCACGCTTTGCCTTGGCAGCCTTCTTCTGATTGAATGCCTTGCTACTGAATTGGTTGTCTTTGGCGAGGCCAGACATAGACTTCAAGAAGGAGGGGATGATCTGAGTGGTGGACATTGTTTGAAAGTTTGTTTGAAAACACTAAGTTTTTGAATATGTCTAAGAGTATTTGAAGAATTTCACTTCAATTTTTAATTAAAGTGACGTTTTTGCAGAAAAAAATGGCACATTTTGAAAATATTGTTCAAATGTGTCATTTTTAGAGTTATTTTATATAAGGCGATGTTTGGGTAGTTGGTTATGTTGCGTGTTATTTTTAATAACATTGTGTTTTTGTGCGGCATCAGCTCGTCGATTAAGATCGGAAAGTTGACTCCTGAATTGCTCCATCCAAATCTCATCGGAAGTCTTGTCAACCATCATTTCAACATAAATATTGGTATGATATGATGGCAGTATATTTTTGAGAAAAACTCCAAACATAGTTCATATAGTATATAGTATATCTATTTTTAAAAAAAACTTCAATTTTTAGTAATTTCTCTCAAATTAATTATATATAATTAATATTGTTACATATACATTCGCCTCTAAATCCTGGAAGGATTTGACCTATTCTACCATCGTCGCATTGACATACATTAGGACCAAAAACAGAACTCGGAGTTTGAACGCAAAACTCTTTTGAATATCCTTGACCTCTACATTCATTGTATGAAAACCCTTCTACGATTGTATTATTAAAAACCAAATTCGTTTTATATAAAATGGTGTAAAAAATATAAGCAATCACGAACAAACATATTCTTCCGAAATGATTCATTTTAATATATTATGCTATTTTATTTTAAAATGGAAAATACACTCAAAACCCATATCTAGTTATGTAACCGATTTCCCGTTATGTCACCGATTTCTGGTTAACGGGTATACGCCGTTATAGACTGCATACTAGCTTTCCAGGTGGGGAGCGGGGGTAAGTTACATAGTTCCGTTGGACGGTGACACAGTACCACAGTATATCCCCCAACCAAATACTACTTCAAATACTACTTCAAATACTATACCAAATACTACTTCAAATACTACTTCAAATACTACTTCAAATACTATACCAAATACTATACCAAATACTATACCAAATACTATACCAAATACTACTTC
>Ga0233415_10001491_pt1 | contig 10164 bp, 15 predicted proteins | sample Na_anoxic_12_MG_FD_188631 | JGI IMG/M metagenome (GOLD analysis project Ga0233415, IMG submission 188631) | Seawater microbial communities from Saanich Inlet, British Columbia, Canada - Na_anoxic_12_MG | ecosystem: Environmental > Aquatic > Marine > Inlet | place: Canada: British Columbia...
ACGTAGGCACTATCGAATTGCCAGGTCAAGCTCCAACAGCACCAAATGGTGCTAGACTTCTTGCTAAAAACCAACAAAAAAAGAAAGCCAGCTAAAAGCATAAATACTGACATGCGAGCATCATGGTTTGAATCTAAAGAAAAAATAACATTATGGCACAACCCTGGGTACAGGGGTGCCGACATACCTGATGAATTTACAAATCGCTCTGCTGACAAAGATATACCATTGTCTCAGTTATACGGATTTGAATCTACAGACAAGTTGAATGCCAAAGAGCATGGAGATCAAGTTTTAAGCATTGCTGTTAAAATGAAAGCAAACATGTGGAACGGTGATCCTATTGTTGTAACCCGTACCACTGATGGTTATATGATTCTTGACGGTCACCACAGATTTGCCGCTGCAAAAAAAGCCGGACTTGAAAGTTTGCCAGCAATTGTAGTAGATGCTAGCGAACTTGAACATCGCAACGATATTCCCAAAGCTAAAGTTGAAGAAGCAAGTGGCTACATTCCAACTAAAGCACAAGCAAAAGATCCTCGATTTAGTAGTGCACTCACTGTTGACATTAAGCCAGGTGAAACACAGCGCCAAGCTGCTAAATTAGGCATGAAGATTGATAAAAAGGGCAGTCCTCCGCTACTGCATGCAACAGCAGCTAAAAATACCAGTGCTAATAAGGCGTATAATCTAGGGTTAGTAGAAAGTTTACAAGCAAAGTATGATGCAATTAGATCTAGCAACGTAAACGAAGAAAGCATTAACGAAAATGTTTCAGCGTTACAGGCAGAACTAGAACAGAAATACAATCTTAAATCTTTATTCTTATCTGATATGGCTTCACGTAATGCTATTGAACTACACAGCATTATTGTTAACAAAGAAGAACAGGGTTCTGGCACTGGTTCAAAAGTAATGCAAGAACTAATTGCATATGCAGATGCTAACGGCAAGATTGTAGTTCTTGATCCAGATTTGTTGGATAAGCAACACGGCACAACATCACAGTCTAGACTTCGTAAGTTTTATAAAAGATTTGGGTTCATTGATAACAAAGGACGCAACAAGAACTATGAGTTCAGAAACTTGATGATCCGTTACCCACAAAGCAACGAAAGTGTTAACGAAGGTTACAAGCTACAACTAGAACGTGATGCTGATATGATGGTGTTGAACATTACTGACACAAAGACTGGTAAGCGCACAGAAGTTCGTGGAAAGAGTGGTTATGAAACTAACAACTATGACGCAAACGATAAGCTACATCAGTTACTAGATAAGATTAGCAAAAGTGCTGATATTTCGCAACTTATGAACGGCGAGCCTGTAGGCATTAATCCTAAACACCCAGATGGTCCAAGCGCAAAGACAGCAACAACTAAAGCATTTAACGAAGATGTAAATATAGACAACAAAGAAGGTTGGGGTGCTGTTCCTAACAACCAAGAAGTTGACTATTTTGGCATGCGTGTTAAGATGAAACCAAGTGTGTTTTTGAAATTAGCAGAAAGCAGACGTGGTGTTCCGGCAGTTGATAAAGTAGTTGATCATATCAAAAATGGTGGTGCAATTGGAGCACCTTTTCTTATTATTAGTTACACACAAGGCAGTCCAGCAGAAATCATTGGGCACGAAGGCCGCAGCAGAATGATTGCTATACAACAAGTATTTGGCGACATCCCTGTCGAAGTACATTTATTTTTTAACAGTGATACTGTTAACCGTGCAAGACATTTAACACCGGACATTGTTGCTGATATTAACAAAACAATGATGAGCCAAGATGACCAAGAACTTAGTGGTCCATTTTTTACAGAAAGCATCAATGAGAAGATTACAAAGCGTACTCCAATGGGTGATGTTATTGATGATTTCTACCAAAGTGATGCTCCGCAATTCAAAGGTAAAAGTAAAGCAAAGCGTAGACAAATGGCTATTGCTGCAAAATTAGCCAAAATGGATGAAAACTTTGCAGACGGTAAAGTAAAAGGCAAAAGCAGACCAGGGCGTGTAAAACGTGCAGGTGCTAGCTGCGACGGTAGTGTAACAGATTTACGTGCTCGTGCAAAGAAATATTCAGGCGAGCGAGCTAAGATGTACCACTGGTGCGCTAATATGAAGAGCGGGAAAAAGAAATGAAAATTAATGACGTTTTAAATGAATCAACAGAAGCACTAACAGAAGCACAGTTTGACGAAGCAGCAGGCGAAAAAGATGCTTGCTATCACAAAGTTAAAAGTCGTTACAAAGTATGGCCAAGTGCATACGCATCGGGCGCACTAGTAAAGTGCCGCAAAGTAGGCGCTTCAAATTGGGGCAATTCAAAGAAATGATGAAGAATTTTAAAGATATAGTAATACTCTTAATAACAAGTGGTGTGTTGATACTACTTGGTGTTATCATTATCGGTGACTATTGGGTAGCACTAGAAGAAAACAGACCAGTTGATGAGAGTGTGATTACTCTTATGAAAATGAGTGTTACTGGATTAATTGGCGTTATTGGCGGATATATTGGCGGAAAGTAGATAATGCGTATCAGAGACATCATATCAGAGTCTAAAGAGATTCGTACTCAAAAGCGTAACAATGGATTTACCGTTGATTTGTATGACGACGGCAAGCATATCGGACAATATACACATGCACGTGAAGATGATATTGTTCGCAATCAAGCAGAGATTTTTCCTGAGTATCGTAACAAAGGTTACGGTACTATGCTGTTACTTGCCGCAATAAAAACAGCGAATGATTTAGGACTAGACTTTGAAGAAGATACACAAAGCCTAACACCTGCAATGAGCAGAATATATGACGAACTAGATGATAGTGGTATGATTTACGGTGGCCGTGGTGCATGGGCTATTAGTCCAAGCGGCGAATCGGAACTTGAAGATTTTTTAAATGAAGACCTACGTGCTTGGTTTGGCAAAGGTAAAAAAGGCGGTGCTGGCGGCGGCGGTTGGGATCGTTACAACACCAAAGGCGAACGTATTGGTAAATGTGGCGATAGCAGCGAAGGCGAAGGTAAACCAAAGTGCCTCAGTAAAAGTAAAGCTGCAAGTCTGCGAGCCAAAGGCGGCAAGAAAGCAATTGCTGCCGCAGTTAATAAAAAACGTAGACAAGATCCCAATAAGGACCGTAAAGGCAAAGCGAAAAACGTGAGCAACACCAAAGGAAAATAAAAGTGTATACACCAGACAGTGCAGAAGATTTTGTTTGGCAAGACATAGATCCAAATCACATATGGGTAATGGATAAACTTATACTTTCACGTAAACTAAAATATATCTGTGGCCCGGTCGGACTTGATGTTCCGCATCCGGGCTTTTATATTGTGCGCCCTTGTGTTAATATGTTAGGCTTAGGACTAGGAGCACAAAAAGTCTGGCTTGATCGAGAAACAATGCATCTTCCAGTTGGACACTTTTGGTGTGAGTTTTTTGAAGGAGCTCATTATAGCGTGGACTATTTTTCGGGCAAACAAATGTTGTGTGTACAAGGATACAAACCCGAAGATACATTTACTAGGTGGAGGGATTGGCGCAGAGATAACAAAGTATTTGTGTTTCCCACTATACTAGACGAACTAGTTAAACATCATCCTTGGATGAACTGTGAATTTATAGGCGGAAAGCTAATTGAAGTACATTTAAGACGCAACAAAGACTTCGACGGTAATATCAATCATTTTATACCTGTTTGGGAAGGACAGGATACAACACCTCCTAGCGGGTATACCTATCGTGAATACCCAGATGTTCACGGACGTATAGGTGCTTGGGTTAAATAAATACGTGCATAGAAGAAGAGTTAATAAGAATGGTAGACATACAGCATTACATAGAAAAGCTTCTTGAACACGAAGCATGTAGAGCAAGTACCAATGAGCGCAATGACTATTGGAAAGAATACCAAGAGGCTAAAAAATATGAAAATAAATGACATAGTAAATGAAGACTTGACATACAAAGGATATCGTTGTACAATAGATTGTTCAGGCCACAAAGCTGGATATGCATGGGCAGCAGCTCGTAACATACAGTCAACATCAGAATGCCCAATTGGTGCATCAAACAGTTTTACCGAAGGCTGTTACAGTTACGCACAAGGCAGATAAAGGAATACAGTATGAAAATGTTTGAAGTAATCAACGAAGATCGAGGCCCTAAAGATATAATGCCTGCTATTGCAAGAGCTATTAAAGATCTTAAAAAGATTGATCCACAGGGCGAAGTATCTGATGAAGTTATTGCCCAAGCTGCAAAACTGTCTCGTGAAGGGAAAGCAGGCGTAGGCAAAGCAGCTGGATTGATTATCAAACAGTTTGATACTACAAGTAAATCGGCAAGTGCACAAGATGTATTTGATAATTTTGTTGATACTTTTTTTCCTCCGTCTTGGGATGATCCATTTAGTTCTGACAACCTCAAGCGTGATAAACTTGCAGACAAATACCCTAGAAAATCACGTTACTAATATGACAACAGATTTTACTAAAATCGAATTTGATTTATACTGTAAATGGCAGACTAATCCACCTGCATATAGAGTATATGTTAATGACGAGATGTTCACTGAGCGTAATTATATATGGAGCGGGCCGCAATACTTAACTGAAATGTTGCAACTTAATGCCCCTGCTGGTTCTTACAAGATACGCATAGAAAATCTTGGTAAAGGGGAATTTAAAATACGTGGATTAAAATGCACCGAGGGTCTGGTAACTATAATAGATAATGAAACATTTGAGGTAATAGCACCATGAAGATTCGAGAACTACTAGAAGATGTAAGCACAGGCGGAACAGCTAGTGGTAGTATTGCAACAGTTTCGGCACCAATAGGTTCGGTTATTTCTCGCAGCGAGCCCACTGTAAAAAAGATTAAACGAAAATATGCCAACGCAGTACGGACTGTTAAGTATGATTGAAATGTTTCCGGCTAAACAGTACCAAGGAAGGTATTGCTTGTCACCATTTGTTATGATTGAAGTTACCCTTGAAGGTGACGTGCGAATGTGCGGATGTAACAGATGGATGCCAACTACCATTGGAAATCTAAAAGAAAACACACTAAAAGAACTGTTGTCATCAGATCTAGCACAAAAAATTAGACAAAGCATTATTGATGGATCTTATGTTTATTGTGATGCAGATTGGTGCGCTGTGATTGCTAACAACGGTTTAAACAAGATTAAGTCAGTTCCTCCAAACATAAGAGAGTTATTCAACGATCCATCAAAATTTGAAATGCCTCATCATATTAGTTTCAATGGGGACCAAACTTGTAATTTAAGCTGTCCTAGTTGTCGACAACACATTATAAAAACCCCATTATCACAACAAGAAGAACAACGCAAGCTAGGCGAAACATTATCTAATAATTTGTTTGCTGATGCAACAGATAAAAAAATAAAAATAGAACTCGGCGGTGCAGGCGAAGTGTTTGCTAGTCCTTTGTTGATGGATTTTGTAAATTCAATTGATATTGATAAATTTCCCAATGTAGAATTTGACTTTGGTACAAATGGGTTGCTGTGCGAACAAAACTGGCATCGATTCGGAAACAAAGTTAATAACATTAACAAAATAACTGTAAGTATTGATGCATCACAAGCCGACACATACGAAAAAATACGCCGCGGTGGCAAATGGCCAAAGTTACTACAAGCAATGCATTTTTTACAAAACAAGAAACATGAATTAGGTTTTAAATTACATACCAGGATGATTTTACAACAGCAAAATTATCAAGAAATAGAACCATTTTACTATTTTTGCAAGGAATTTGATGTAGACATAGTGGAATATTCTAAATTGCAAATGTGGGGCTCTTGGTCGCTTGAGGAATACAACTTCCATCATGTGTTTAGTCCTGTGCACCCTGAATACGAACCAGCACAAATCGAACTTGCTAAAGTTAGAGACTTTTCTGATACATGGTTTGCCGGATTATAAAATAGGAGTTTTTAATGAGTCAAAAAACTTGTGCTGCGTTTTTTTGCAGTAATCGAACTAATTCAAAGTATAGATACTGTTATAACTGTGCTAAACGCAAAGGGCTTGTCGGCAACAATAGTATCGGGATAGCAGGCTGGATTGTGATTATTGTGTTATTAATAGCACTTTTTGGATAACTATCTAATAAATACAAACACAAGATAAATACTATTATAACAAACAAACAGGAAACATGATGTTAGCAGATGATCTAAAAACACTATTGGCAACTGAATACGCATTTGTAATCAAAGCACAGAACTTTCACTGGAATGTTGAAGGTCCAGACTTTGCACAGTACCATCAGTTCTTTGGAGACCTGTACAGCGAAGTATACGAAAACACAATTGATCAGACAGCTGAATATATTAGAACTCTTGACGTGTACACACCGGGATCATTTGAAAGATTTGTAGAGCTTAGTGTTATCACTGGGCAGACAAAAATTCCACGGGCTATGCTAATGATACAAGAATTAGCCGACGACAATACTGCATTGTTGCAAATACTAACCCAAACTTTTAAATCAGCAGTAGATGAAAACAATGAAGGCATTGCTAATTTTATTGCTGAAAGATTGGACGCTCACAACAAACACGGATGGATGTTGCGTAGTTTTCTCAAAGGAAGTAGAGCATAATGAGTAATGTAGACCCAAAAGAAGTGTCAAGTTTTGCAGACCTAGTTGCTAAAATGAATCAGTTAGAAAACGGAGAACGTGTTTCTTCGTCTAAGCCACATCATCTTGAAGAAGGATTAGCAGCAAACGACATGAGTGCAATCCTTGAAAATATGTATCGTGAGACACCATTTGAAAGTGCTAAAGCCCTGCCAGCAGAGTACGACATGCCAAATCAAAGTCCAGTACTGGGCAGCGACGAAGAAAAGAATGTTTATGGCGATTACTTTGTTGGCGAAAACATTGATCCCGAAGATGTAGGTGAATACGACCAAGAAGGCGACATGGCCAAAGGCGATCTCAATAGAGCAGCGGATGCTGCACTAGAGCTTGAAAGTATTTTGTCCGATGGTGACAACTTACCTGAATGGGTGCAAGCAAAGATCACTAAAGCACTGGACTATCTAGACACAGCTCGTGATTACATGAAAAATGAATTAGAGGAAGGCTATAAAGTTATGCCTCCGATGGATCCTAAGTATGTGGCACGTAAAGGACTTGAAGGTCCATTCACTACACTGAGTGGCAAAGTTGTTTATTACGATCCAAAAGAAGGCATGTACTACGATCCGGACACTGATATGTACATTAGCTATGATGATTTTCAAGCATTGGATAACGATTATAGTGATATGAAAGAAGGTTCCAACCCAGGCGACGAAGAGTCATGGGACGGTGTAAGCCCGGGTACTAGCCAAGTTGCTGGAGGAGGCAACAGTGGATATAAAGGCCCAGTTGCCCCTGAGGGGTCAGTTGATCCTACACAATTATCAAAAATGACCAAAGAAGATCAAGTTAGCAAAAAGCGTAGTATTATGGACTACCTCAGAGATGTTGACACAAGTGCAGTACAAGAAGTAATCAAAGAACCAGTTAAAAGCTATAAAGCTGCTAACGGTAAATCACTTAAAATCTTTGGCAACGAAGATGACGGATATAGAGTAAAGATTAACGGAAAAGAATCTAAAAGTTCATTCGGTAAACTTGCAGATGCCGTACAAGCATGCGAGTCCTTTATACAAAAGACTACGCCGCAAAATTTAGATTATATGGATGAATAATAATGCGTTTTTTAGAGTTATTTGAAGATAATACACCAGTCTCCGAAGCAGATATTCCGACTAAGTTTGAACTTAATCCAGCGCAAAGACAACTTGCAAACATCGGCCGCAAGCTAATGGATAAAGCGGCAACGACTAAGGACGATGCACTATCAACTGCACTTAGCCGAGTGGGCAATGAACTAACTTCTTACGGTGCATCATTTGGTGCTAGCAGCATTCAAGAACTAGAAAAGAGAAGCGGCGTTAGTCGTGCTAGTATTATGAAGATGATGGACTACGGCAAGAGAATGCTGGAAAAAGAAGGCGTTAGCGAAGCAGAAAGCGATGTACAGTACGATTCTGGATGGCAAGATTACAAAGGCGAAAAGAAAGACCGATTTGGCAATACTATTAAGACTAAAAATCTTGCCAAGTCTTTAGCAAAATCTGCTAAGAAAGATTTTGCTAACGAGAAAGGCGTTAACGAAGGCGCTATGTCACAAGACATGTGGGATGGTGTTAACCGAGGCGACAAACTTACAATTAGTTATGACTCAGCTATTAGCAAAGACAACAAGCGTACATTTACTGTTGTTGCTAAGAACATTGTTGGCAAAGCCAAGGTTGGTAAAATTACAATGCGCCCTGATGAAGGAAACGGGAAGTTCTTTCTATACAATCGCAATGGAAGAATTAGTCTTGCAATGGGCGACATGGCCGCCAGCATGACTGGTGTGGAACTTAACTAAAATAATTCATCCTTAAAACTCCTATATAAGTAGTTGTGTAGCCTTAGGACCGATGTCTAATGGCTGCTGGCGGGACCTGCCCTGAACATCTAAGATATCGCTACCCTTAATGTTTGAAGTGCCATAATCTAATTTACGAGTAGGCAAACTATTCTATTGACAATCTGCAACAACTGTACTACAATAAACAAACAAACATAAGGATCATACTATGAATTTTGACAGCAATTCTAAAACTAAACTAACACAGATTATCAATGAAGGCATGCAAGTTATGAGTGAAGTTGAAGCACTCAATGCAGGTCTGTCAGACACAATCAAAGCCATCGGTGAGGAACTGCAAATCAAGCCCAGTGTCTTGAAAAAAGCAATTCGCATTGCACACAAAGCCAGCTATGCTGCTGAAAAAGAAGATCAAGAACTGCTCGAAGAAATCCTAACAACAGCAGGCCGCACACTTTAACTTAACTTATATTATAATGGAATCATCATGAGTTATGTTGACGCTCTGTTCGACAGAGAAAAAGATCGCATTCATGTAGTGGAGCGGGTAGAAGGCCAGCGGATATACAAAGAGTATCCGGCTAACTATGTGTTCTATTACGAAGATCCACGGGGTAAACACAAAAGCATTTATGGCAGTCCTGTGAGTAGAGTGGGTACCCGTAATAACAAAGAGTTCCGCAAGGAACTACGTATGCATTCAGGTAAAAACATCTTTGAAAGTGATATCAATCCAGTGTTTCGCTGTTTTGAAGAGAACTACAAAGATCAAGCTGCGCCTACACTGCAAGCTGCATTTTTCGATATTGAAGTTGACTTTGATCCAGAGCGTGGTTATAGTCCGACAAATGATCCGTTTAATGCAATTACTGCTATCTCTGTGTACTTACAATGGATGGAACAACTAGTTACGCTGGTTATTCCACCAAAAGGCATGAGTTGGGAAACTGCACAGGAGATATGCAACGAGTTTGAAAACACTATGATGTTTGAACGAGAAGAAGAAATGCTGAAGGTGTTTCTTGATCTTATTGAAGATGCAGATGTGCTTAGTGGATGGAACAGCGAAGGTTATGATATTCCGTACACAGTAAACAGAACAGCCCGTGTACTAAGCAAGGATGACACCCGTAGATTCTGTTTGTGGGGACAATTACCTAAGAAACGCATGTTTGAACGGTTTGGTGCAGAGAATGTTACGTTTGATCTCATTGGCAGAGTACACATGGACTATATGCAATTGTATCGCAAGTATACATACGAAGAGCGTCACAGCTACAGTTTGGATGCAATTGGTGAACACGAGCTAGGCGAACGTAAAACCGCATACGAAGGCACACTGGATCACTTGTACAACCATAACTTTAAAACTTTTATCGAATACAACAGGCAAGATACATTGCTGTTGGACAAGTTGGATAAAAAACTACGCTTTCTTGCACTTGCAAATGAACTAGCACACGCAAACACAGTGCTGCTACAAACCACAATGGGTGCGGTTGCTGTTACTGAGCAAGCAATTATCAACGAAGCACACGAGCAAGGCTTGGTTGTTCCCAATCGTCGTGAGCGAGACTCAAGTGAAGATACTGCGGCAGCAGGTGCATATGTTGCTTATCCTAAAAAGGGTATCCACGAATGGATTGGTGCTATCGACATTAACAGTTTGTATCCTAGTGCTATTCGT
>Ga0233415_10001495_pt1 | contig 10150 bp, 12 predicted proteins | sample Na_anoxic_12_MG_FD_188631 | JGI IMG/M metagenome (GOLD analysis project Ga0233415, IMG submission 188631) | Seawater microbial communities from Saanich Inlet, British Columbia, Canada - Na_anoxic_12_MG | ecosystem: Environmental > Aquatic > Marine > Inlet | place: Canada: British Columbia...
AAAAACTATAGCCACAGAATTTTTATATGGATTAACAATGAATAGATGGTTCTTTACACAGTTTAAGGGGAAGATAGGATTAATTGGTGCATGTGAAAAATTAGATATTATTAAAGAATTAATGAAATATCCTGAATATCAAAATTATTTAGGTCTTGAACAATTTAATGATTATATAAATATACCTCAAAAGTTTGCTTGCGATAATATAGATAATACTGTAAATATGGTAAAAACTCAATTGGAAAATAGTAATCCAGAAACCTTTATTTTTTTATATGGTGTAGGTCATGTTAAGTCTGGATTAATACATCATTTACCTAAAATAAAAAATGCGATTTATTTAGATATTGGTGCTGGTATTGATGCACTTGCTGGATTAATTGACCCTTATAGACCATATGCTAACAATTGGATTAATTATCAAATGAAAGAGTATAATTATGGAAAGATTGATTTATTACAGTATTCAAGTAGTAATGATAAAAATAGAAAGGTCATTTAGAGCAACGCGCATTTAATACAAATTAAATCGATTTTAATTTGTATTAAATCATTCTGAAAGTTAGAATAAAAATTTGGGTCATTATACTCTATACCGTTTAATTGCTCTGGTTCTTTATTATATTATATTATCAAATACATATTTAAATATATATTTATTAATTATTTAATGACAAGTAGCTATATCAATCCATTAAATTATAAAGATATATTTAATACTATTTTATATTTACATTCACCTCAAAGTGTATTAGAAGTAGGATTATTAGATGGATTTTCCTTAGAATTATTTGCAAAATATAGTAAAGATATAAAAATTCAAGGTTATGATATTTTCGAGGATTTTAATGGAAATCACGCAAACAAGGAAAAATTATTGAAAAAATTCAAAGAATACACAAATGTATGTATAGAGTATGGAGATTTTTATAAATTACCTGATACTATCAATACCACATTTGATATTATTCATATTGATATAGCAAATAATGGTGATGTATATGAATATGTGATAGACAAATATTTATCTAAATTAAATGATAATGGTGTATTGATTTTAGAAGGTGGTTCTAAAGAAAGAGACCAAATAGATTGGATGAAAAAGTATAATAAACCACAAATTCAACCAGTTTTGTGTAAATATAAAAATGATTATAATATCTTAACTATTGGAACTGTTCCATCAATTACTTTAATACAAAGAAACTGATATATTATATAATTTAAATATTATAGTTCAAATTATATAATTTTATTCAATATTTAATAATTTATTAAAAGCTTCCCATTTTTTATTGTATAAAAATAATCTATTTTCATTTCTATGTTTTAGACTTCCAACACCAAAACAACTACCCGCACGAAAATGTATAACTTTTTTATTAAACCAAGTATCAATTAATTTATATCCATTATCATCTATATCTATATTTAAACTAAATATTGTATGATCATTTTCTATCCAATTGTTAGAAGAATAACCATCATAATGTCCTAATTTTTTTATTTTATATTGGGGATTATTTTTTATAAAATTGTAAATTTCGCTTCCCGTATCTGTATACATTGTATTATTCCAATTTATATTTTTCATATTTGTTACTGTTTTAACATTAATAAAAAATAAACCAGTATGAATATAATAACCATTCTTTATATATATAAATGGACCTGCTAAATCGCAATTATCTAATTCCTTATTTAAATCTATATAATCACACAAAAAAGCATCACTATCAATATGACATATATAATCATATTCTTTGTAGGATGGATATAATTCTTCAATATTTTGATTAAACCAATTTAAATTTTCAATATGTCTGGGACCACCATGATTAGGTCTATTCTTAATATGTATAGTTTGGGGAACTTTTATATGAATAAAATTATTTTCTATAGTTTTATTATATATTTTTCCATAGCAATTTTTATCTTCTGTTAATATATCACAAATATCTAGGTAGTTTTCTTCACCATTATCAGTATCAGGAGCATCATTTAAACATATATAAGTGTAGTCACAATTCGTCAAATATTTATCTAAGCATTTTTTAGTATATGGTATATAATGCCCATTATTGGCATAACAAGCTACAAATAGTATTTTCATAATAATAATATATAAATATTATTATTTATATATTATTATTATATATATATAATGAAATATATTTCATTTGGAGTTAATTGTTTACCAGCGATGTTATTTAAAAATCTATATTTAAAAGAGGAAACCTTACCATTTGATTGGTGTCCAACTACATTATCAGTCATTGCTCATTGTTTTAAAACTAATTTTGAAAAATTTTATAATTTTGATGAAAAATTAAATAATCCAGAAATAAATTCAGAACTTATAAAAGAATATAATAGTCATAAACCTAATATGAAAACCAATTATTATCATAATTGGTTCCCGCACGAGTCAACTCAGGCAAATATAGAAATTACTTTAAAAAGAAGAGTAGAAAGACTTATAAATTATTTAAATAGTGATGAAGAAATTACATTTGTTTTTATAAATGAATGTGCAATATATAATAAGATTTATCTTGATAAGCAGGATATATATTATAATGAATTATTAGAAATATGTGATATATTAAAAAATAAATATAATAAAAATAATTTCAAAATAATTTCCCTTTTTATAAATAAAAAATTTCCTGATACAGAACACTTGCGCAATTTTAATGTAATACATAATTTTACCCATGATAATGGCTCGGGACGCACACACTGGTATTCGTTTCGTTCTGAAATAGCCAAAATATTTAAAGATATTCTTTTTAATAATAGCTTTCCAAAAACATTTAATATTGATAGTAATCATAATAATCCTAAAATGATATCAAATCCACCTGAATTTTATAAAGGAATATGGGTAAATGGAAATACATAATATAATGAATATTATAAAACTTATTCTTCTAACCATTTTTGATTCTCCAGTGTCCATTCTACGGTTTTACGCAAAGATTCTTCAAAATTTAATGGTAATTTAAAACCCATATTAAATAATTTTGAACCATCTAATCCATATCTTAAATCGTGTCCTGGACGATCACTATGAAAATCAACCATCTCATAATCTAATTCTTTATTCATAAATTTCGCAATATATTGAGCCATTTCTAAATTACTAACTTCTTTTTCGCCAGAAATATTATATTTTTCCCCGATCTCTCCATTTTTAATTAAAAATAAAACAGCGGCTGCTATATTTCTTCCATGAATATAAAATCTTGTGCCTGCTGTTTTTTTATCAGGATAACTATGAATATATATTTTTTCATTATTTAATAATTTTTTCATACATAATGGGATAAATTTTTCAACATGTTGTCTTTCTCCAAAAGCATTCATTACATTAACAATCATTAGTGGAGTTTTGTAAGTATTTTCATACGCAATACATATTTGTTCTGCTGCTGACTTTGAAGCTGAATATGGATTGGTTGGTTTATGTCTATCCCATTCTTTATATAAGGTATCACCTAAGGCAGGTCCAAATACTTCATCTGTACTAAAATAAAAGAATGTTTTCAAATTTGGTAAATGATTACGAGCATATTCTAATAAGTTAAAAGTGCTTTTGATATTATTATCTAAAAATAGTGCGGGTGTTTTAATGCTATTATCCACATGTGTTTCGGCTGCCATATGAACAATATAATCTACTTCTCCTATTTCTTTAATTATTCCTTCAGATAAAGGTAATATTAAATCACATGTAAACACTTTGATACGATTATCATTTAAAGTTTCTGTATCTCTAAGTCGTTCAAAACCATTGGATGCATAACTTAAACGATCAATTATAATAATATCCCAGTCTGTATTTTTATAAATATGTTCAACGAAATGATGTCCTATAAATCCACATCCACCTGTTATAAGAATTTTCATTATATTATGAATATAAATTATTATTTAAATATAAATTAAGATTATATAATAACATAATTAACATATATGAATGTATGTATTTTAATGCCAACTACTATTGAGGTGGATAATAATTGTTCACTATATAAAGCTAACCACTTAATGCCCAATAATATTAGAATTAAGCAGTATATTGATGGTATACAAAAAGTTAGAAAATTAAATTATGGTATAGAAATATATATAAGTGATAATAGCAATTATTTAAATAAAGAATCTGAATTATTAAATATTATTAACGAAAATAATATTAAAATTATTACGAACGTACCCAATAATTTTGGTCATATAAATAAAGGTAGTGGGTTAATAGAAAATTGGATACATAATAATGATATAATTAAAAAAAAATGATTATATTATACATTTTGAACCAAGACAATTACTTCAAAGTAATCAATTTATAGATAATTTTTTAAAAAATCCAAGAAATTTATTTACATTAGGAAGTGATAAAAAACATTTTAACACTGGTTTATTCTGTATTAAAAGTGATGTTTTATTACAATTTATTAAATTAATTCAACCACATATACTTATTAAAAACAATTATAGTATTGAGAATATCATATATAACTATATTATTGGCAATAAAATATCATATAATTTATTAGATAAAATGGATTTGATATGGTTTCCTAGTAATCACATACCTCTTCATTATTAAAAATAAACAAAATAATTTTTATAAATATCATAACCAGCATCTGTCTGTGGTCTTTCTTCTTCTATTTTTATTATTTCTTTTTTTAATATATTTTTTGCATTTGTTATAGGATAAGAACCGTTATTACCACCATTTTGCCATAATATAAAACCATTTTTTACTTTTGGTATTAATAAATTAGTATAATTTGTATTATGTTCATTACTAATTTCCGTATAACAATAATTTGATATAAAAAATAAATTATCATCTTGAATATTTTCTCCATATGTTAAACTATTATGATATATGATTTTAGTATTTATATTTTCTTTATGTAAATTTAAATATTTTTCTATTAAATTAATGGGTTCTGACAAATCTACTATGTTATAGGTATTTATATTTACCGAAAAATCAGACATAAAATAGTTTATAGATAAACATAATCCTCCGTAACCACATCCTACTTCAACAATATTACTACAATTATTATTTTCAATATATTTTAAAATTAATAAAGAGTGGTATACATATCTTAAAGATGTTGGACTACAAAGTATTTTAAAATCTTCTTTATTAAAAAAATTTTTTTTTGGATTTCCATACTTATCATTTATCATACAAAATTTAACTATTTTTTCTTGTTTTATATGAGAAAACTCTTGTAATATTAATTTTAAGTATTGTTCTCCATGAGATATTGAAACATGTTCTAATATTCCACAATATTTATTATCGTTTTTAAAAGAGAATGTTTGAACATTTGATGTTTCGTTTTTTTTTAAAAATTCTGTATAATTATTATACATAATATATAATAATTATTTATATAATCTTTAAACTATAAATTTACATATTATTTATCAAATTTACTAATTTTTCCGAACATTTTTCTACTGAAAGATTTTCTAGAATAAATTGTCGTGGTTTATATGTATTTAATTTACTAATAAATGTATTATATATTTCTTCTAATTCTTGTATATCATAAAAATATTCTCCACATCTTTCATCCCAATAAGGAACTGTAGTACATGGGACTTCATTATAAGATGAACGAAATTCTTGATTCATAGTTCTTGTATTCCAAACTAATAAAGGAACATTACAAGATAATGCTTCTTCTAATGCGAATCCTTGACTTTCATGAGCATCTAAAATTATTCCGAATTTACTATGTTGTAAATAATTTAAATAATCTTCTTCTTGGTATTTTTTAACATAATCAAATATTCTATATGGAATATTTTTTGTTTTAAGAAATAATTCTAATAACTGTAATTCTTGTGGATTTCTACGTTTAAAATAAATGAATACTTTATCCCTTGGAGTATTTTCTTTTACATTAAATTTATATGTATCAACTGGAAATGGTAATGGTAAAACAGGAATATGTTTAATTCCCATATTAATCCACACATCAGCAGCCCATTTACTGGGTTGTATATAAACACTATTGTTATATTTATTATCTATTAAATTCATTTTATGATCAGGAAATACAGAAAATTGTGGTCCAAATATAAATTTTTTTGTAGGATATTTTGATGGGTCTATTGAATAACAAGGAGAGAAAATTATATCATAGTTATTTATATCATTAATATTTCCAAAATGATATTGCCATTTTAAATAATTTAACACAGCTATTATTCCATTTTTATTCTTTATATGGAACGATGACGATAATATTAAAAATTTCATTATTAGTGTTTATTAAATTATATTTAAATTATAAAATATATTTAATTTAAAAAATAATTTTATTCCAGTTTGGTGGAAATAAATCGTCTGTATTTTTATTACCTTGTGCTGGCCCAAACCATACAGATGGATAATAAACTTTTTTATCTTTACTCTGATTTAAATAAGCACCCCACCAACTAAATGAACTATTAGCTATAATATTATATTGACAATGTGACATAATCAACATTTGCTGCCAATCACTATACTTAGAATTAATTTTCTCAAAGGAGAAATTTATTACAAACAATTTTGGCATAAACCTCGTTCTAATTGGATAATTACAAGTTAATTAAAAATAACTCCATTTTCTCTGTTACTAATATCTAAAATACAGTTGGCTATAGACTGAGGATTACAAATAGTTTTACAATGTTTAAAATTTCCACCAAATATATATATTTTTTTAACATTATTTAATGTATATGTGTTAAAAAGAGGTAATAAAGGTCCTGTATTAATTGCTATAATATATTTTACATTAATAGATATAGCTGTAATATCTTTTAAATTATAGGTATGTAAACTAATAACTTCATTTGAAACAAATTCTGTAGTAGCTATTTTACAAGAAGAATTCAATTTTTGTATATATCTATCCCATAAAGGTTTATCATAACGATATTGACCGCTTCTAGGTGAAGAATTTACAATTAATATATCTATATCTTTTAAATTAGTATCTAAGTTATTATACCAATCTTTTATTTTAATATTCTCATAAATCCAATTATTTACACTAATATTAAGGTTATAATTTTTTAAAAAATTATTAAACATAAATACTAATAAATCTTCTGCTACATTTTTTATATGTATAGGTGCAATCTGACCTATATGACCTCCTTGCCATAATTCATAATATTTTTTTTTATATGGTTCTTGTAAACTATGAATGCTAATATTATTACTTGGATTAAAATCATGTAAATTTGCATGATATTGAGGCCAACAATAATATTTAATATAAATATTTTCCTTTTCTAAAAATTCTTTGATTTGTGTAAAAAACATAAAATTTATAAATTGATCTCCCATATGACAACCATTTTCTACTTCGATGACTTTTTTATCTTGATTATTCATATTCTATAAAATATTTAAATAAAAACCTTTAAATTTTATTTTTATTTAAAGGTTTTATCTATTCAAGAGTGTAACAAAATTATTTATTTCTTTGTCAATAAGAGGTATTGATTTTAAATTGTAATGAGTTGTTCCGTCGCAATATTCGTCTTTTAAACTTCCATCTCTTTTTACTAAACTGTTTTTTTCATAATTATCAAAAAATAATATTTGATTATTCTCACAAATTTGCTTAAGCATTGCGTTTAATTTATTAGTATATCTATTTCTATCGCTTATGATACCGTTTGGAACCCATTCTCCAAACATTGAATGTTCCCTCTGCGGTAAGATGTATCTTATTATTATTTTTATATGTTTAGGTGTAATTTCAATTATTTTATTTATAAATTTCACTGCTAATACTTGAATTACTTCGTCTTCGTCTCGGTTTAATATTTTGATTTGTTTATGTAAATGAATTCTGACGTCTGGTTCTCCAAATATAAACATTGCATATTCTGTGTTAATGCATTTATCTATATGATGTTTAATTAAATATTCTCCTTTATTACCAATTGTGTTCATTAAATATGGTAAAAATTTACCATGTCTACTCGCATCTTCGCAATCAGAATGAATTATTCTTAATACATTAAACCTATTTCTTATTTCAGAACTAGATACATATATATTCACATGTGAATCTCCAATAATTACGAGTTTAGGAAGCATATATATATTATGGACATATTTATATATATATATATGCTTAACATATTAACTTTACCTGTATCGCTTGGCGAAGCTATCGATAAACTAACCATTTTACATATTAAATGTGATAAGATAACAGACGATCGCAACATAGATGTACAAAAAGAATATGATATCTTATATGAAAAATTAAAAGATTTTATAGAAATCTATAAAGAATTATATATATCAATGAAAAAAATTAATTTAATCATTTGGGATCAGATGGATGTATTAAGAGATGGAACAACAAATGATGAATTATATATGAAATTATGTAAGGAATGTATTAAGAGTAATGATATACGATTTCGTATAAAAAATAAAATAAATTTAATATCAAATTCTGCCTTAAAAGAGCAAAAAAGTTACAAAGTAAATAGATTAGTTATTCATTTGAATTGTAATGAAGAATATTTTCATTTATTAATAAAACCAATAAAATACTTTTCTTATGTTTATGATGAAATTATCATACAATCTAAAAAAAATATAGAATTACTTAGAGATACATTTTATTATGATAATACAATAAAATATAATATGGAATTAAATGAATTGGATATTAAACAACAATTTAATTTTCAGAATGATTGCTATGTAATAAATGAAATATATGAAATTATGAATATTGATAATGACAAAATTAATTTATATTATTAATGATTTAGATATATAAATAATATATAATATTATGAATACATTAATATTATGTATATATGGAAGAGCTGGATATGAATGTTTAAATTATCTTTTATTAAAAGAATTTTTTAATTATACAGAAATAATAATTTTTACTCATAAAAAGAATAATGATTTGTTATTAGATTTTATACAAAATATGAATTTAAATTTCCATACAACTTCAATTAATAATTGTGAGAATATTTTAAATGGAAAAAAAGGATTATTACTTTCTATTCATTATCGTAATATTATTAAAGAACATATTATTAATTGTTTTGATGGAATGAAAATAAATTTACATCCATCTTTGTTACCATATTATAAAGGCTGTTTTTCTAGTGTATGGGCATTAATAAATAATGAAAAAGAAACTGGTATAACTTATCATATATTAACTAGTGATGTTGATAAAGGAAATATTTTAATACAGGAAAAAATAAATATTTGTGAAGATGATACAGCGTTTTCATTATTTCATAAATTAATAACATTAGGTATAAACAAATTACCAAAATTATTTGAATTAATTAAATGCCAATATCAAGGTGAAAAACAAATAGGGAGTGGAAGTTATTATAAAAGAGAAGTTCCTTATAATGGAATAATTAATAATGAATGGAGTGAAAAACAAAAAGAATTATTTGTGAGAGCTATGTATTTTCCTCCTCATCCAGGAGCAACTCTTATAAAAGATGAAAATTATATAACTATAAATTCTATATCAGAGTTGTATGAAAATATATAATGAATATTTATAAATTTATAAATTTGTAAACAACATCAATAATTAGTTTCTGTTCTTCATATGTAATATTGGGGGATGATGGAATCATGATAATCTCTTTGTTCAGAATATGACTTGTTTCGTCATTATTTTCCACCATTTTTAGATGTTCATGTGAGTTTATTGGATAAAAAAATGGTCTTATATCAATATTATTTTCTTTGAAAAAAACTGTCATTTCATCTATACTTTTGGTATTATTTACAATGCGTAATGCATATATCCATGGAGAATTTTTTGTATTATCTTCTTTTTTAATTAATCTTATTTTTCCTAATTTTATCAATCCGTCTAATAAATTATCATAAGTTTGAAATATTTTATATTTATTTTCTAAAATATTTTCTATATCATTTAATTGGTCATATAAAAATCCCGCTTGAATATTTGTCATTCTATAATTATAAGCATGAACATTATGTAAATATCTGGTGTCTGACATGCCTTGACTATAAACAGATTTTATATAATTATATACTTCTTCATCTTGTGTAAAAAAAGCACCTCCT
>Ga0233415_10001498_pt1 | contig 10142 bp, 6 predicted proteins | sample Na_anoxic_12_MG_FD_188631 | JGI IMG/M metagenome (GOLD analysis project Ga0233415, IMG submission 188631) | Seawater microbial communities from Saanich Inlet, British Columbia, Canada - Na_anoxic_12_MG | ecosystem: Environmental > Aquatic > Marine > Inlet | place: Canada: British Columbia...
TCCCGCTATTAATTGTTGACCACTTGTATTTACGCCACCTTTAAACCATATACTTAAGCTAAAATCTTGAGCCGTTAAAAGACCTTGCGGTATTATAAAGTAATCATCTACTCCGTCAAAGCTAAATGAATTTACATTGCTGAAGGAAGGAGTACTACTTGAGGGAAGAGTAATTCCTGCTCCTCCAGTTATTCCTAATTTTTTATCAAAGTTTATGTTAGTAGACATATCATATAGTTGAATCTATAGTTACAGCATAACCCATATTTTCATAGGCTATTTTAGCATACTTGTGAGCCGTGTCTAAAGATTGAACTTCTCCTGGTTCTAGTTCTGCTTCAAAGCTTCCAAGAGGTACATCTGTGTAGATATTCTTTCCTTCATCAAATGAAGCCTTACTAGCAAAGGTCATAACTTCTCCTTGCATTTTTGATCCAGAATAATCTCCTACAAACCTAATTCTACCATATAATTCTGGTAATGTAAGTTCTGTACCTGTTATAGTAATTGTTTTTTCTGCTGTTTCTTTTATTAAAATTGCCATGGTTTTATGGATTTGCTATTACTGTTACTGTTCCGCTACTTCCTCTATATTTAAGTGCTCCGCCTTCTACATATAATTGACCTGCTGTTGCTAAATTAGCTGTAGGTGCTGTTCCGTTATGTATAGCCATTACATTGTTTCCATTTACTGTTACAATGTCATTTGTGTTTGCACTATTTCTTAATCTAAATACTACGTCTGTAGATAAAGCTCCTTGAGCTCTTACATCTAATTTTGCTCCTACAGTTGTTTGTCCAATTCCAAGAAATCCTAAAGTATTTATTCTCATAAATTCAGTATCAACTCCGCTTACATATACACCCCATCTCTGATTAGAACCACCTGCTTCAGACCTCCAATAATTATAATTATTTGCGTATCCAGACAATCTTATGTCAGATACAGTACCACCTCCATTTCCTGTTTGTATATGAAGCGTATTCCCGTTACCAAGATTGTTTTTTTTGAAACCCATATAACCACCACCTGATGTTCCATCAAAATAGTGATTAAAACCGCTGGCGGTATTTCTAGCTGTATATTGTATTCCTCTATCTGAATTTAATCTTAACCTTCCTGATGAAGAACCGCCACCTGCACCATTCCAATATCCAATGTATGCTTCATTTTGTGAGTTAGTTCCTGATCTAAGAGTTAATCTTACACCTTGCTGCGTTTCTGATCCACCACTATACAACGGGTTATCAATTATAATTTGAGTAGCTCTAGCTTGATTTTTCTCAAGAGTAAGTCTTACTAAAGATTTATCAAACTTAAATGAATCATCTTCATCTAATACCCCACCTTCTTGAAACAATACTCTTTGATCTGTTCCATTTAGTATAGGTGTTGTTCCTATATCTAAATCTCCTCCAGATGGTAATCCTATAAATGTACTCATTATACAGGGGTTTTATAAGTTTGATACAATACAAAGTTAGCAGAATATATCATACATTAAGGTATACTTGTATATATGATTAAGAACTCTGCTCCAGGGTTAGTTGCGCTATAATATATACTGCTTAATGTAGCATTTACAGCTCCTGCGTCAAAAGAAATTGTCTCTCCTTCTTTTAACTGAACAGTAGAAGCTGCTGAATCACCAACTAAACCAAACGCTGTACCAGTGTTAGCTATAGATATAGAACACGCTGAACTTATAGTTCCCGTAGGGTCTACATCGTTAGAATCTACTCTAAGGAACGTTGGGTCTTTCTGAACGCCTGCTTGATCTCTAGCAATAACAACAGAAACTGCCTGAACAGAGTCTCTAACCCCTAATGGTTCATTAATATCTACACCGACATTAGTTTGATCACTAGCTATGACTACAGGTATTGAAGTAGCCATTGGCTTCTGACCCAATGGAGCTGTCCAGCCCTCAACTGTTACACTAGTGCTAGGATTGTCAGTATGCATCCAATCTGATATAGCTTCAATTGCTACGTTTACACCTGCTCCTGTATTTAACCAAGACGCTTGGTTGCTTATATCTTTCATTTTCAAAACCAAAGGGTTATCCTTATCGTCTGTAATGAAGTTTATAACAACTGCGAAGTCGTTCTTTGAATCTGATACGGGAGATATGCTTTTTATTGTTGCATACTTATAATACTCTACTTTAGAGCCTCTTTCTATTTTTAGTTGATTAAAACTATCTGATACTTGTATTGACATTTTTTCTAATTATTAAACTTTTCTTATTGACATTCTAGCAAAATCACTTCCAAATGGAAGGATAACATAGTTTGTTCCTGTGGTATTTATTATTTTTAGGCACACCTTATCGCCTGCTGTTAATTGATAACCTCCTATAGAGCCAGAAATGTATGCGTGAGACTGTATATTAACAGATGAGTATGTGCTACAAACGTAAACATCCTCGCCAGTGTCTGTTACTAAGGCTACTTGAATCATTCCCGCAGACCCAGAACTAAACCACCCACTTCCTGTATCTATTGATAGCTTAACAGAAAAGGATAAGTCATATCTACCCGTAGTTGGACAAGTCCAAATACCTGTAGCAGGAGAGTACGCATTGTCATCATCATACACTATAGGCATTGTTTGAATAGATGCAGCATTCCAAAGGTCTCCTGTTCCTGGAGTTATAGCTAATACGCTTTGAGGAGTTGAAGATTCAGACAGTAATCCGTGAGGGGTAATGTTTAAGTAGTCGTTTATTACTGACACCTCGCTAGCAGTGTTTGTAATATATAATTCTAATAGACCTAAGACATCACATAAGCTAGATCCACATGGAATAGTAATGGCACTTAGCGATGTGCAGTCAAAGGTTGTTATATCTGAAGCCTTGTTCGGACAATTATCCGAGCAATGACAATTTTTTTTGCTTCCGCATGTAGTGCAGCTCATATCTTTAACAGTTACAGTTTTTGTATAAATTTTCAATTAGACATTCTTCTTGTTCTTCGCATAAAACCCCGTAAGGCAAGCAACTCAAAGTGTCTATTATTAAATGCTTTCGGAAAAGGTCTTGCCAGTCTCCACCGCATTTTAAACCAAAGACTTCCTTACTTCTTATGTATGATGTTTCATCTACAAGTATGGCTCTTTGCTTTCGTATAAAGTTAGTGAATCTAGGCGTATAGTAATCGCAGCAATCAAAACACTCAACTCCTTTTATTTGTATAATTTTTCCTGGATCAGGGTTTGATGCAGTTGGTATTGATGTGTAGAACCCATAAGGACAATCACCACTTGAAGTGCTTACGTAATCCTCATCAGAAAAGTTAGAACCAACAACCCATGCAGAACCATTAAAGTATATATATAGATCTCTAGAACCATCATTAAAAACGTAATACTGAAAACCATTATGACCGATTACATTTCCATCAATATCTACCGACACAACAGCGGAGTAATTAAACTCAACAGATGTGCTCTCTTTTATACTTATACTTATTTCTTCATCACAACATCCACAGTCTACTCTATCTACTTCCCCTGTATATCCTTGAGGCCCTGTAGGAACCGTACCTACCCTAGGAGGGCTTCCGCCAGGAATAACAGATTGAAATGGCCCGTTTGCACAACCTAAGGTAGCGTCTTCTAGATATCCTAAAAGACTCATGTCAGCAGTGACGCCTATACCAGTGAACACCTGTTCTAAAGGAAACGGTATTGTCTCTAGAGTGTATGGCCCTAGTATTACAAAGAGCCATCTGTTAGCTGAAATACCATTTGTCTCTTGCATGTGAAGGTTATTACCCCAATATACAATACAATTGTTCCAAAAGGCTGGCACTCCAGGTTGATAATCATTTGTGTTAAATCTGTACAGTTTTTTACCGTTGTACATATCTCCTTGCCATTCAATACCGCCTGTTCCTATTCCTGCAAACTCAAGCTCTAGAGTATTGCAAGTCAGGTCTAAATCGCATTCTACATCTGGACATAAAGCATCTGTTGTGTATGTGCCAAAAAGAAATGAAGTGTCTGGAAGATATAATACGGGATCTGTATGTCTTAACTCCCATCTTTCAATGGTAGAGTTGTATGACATATTTAATACTCCCGTGGGAAATACTGTGCCAGATTCAAATTGATAAATGGTATTACCAGCGCCATCATCGTATCCTGTACCCTCTAAGGTATCTACAACAGCTCCTGAAGAGTCTCTTAGCTTCAGTATTATACCACAAGCACACTCTGTACCATTATCACAACTTATATTTTTATCGCAGCTACAACCCATTATTTACAACAACATAATGATTTTAAAATATCTACATGCTTCTGTGCGTTTATCCAATCAAAACCACAAGCAGCAAACTCAAGACCATCCATTACTACTCTCATCTTCATGGCTTTCATAAAGTCTTTATTATCACACATGTCTTTACAAGGATTCTTTTGCATTCCGCAAAATGCCTCAGCAACAGCCTTACGATAGCAATCATCAATAGATATGCAAGTAACAACAATTGTTTGCGTTGTGCAATATCTTGTATCGCTACAAGCTCCTGGGTCTGTGTATTCTTCCCAATAAGCAAAATCTGTGTCAGTAGCAGGATCAGTATTTGTTGAGTTTGCTATAGACTTGTAAAGCTTTCCGTTTCTTAAAACAATGGTTTTTACGTTCTTAATGTAAGCAACAGTTGATGACCAATCAGGATAAGTACAAAGTCTAACTTGATATAGTCCATCCTCATCTGTATCTGTAAAGTTATATGTAAACTTATTGTTAGAAGTAAGATGTGGAGGTATAATTTTGTCTGCAGAATCTACATCAGATGTAGCCATTACGTAAACACCTCCATCAGGTTTACTTATTGTAATTGTTCTGCTAGTAAACAAAGACGCAGCATGTCCATCCATGTCATTTGTAGTGTAGTTAGATGAATCTTGAAACGATATACTTGAGCAATCGCATGATAACTCTAAGGAGTTACACTTGTCACTATCTAGTAGTGATGCTTTAAACGGTTTTGTAATTGGTACTGCCATTATTTATTTTCTTATTACAAATTTAAAAATTTATCTTCTCTCTTTTTTTTAGTTGTTTCTTTGTTCTAGTATTTTCTTGGCTTCAGGCCCAATAATATTATTTTCAAGATTTTTCTGCTCTAGTATCTTATCAGACTCAGGTCTTCTTTCTTTTTTCATCTCTTCTACGTCTTTTCTAAACTTCTCCCTTACTTTCTCTTTGTATGATTCGGGTCTAATATCTGAGATAGGCTCTTTCATTACTTTTTCATATATCCAATCTTCTCTTTGATACTTAGTTATATTTTTCATAAAATTCTTTTCCCATCCGTTGAACTTAAATATCATATCTTCAAGAGTAGATTTTTCTGATGTCATTAAATCGAAAAACTCCACTAACTCTTCTACATTGTCTTTTGCTCCTAGCATATCAGCAGCTTCAGTAAATATTTTTAAAGCTAGATTAGAATCTGGTCTTTGTTCTACTTTTTCACCTGTAATCATCTCTGCCCTTTCTTTCATCAGTAGTCTATCTTCTCCAGACCCTTCTTCCATAAAATCTACAAGCCCTTTAGGTGCTTGCCCCGCAGCCTTGGTAAGTTTATATGCCATTTGAATTACAGGGCTGTTATTAAATGCTTCCCTATCTCTAAGGTAATTAAACATTCCATCCATAAGCGCCCCTGGAATCCCATAACCCTGCATCGTGGCCTGGAAGTTGTCTGTTACAGTTTCATAAACCATTCTTTTTCTTACTTCAGAAAGAGTTTCATCCATTTTCCCCTCACCGTAAAATTCATCAAACTTTTTATTGTAATATTCTTCAGATTCAGCATCTCCACCTCCCATTTCAAATGGTGTTTTACCTGTTAGAAGCCACATCGTTCCTGTCGCTGTAGCTGTAAACCCTAAACTAGCAAACAAACTAAAATGTATCATGTCGCTAACTGCTTGGGCTTTTTCTGTTTTAGTTAAGTCCTTGCCTGACCTCATTAATTCCATAGCGTTTAATACTTTTTTAGCGGCAAGAGATTGAGATGTTTTAAACATACCTATATATCTACTTTCGGGGCTTTGTTGAAACTTAGACCTGTAGTATAAATCCGATGTTTGCTGTGCAGACTGAGCCTCTATTACGAAATCTTCATAAGCTTTTTGAGTAGCTTCTTTAACACTCATTCCATCTCCTCTATATTTTCTGTAAAGGTTTACAGAGAAAGACATACCTCCACCTGGACCTAAAAGAACACCAGCCATATCTCCTAGTCTAGTGAATAACAACAATGTGTTTGAAGCATTTTTCCTAGCAGCTGCAAGATTAGTCCCAAACATGTTTCCTTCTTCAATCATTCTTGCTACGTCTATCTCTAATGCGCCAGCACCACCTCTATATCTTTTCTTTATAAATTGACTAGTAAGCACCTCTGTTAAAAACGCTGCATCTTCCTTAGCTGTGGTATTTTTTGCTAATCCAAACCTAGGACTACCAGGAACAAAACTTACAAGACCAAATGGGTTTGCCATATTGTTTCTAAGCATTGGAGATACACCTGCTAAAAACGCATTTTCTCCTGCCAATCCATACTTAACTCCCGCCTTCCAAAAGTGCGTAAAAGATGTAAACTGCTTTGCAAGGTTAGCTGTTTTAACCATCAATGTAGCCAATGTAGTCAATCCTTGTAGTTGACCAACAACTAAATTGCCTGACCGACCTGGGTTTTGAGTCTTACCTGTAACAACCATTTTAAAGCTTTCCTTCATGCCTTTCATTGCTGATTGACCTCCCTGGAACTCCATTAGTTCAGAAATATTTTTATCATTTACAAGTTCGCCCATATTCTTAGCGGGTTCTTGGAAATGCTTTATTCTAGTCATTGACTTTACATAATTCCTAAATATATCATCTGCGCCTTTAGTTACGTCTAGCTGACCTTGATTTGTTCTTTCCTTAACATAAGAATCTCTAAGCATCTCTTTGCTAATCAAAAGGTCTGAAAAGCTAAAATCATCTTTAGTGATATCACCATCCATAAATAAATCTGACTCTTGACCGAGGCCTTTTCCTTCTGCAGTTTGAGGGTAATAGTTTTCTATAGTAAACTCACCGCCATCTGTTATTTCTTTGTATGTAGCCTCAAATGCTTTTCTTGCTGTTTCGTTGTAGTATTTTTCAAGCCAATCAGCATACTTCATTAAATCTGCATTTTCAGGTCTTTTCATATACTCATCTACAGCTTCTACATCATACTTTTGATCTATGAGCCTTTGTCTAGCTATATTTGTTTCAACCTCAACTTCCTTACCTTCAACCATCTCTTTCTTCATTCTACTTTTACCTAGTAGATATGTATTTACAAGTTGAGCATTCGTAAGTCCCTTTTTTAAATTCTTGCCTAATTCTTTTGACCCAGACTTTACATCAAATTGAACTGAAGAATCAGGGTCGACTATTATTTCTCCGCTAGGGTCTCCATTCTCTCTTAAATCAACAGGTGTGTCTTTTAACCTTTGTGCTGTTTTTGGAACTTTACCGTAAACAATCTTACCTATATATTTATTCGCAACATCTATTAAAGTATCTCCAAAGATTTCAGAAAGTGCTTTTTCGTGTGCCTCTCCAACTTCTCCTGTTTCTTTTTCATATCTAACACCTGCTCTTTGTATAGGGTCTTTTACTCTTGCTTCTATAAACTCTAGCATAGCCTTGTTGCCTCTAGCCACATACATCATCTGACCACCCAAGTCCATGTTGTCAAAGTAAAGCATCTTGCCTCTACCCATAGCTAGTTCTCTAGCTTTTACTGCTGCATTTCTTTCTCTTAATGATGCTACAGCTCTCTTGCTACCTCTAAATCTTTGACTAAATGGCTTATAAGCATTAATGTTTGATGAGTTAAAGTCAAAAGAAGGATTATCTATCAAGAAGTCTCTTTCTGCTTCTTTCTTGGCTTCGTTAGTCTCTAGATTCTTGTACTCTTCTGTTTTCTTAAACTCAGATAAAGCATCTCTATTTACCACTTCAAAAGCAGTCTTATTGTAGAATTGACCATCTGCTATAAAGTAACTGTCTTTTATTTGCATGTGCTCATAAAGAGATTCCATATCTGTTACATTAGCGTCTTTATTCTTAAAAGATTCTGGCGCTGCTTCAATCATTGCTGCTTTTTGCCTTCTTCTAGCGTTTTCTACAACTTTTTCTTTTGCAATAGAGTCAGCCCTACCTTTCTTAATCATATCAGCAATAGTAGTGTTTAGCTCTTCCAATTCAGCGAGCTCCATGTTTTCTATTGCAGACTCTGTAACGTTCTCCTTAACAAAGTCCATGATTTCTTTTCTAGTCTTCAGGTCTTTTATCTTATAAACCTTATTTCCATTTTTGTCTGTTTTATAGAATTGCTTATCTAATCCTCTACCTGTGTACTTCTTTTTAGTTTCTTTCCTAAGAGATGTTAATTTTTGACCTATTTTCTTATCTATCAAAGAGTCTATCTCTTCAAACGCCTTACCAACATCCTCTAGTTTTTTAGCCTTTTTGACTCTATTTAAGACATAACTAAGTTCTGTGTTGGAGTATTTACCTTTAGGCATGTTCAGTCTTGCGTATTCTGTAACAGAGTCTTTTACTGACTGCATATACTTAGCGCCTTCCTTGGTAAACTTAGCTTTATCTGCAATCATTTGCTTAAGACTAATCTTATACTCTATCTTAGACTTTCTTCCAGCCTGCTCCATGGCTCTTTGGCCTCTACCTTTGTCTACAGGAGATTTTTTAACCACTTCAGGATCAATTTCCTTTAGCTTCTTTGTCAATTCTTTGGTTGCTTCTGCATCCATTGAGGATTCAACTTTCTCCTCTATCAACCTTCTAGCGTTAGACCTAAAATCCTCAAGCATTTGCTTTTGTTTTTCTGGTGTGGCTTCTTTGTAGAACTCAGATTCTTTATACTTCTCTTCTGACTTGACTACCGCATCCTCCATAAACTTTGAAGCATAATCAGCTCTAGTTCCTATTTTTCTAGCAGCTTTTTTAGTCATCTCGTTTAGATACTTTTCAGCCGCGTTAGTCTCAATGCCTTCTCTTTTCTTATTAGCTTTTTGCTCTAATCTATCTAAGTATTTAGCCTGTTCTTTAGGAGACATATACTCATAGGCTGGGTCTTTTTTTGCTCTTTCTTTTATTGCTTCTATAGACTCTGGTGTCTGTATTTTATCTTGCTTTAAAAGTTGCTGGTATTTTTCAGAAGCTCTTATTCTCGCTCTAGCAGCCGATAATTCTATCTGCTTAATACTTTTACCTTTTAAAGATTCTACCGCCTCAGAGACTGCCGAATCATACTGAGATTGGAACCTACCCTCTTTAGTAGATGCTTCTCTTGCTTTGTCTATATCTTTCTTCTGCTCAGAGGTCATTTTTGATGATGCTTTCGCAGCGACTTTAGCTTCAAAATCTTCTCTTAAATCCTCTAGAAATTTTCTTCTTCTAACACTGTCTGGCTTCCCATCTTTTTTTCTAAGACCTTGGTAGTAGTCTCCTTCTTTGGCTTTCTTTTTAACTTTTTCAAAGTTCTCTTCTAATTTTTGCTCTGTTTCTTTTAAACCTTTATCTCCAACCTCTTGAATAAGGGCTTCTTCAAACTTCGCCATTTCAGCGTCTTTTTCACTTTTAGTTTTAAGACTCTTGTAGAATTTAGAGTTTTTATATGAGTTAACTGCTCTAGAGTATGCTTTAGCCGCAGTTCCTCCCGCTTCTATTATTTTAGCTGCAGATTCTACTGCAAAGTTCCAAGCCTGATCAAAGGGCAACATAGACCCAAAAGTTTGACCTCCTGTATCAAAGTTTATTTTTAGTTGTCTAACTGCGTTTGCAGCTTTCTGAGCTCTACTCATTCCTTCTGTGTTTTCAACAGGAGGCTTGTTCGTTTCCAACTCAACCATACCAGACTCGTTAAGGTTTGCATTGTCTTGTTTAGCTAAAGATTCCCCAACAACCTTTGTGTTGGCATCAGTTGCTTCAACCATTACTGTACTATCTACAGCGTCATTAAGAGCCTCAATAGCTTCTTTTGCATATCCTTGCTTTTGACTACCCTTATTGATGGATATTTTTTCTACAACTACATCTCCATTGACTTCCATTCCTGTA
>Ga0233415_10001500_pt1 | contig 10142 bp, 18 predicted proteins | sample Na_anoxic_12_MG_FD_188631 | JGI IMG/M metagenome (GOLD analysis project Ga0233415, IMG submission 188631) | Seawater microbial communities from Saanich Inlet, British Columbia, Canada - Na_anoxic_12_MG | ecosystem: Environmental > Aquatic > Marine > Inlet | place: Canada: British Columbia...
GTACACCCACCACTTACTTTTACCATCGCGGCTTTCCTGCCAAATCCTGTCCTTTAAATCAATTCCCATTAACAAACGTTAACACACGTTAACGCTAAAACCAAAAGAAAAGCACAGGCGCAACGGAGTAACGGCGTCCCCGGCTTTTACACCGGGGAGCTGTTGTGTCTATTGTTAGTTTGCAGGGTTTAAGAGTTTTGGAATCTTTACTCCATTTTTATACCCTATAGAAGGGTTTTGGGGGAAGGTTGACTTGCCTGCTACGTCTGCATTCCACACCTTATGTATTGTGAATAGCATCCGCGGCCTCTTAACCACAGTTACCTTGGAATTTGCGGAGTCCGAGTGCGTTACTGCGGCTCCCAGGAATGCAGCTAACCGACGTCGAGGTGAGTTTTCCAGTTCCCCCCGACCCCCTAGTACGTCTCTCCAGAAGTCGAACGCATACGTTGTGTCACCCGGTGAGAGCATAAATGTATTTAGTATCCCTTCCACCACGGTCATTTTACGCGCCCTTTTTGTAAAACCTTCGGGGCTGACTTTTTGCAGTTTATCTAAGAAATGGATAAAACCTTTCCATTCGTCGTCAACTATGCGCATTCCTCTGTTTAACCCCCGCGTAGCCCTATCCTCAAAATCGCTGCTATCTATTGCGGCTGCGCCTGTCTGTAATAAGTCAACAGATATACCGTCTAAATCAGGGTCAGTGACTGCAATACCTTTAATTATTTCCCGTGATGTTCTACTCGATTCTTTTGCGTTAAAGACCCCCCATAACTCACCAACTTCTTTTGTAGTATCACAAGTGTAGTGTGTGAGGACAATATACAGGGTGTTTTTAACAGAACTGAAATTTTCATACAGGAATGCAGATGAGTTATTCCCGTCCACTCTGTATGTCTCTCCTGTGGATTCATCGGTACAGGTGGCCCATATGAAGGGTAATACCACTCCCCGTTCCACATCTTCTTTTAGCATCTTCTGGATTGCAGGCTTCAACTTACGGTCCCCTACGAATCGGGATATAGCTCTGAATTTGCTAATCTGGTTAGCTGTTACTTTTAGTACTACAGGTTTACCACTCTTAATCATTTGTTTTTCCTTTCCATTGTTTTTTATAAAGACACAGGCGCAACGGCGCTTACGCTGTAAAGGTGATTACATCGTAAACACTGCTGTCCTATCTGTGGAACCTACTTGGTTAATCCAAAGGATTAAGAATGCCACTGGAGCGTTAGCGGAAGTCGCATTATCGAGCCGCAGTAGGAAAAATAGTGTGAGGCAACTCAAACTGGGATTGTTGACGACGACTCATCGGCGACGATACCAATTTTAATTGGTGAGCACAATTTTACCCTCAAATCGGCGAAGTTTCCACGTACCATTTAGGTCCGTATTGGGGAGTTACTCCCCTTGGTCTTCAGTCCGCTAGGTTAGACACATCGGCGCATCTTTTACGCCTTAGAATAATTGAGTACACAGGCGCAACGGCGCTACACCTTTACAATGTAAACGCCGCTGTCCTGCTACAAGTTATTTAATTACCAGGTAAACAGTATTCCCATCTTTGGTAACATCTGCGATGTCAAGTACATCACCGTCTGCGTTCTTAACCATGATTTCAAGTTTATCGAGCTTGCGATTCATAGAAAAGACAGACCCTCCAATCAGGCTGACCAGAGTGTTAAACAGTTTTTTAGCATTCAAAGGTAATTCCTTTCTGTGGCAGAACCTACTGTGTGCTTCTTCAGAACGGGTCTGTCGCCAGGCTGTACGGGCAGCGTCCTTTCCAGCCTGGAAGCCAAGCGAGGGTCCCGTTCAGGAAAGACAGAACATTTTCTGAAGGATGTTACATCCTATAGTTTTCTTAAACTACTAGGTTCTTAGATGTGGTTACTTGGCAGCTGCTGCTGTTTGGATAATAGGCATGAGTGAACTTCCCACATTATTAATTATTGAGGGGTCCATTCACCTCTCCTTCCAATTGTTTAATGACCTTGTCGAACCTTCCGATTATTCTCTTACGGTCTTTTCGGTTACGGTCTTTTTTGTCAAACGCTGTACAGCGATAAAAACATCCACCAAATTGGTCACGGGCACGGGCACGGTCCTTATCGTACGGACACGGAAGTCCTTCCATGTACTTGGGTGCCACACACCCTTCTTCAAGGAACCGGACAGGCCAGAGATGGTCCTCGGCGTCAGGCCAGTCTTCCTTGTGTATGCTGCAGGCTCCCCATGTTACGAAAGTGTCTTTTGCTCCAGGGGTGTCGTCATCTACAGCTTCAAACTTTCGTCCGTCAGCAATTGCTTTTCGGATTCTCTTGAGTGCCAATATGTAGCGCTCCTTGCTTAGGTTCATCTCATTAGGCATTTATCACTCTTTCCAGGGGCGTTCCTCTTTGTGAGGGGCCTCTTGTAGTGCGAGTTCAAGTTTGGGTGTCCACGTAGTATGGTAACTGTAACTTCAAAACCAGAGTCTTCTACGTCAGCAAATTTGAAGGGCTGTTTTCCTTTATATTCTAACATGTTTGGTCTGCTCTTACGAATACATACTTGGGTACCTTGTAGCAATTTGGGAGTAGCTCGGGTTCATGGTTCCAGGGTGGCCTGTCGTTGATGTGAACGCGTTTGCGCCTCAGTACAACCATTGACTCCGTACTCCAACATTGCTTTGCGCCTCCGAGACCATGATTGTAGTCATCATAGTAGCAACCTCTGCAATACTGTAGTTTTTCTTTAAGTGTTTGGGGTTGGCATTTACAGACAGTTTCTTCCGTGGCGAGGTGCGCATCACAGTTTTCACACGCCCAGACCTCGACTGTTTTTAGTTTTGGCATCTTTCTCCTCTGTAGGTTTATACACACAATCTGCACAGACGACGGCACGTTTGTCGCCGACGAATTTCTTCTGACACTCTATACAGATGTTGTAGTAGTGTCCTGGTGCCCAGCCATCTTTGCGAGGCCGTATGTCGCGTGTTATTCCCAGTACGGAATCTTCCGTAGTTGTTTTGTTTACCATTCAGGACCTCTTCCTGAGTAGAGATGTTTCTCTAATTTGGGCTCTTCACCCTCTTCAGTTTTGTTTAAGCACTTAGGGCATACCCACTCTTTTTTGTAGTAGACAAGCTCTAGATTTAGTTGTTCGCATTCTTGGCAGCGAAGTGGTTTGCTTTTAATACTCTGGCGGGTCAAGGGCTCCTCCGGTTTACAATGACTCTTTGTAGTCGTTTGCCATTGTTTCAAGTTCTTTACGCATTTCATCTTCGCGTTCTACTGCGTCATCCCAGCAGTCTTCGTCACGGTAATTTATGACTGCAGTTTCTACGAGAGAGGATAAGGTCTGAGGGTCCAGTGCGTCAAGCTCCCATGAGACATGGCCGTACTGCGCAATGTAAGCGTCTGCACGGCTGTCTGTGACCTTTGCAGGGTTTGGAGGAGGGTTGTACTGCTGTACCTGAGAATAGAGCAGAGCGAGGCGTACAAGCTTGATGTCTTCGCTTGCAAACATTGCGAGACGCTCACGCACGTCGCGGTCCATATCGATACCGGAGGGGTCATGGTCCCCTAAGTAGAGAATGATGAGTTCTTTCCCCTGCGCAGCCTGACGTTCGAGGTACTTACCCTTTCGGTACATGAAGCTCTGAGAACTGTAGCCCTTGTTGGCGGTGAAGTTAACATCGAGGTTTTCGCACACTGGAATGATTACACCTTCGAGGGCTTGTTTTTCCACCATCACTTCGATGTGGCATGGCTGGTCTTTCCACTTATCTATGGCAAAGGACTGTGCACACGTCCGGAGAATGTCTGCGGGGCTGTCCCAGTGACTATTCTTTTGGGTTACTCGCCCTCTGTCCACTATCATATTCCAATCCATCAAGCCTGCTAAGCGTGCGTCAGATACTATGTCGCCGAGACGCGAATAGGATTTCTGTGTATTGGGAATAAGGTCCTTCGAGACCAGCTGATAATAGAGCTGCCTTAATGATAAATCGTAGCCCTGCTGGGCATAGGTATCCAAGATGGTGTTACATACCGCAATCAGTTGTAGCGACGTATCCCTGAAATTCTTGGAGATAAAAGACTCTTTCACGCTATTTCCTTTCGTAAGGAACCCCCACAAGTTTACCTATATGCTCCAAAAGGCTTAGTAACTCAGGGTTACGATACGCATGGTCGAGATAGGTGCAGGTGCCTGTAGGGTAATTGTGCTTGTTTTCTTCCAGGTGTTCGAGAGCAGCTTTCTCGGTTAAGAACATCCCTTTGTACTTTTCCGACATTCTGTAGTAGTTTTTGCTTATACCGAGGTGTTCTGTGAGAGTCGATACGTCGAAATAATTGTCTGTTTCATTTAGGTCTGTAAGATTAATTTCTTTGTCTCGGGCATACTTTGCGAAAAGGTCGTCATCCTCCGCTCTCTCACGCAAATAGACTATGATGTCATCAATTGTATCATGGTCTTCGTCTCTCCACTCAAACGTACCACTTTCTCCCACGTTATCTATCCGTACTGGACACCTCAACTGGTAATAGTAAGGTGTTGCGGTTGCACGGTTATCCTGGGAGTTGAGTCGTGACATAAATTCACGAAGCCACTCAATTGTTTCTTCATTTGCTACCATTAGGATACTCCTTACGAGGCGAGCATAAGCTTCACCATCTGCTTGTTTAAATGGGTTTGTGCATCATTAACCCATGCACGTATTTCGTCATCAGTGCCTCCAAACTTTTTGGCGTGTTTGGTGACAGTACTAAAATTGGGCTTGTTCCTGCAGCTCTTTTCTATTGCACTGTAGGGAACACCACGTAACAACCCATACGTCAGCAGGTTATGGCGAGTATGTGGACGCACTACGGTTGTCCTGTGGTGATTCAAACGCCACTTGGCCATGCCACTGGTTTTGTTTGCTTCTTTACGTATTGTTTTGGATTCGTCCACGAGGGACTTAACTTTGATTCTTAAATGTATTAATTGTTCAGACATTGTCTTTCTCCTTGTTGAAATTAAAATTCAGACTCTTGAGAAAGACTTTATGGAGGGGCTCTAGCTATGTATTCAGGTGTTCCTAAGCATGTTCACAGCTTAATCCTTGCTCGGGGTGTTGTCAAGTGGTACCCCCATTAGGAGTTGAACCTAAACTGACCGGGATTGAAAGCCCGCTACTCTACCACTGAGTTATGGGGATATAGTGGGTAAGCCGAGGATTGAACTCGGATTGCACGTCTGCATCGACGGAGCATAGTTTCAGCGTGGGTTAATTCACCCCTAACGTCAGCGTCTGCCATTACGCCACTTACCCTTGAAAATTAGTATGGACGGAGTAGGATTCGAACCTACAAAGGACTGTTTAAGTACAAGTGCACCTATTGTACGGTGTCGTTTTACGTCGGTGAATAACAACCAGTCTATCCACAATTCCTTTATCACTGGAGTAGCGTATACCATTCCGCCATCCGTCCGTTTTTTAAAAAAAGTGCCAGGTGTACCAGAATTTCATTATATTTCCGGGGTCCCAAACCTGGCCGCAGACCAACGTGAAATGAGTCCAAACACCGGTATAAAAACAGTGTGGGGGAGCGCTTGGACAAACACATTCTGGCACATATAACAAGAATAGACCCCCCTCGGAGCCTTCGCCCGGAATTGAACCGGAGCTACGAAGACAAGTGCCCGTTAACGTACGGGCGAACGGCTGTCTTTTGGTCTCCTCCCACGTTCCTTGAACTTATAGTCCGGTATGCCTACTTGAGACTTCCGTGCTCCGCTTGGATTAACGAGGGTAGCGGGGATGTTTTAATTGCCCGGGGTATCTAATCCCGATTACAGCATAACCGCCTTTAGCAATTGTTTACAGCTGCAGAAACTGTAGTGGACTCGCCCGGTACCGCCCCGGGGTCCATCTATGCTCATCGTACTGTTCGTTACATGTTTTTTCCGTCTAATACATTCTGCTGAAGGGCGGACGACTTCAATTGCAGAAGGGTTCCTCTGGGAAATTCAACAGAGTACATCTGACACCAGAGATGTGTACTCTGCGGTTCTGTTAAAATGGTACTCCTGTCTGCTACACAGACACTCACAGGAGGAGCATTCCTCAAGCGGCTATTTGCTGCGGTGCAGCGCTAACCTTCGGAAATAAATCAATTACGTTTTCGGCAATTGTAAATGGAAGCTTTTTAACTCGCCGCTTACCTGGCGGGACATGCACAGTAAAACTCATACATAAATGTCGAATCTATTTCGAGCCCAAATTATCAAAGAGCAACAGTACCCTACAAATTGCAGGGTACCATTGCAGCGTTACAAAGTAAATACAGCTTACCGTTTGAACCATATAGTCCATCCAGGGCCATAAGCCATTCGATACTCACTCACTAAGGTCTGCGCTTCTTTACGAGTCGCAGCCGTGTCAATCTCCTCTTTTCCGTATTTACTTTTCGCCATTATTTTATACATCACCACTCCGTATGTACTTCTACTTTTGTGAAGCCTTGTTCGAAGAGTTCGTCTTCAATGAATTTGCGGAACTCACCACAAGTAGGGCATGCCTCCTCAATGAACACACGATACTCAACGACTTCGTTGTTATTGGTTGCCAGAGATTTAACCGTTTCGACATTAACACACGACAAATCACCCCAGTTAATAGACTCGTCTGAGAATCGAGACTTATCCGCTGCGGCTTTTGCGATAGCCTGTTCTGTACAGGCTTCCAACTGTAATAACATCTCTCTTCTTTGGGAATCTAATTCCTCTACTCCCAGAGTTTTTATCAGCTCTCTACGCATCGTAGCCATCACGAGTTCACAGTATATTGCAATTTCACCTTTTTGGTGGGCCATTATATTTGCAAAATGCGTATTAAGGTTGGCAGTGTAAGTTGCTAATATTAATTGAGTCGCTTCTTGAATACAACAATTTAACTCATATTGATTATGTCCCAAGATGTGTTCAAGTGCCATTACACCTTTAGTTCCAATAATGGGTTGAGCTGTTCTCGCAATTTCGTGACCGAATGACTGTATTTCCATATCATTAGGTACCGGGACGTCAAAGGTACTATTGAAAGAGCCTAAAACTGAGTTATTGAAATCTGCTACCAACACTGAATGGAAGAGACACCCAGCCTTGTCAGGCCACGGCTCACAGTTGGAGTTTGTAAGACATTTGTACTGTACTCCGGATACCCCCCCACTCAAATTTTCAGTCAAGGTTTTCTTGAATGAAGCACAGTCACTACATGTCGGGAGAACATCTTCGACAGGTGGGGGGCGTTTTTTCAGCTCATCCATTAGGGTACCTCTTCCCATTCGTCGATGTCAGTCACTCCGGCGTGCTCGAAGAGGCCACTCTCTTTATGGTCAGAGCCGTAAAATCCCCAACATGACTCAATGGTTTCCTCTTCTTCCTTATCGCAGTTCTCACATGTGTCAATTTTGTAGCGCTGGTACCCGTAAACCTCACCTGTCAAGAACTGGTCATACGATTTGACCTCGTTCTTTAGATACTCTTCAGCTTTCTCTGCGTCGACACCCAACTCTTTCATCTTCTCAGGTGTAGTGTAGATGAACCCTACCTGCCCACTGTCCCAAGGGCATGAGAAGGCCTCCGTGCTCATCGTAATGCCTGAGTGGTCATACAGGTAAAGAGGGAGTTCAATTCTGTTTTTCGGAAGACCTTCTCGGTACTCTTCAGGGTCTTCTTTCGGTTGCTCGTCTCCCAAAGTATACCTGGAGTGCCAACATACCATTATGCCGATATGGCCATCCCCCTCTTCTCTCCAATCGATTGGGTTTTCGTCGACCATGATTCGGAGATACTCATCATCTTTTTTGAATGTTGTCATCGTCTGCTCCTCAGTATTTTGAGTTCGTACTCAACTGCTCGGCCCATCCCTCGTAGACTTTCAAGAATGTCAAGCTGTAGAAGAGTATATTTTGTTAAATTGTTAAGGAGTTTAACGAGTATACGCTCTCGTGCGAGCGTATACCGTCTACGGTCCTTCAACTCAGGCCATGATTTAATAGCCGCATCAATCTCTATCATCTTTTCTCGCATGTTAACTCCGATAAGAGACATTCCAGGAATACCCCGTTGTTGCCGGTGATTCTCACCACATCATCAGGTAGGTATTCAATTGTGTTAATCTGAAGAGTTCTCGAACATGCCCCTTCATCAGGGTCAGTCCAATGAACCTCGTCACCTTTATGATACTTCTCTTTGCTCTTCTTTAACCAAGCTATCGCCTGCTTAAGAGCCTCAAGATGCACCACAGACGTAAAGGCGAGAACGTCGCCATTGGGATGGTAATGCACCCAATCTTCACCAAAGAAGAACTGTGCGTTAGTCGGTGTCATCCCGTATCGAGCTTCCTCTTCAGGTGTTAAGTGTTGGAGTGGTGCTGTAGCCTCCAACCAACGTAACCATTCAAACTGTGTATGAGCCGCTGACTCAGCACCAGAGTCTTCAATCCGTTGCTCCCAGAAGGCCGTTACTTTCTTTGCAGCAATATCTACACAGTCGTCACACTCGTGAACGTCGCAACTATCCCCCAGACATGTACCTCCATTGTCCAGGGCGCAGGAGCTCTTTGCTATCTGTACAGGCCACGCTTCAGGGTCATCAATACAACATTCTCTGATTTGGTCACGCATTTGTTTCATACATTCTTTAGCGTCCCAATCTTTTGGGATACGCCCCTCAGGAGATGCTTCACATTTTGAATTGAAGTACATGGTATCACAGGTGGCAATCCACACGAGGTCGGCCAATTCGCTCCACGCGTATGTGGCACTATGCCAGTCTCCCGACACAAACAGTTCATGCCCTTTAAGGATGAAATTTATGAGTCCAACACTTGTCCCCGGTTTTTGCCAACGGAGAAATTCAAAGGGAACTCCTCCTAGACTGGCTTGTTCATAGATAGTAACTTCGTGTTCTTTGAAACGTGAAGGTTCGAACCGCATGAATTACTCCTTATCGTCGTGGCACTCTGTAGGAACATCACAGAGGTTTTCAGCTGCTATTTTGGTGCATTGAATAATCGCACAGGCGTCTAAGACGAGCACGGGGCCACCACTTGGAACCGAGAAGCGGCATGATTTAACATTGCGAACTCCAATAGTAGCCAAATCGATAAGTACAAAAGTGGAATCCCACTCGTACATCTGCCGTGCCTCATACACGCGTACCACACTATCCTTTACGTGTTCGGCATACCCGCACACCACTCCGGAGTCACTCCCGCGTACAATCACATATGGAAGACCCTCACTATTTAACTGCGCATCATTGGACATATTGCATAATCCCCTTTCAGGATGTTGATGAATGACTTCCCTCTCGACGTGATAAGGAAGCATTTATTTTGGTTGCAAGTAACTAGAGCTACAAGCCCCTCACGTACTGCAAGTATCTTTTCTTCTTCGTATCTGTCTAATGCTGTTGTTGTAGGGTTCTGTATTGGGCATGCTACCCCACCACAGCTGTCTAGTTGCTCTAGAAATTGTCGTAATTTCATCCCTTCCCTTCCTGCTCACTCATCCATTCGTGAGTACTCAAATATCGGATTTCATCTTTTGTGATATACGCGGCACCTCCACCGAAAGCGTCAAGTCGCGCCTTACTACAAGTGTGAGAATACTCAAAACTAACGGAGTTTGTCGGACGCACGGAGCGTATCCAATGCTGTAGGAATCCACAGGCGTTAGCGGTGTTAAAGTTTTCATCATGCGTGAGCCACATAAACTTTGTGCCGTCAGAGTGTTTCTCAATACTCAACAAGAATCCGAACCCCTCATCAGGGTCATCGAAACCTCTCTCTTCCGCCCACTTCTTACGTTCGTCGTCTGTGAGCTCGTCCAACGTGGCCTCAATTTCAATTTCGTCTTCTATCCAGGTTATCTCGTCTTCAGTAAGCTCTGTTGCCCCTACAAGACTAGCAAGTGTAAAATAATCAGCCATGTGATTCTCCTATCCAGGTTATCTCGTCTTCAGTAAGCTCTGTTGCCCCTACAAGACTAGCAAGTGTAAAATAATCAGCCATGTGATTCTCCTATCCAGGTTATCTCGTCTTCAGTAAGCTCTGTTGCCCCTACAAGACTAGCAAGTGTAAAATAATCAGCCATGTGATTCTCCTA
>Ga0233415_10001502_pt1 | contig 10137 bp, 11 predicted proteins | sample Na_anoxic_12_MG_FD_188631 | JGI IMG/M metagenome (GOLD analysis project Ga0233415, IMG submission 188631) | Seawater microbial communities from Saanich Inlet, British Columbia, Canada - Na_anoxic_12_MG | ecosystem: Environmental > Aquatic > Marine > Inlet | place: Canada: British Columbia...
TAGAGCTGCCGCTGAAGATATAGTAACCAGACGTTCAGATGTAATATCTAAACTTAAAAAGGTCCCGGTTATAACTATTGCTGATTACCAAGCTTTGGCTGAGACGATCACAGGTTTACCGGCTGCTGGATGGGATATAAGACCTGGGAGCGAGGATTACCCTGATGACCCTATCTACAGGTTCGTGCTGTTGGTATCTCCCCCGTTACAGACATCAGGAGCTTTTGATTACATTATTGGAAGTGCAACAGGAACAACGCAAGCTGATTTAGATACAGCTGCGGCGGCTGGTAAGTTCTTATTTAAGCCTGATACGATATTCCCAGGGTACCCTTTATCAGGGCCTTTCAGGACGAGTGTTTTACAGTGTGTATTTAGGAAAGTTACTCCAGCATATACGGCTATAGTTTTTGATTGACATTTAAAATTAAATGAGGTAAAATAATATCATGTTAGATATATCAACACCTAAAGAATTATATGACGGGTCAACACTGCCTGTTCCTGATAAGATGACACATTCTGCAACAGAGTTGAATGATCGCATTCAGGAGCTTCAAAATTCAGTAGAGGATTCTGGTCAGACTCTCGATGCCGCAGATCCGGGCCAGCTTTCTAAAACGATGTTCGCTAATGGGGTTGCAGCCCAAAGTATGCTAGATACCGGAGGGGTTAATACCGTAGTCCTTACCCCTGTTACAGGGGCCAGTGGCCTGAGGCTCGCTACCCCTACAACCCCTGATTATACGCTGTTGAATGGTGCGATATTTACATTTAAAGCGAATAACACCAATACAGGTAATATGTCGGTCAATATTGGGCAGACAGCAGGTACGTTGATCGGAGCTTTATCCTTATATCTACAGGACGGTGCTACTGAGGTACCTGTAGGTAATATCATATCAGGTAACTATTATAGCGTTATGTACACTTCTGCTGGAGGTGGAGCATTTATAGTTATTTCAGAGACTGTAGGGAAAGTTTATGAGAGTGCATGGTTTGCTGTCTCCGCTGGGGATACAAATGTATTAACACATAACCTTGGCAGTATACTTATGTTTGCTCAAGTAATGTTTGCACCTGATGACACAGGATCACCGGACCTTACAGAAGTGATGATAACAAGCATATATACCGATCAAGGGGTAGATACAGGGGCAAGTATTCAGGATATTACGACTACTCAACTTACTATCCAATCGGGAGATACTTCTGTAGCAACAACTTACTCCCCTGCCGGAGGTGTAGTGGCCGCCCCTAGTGGATGGTATAAGGTAATTGCTAGACTACTGGCTTAAATAATAATTAGTAGGGTATAAAATATGACTACATTTAATTTTGAAGATGTTCCTCTGGATAAAAACGGGGATATAAATTTTGCTATGGGAAACCCGATGGCCCAGATCTTCGGGAGCCTAGACCTCCATGGTCTATATACGAAAATCTCTAAAAGTCAAGGAGCTGAAGCTCAGCCTACGAATCAGTGTATCGGTGGAAATATGTTCTTCACACAAAGCATACCTGCACCGGTGGACGTTCAGACAGTTAGATCCCTTAAGGATATATCCCCTCACCACGCATCATGCATACAGGCTAAGAAAAACTCTATGGTAGGGTTAGGGTTTATATCTGAGGGTGATGAGGTTACATGCTGTCAGCACTCGACAGAGTCCAGGCAAGAAGCAGAAGATAAGATCGTTTCATTACTTACCGGTGAATCATATATTATATCTAAGACTGATAAGGTATTAGATAAACTCACGTTAAAAGGGTTCGCTCACGAGCTAAACAGGGCTGTGGAGGATTTTCTTGACGCCGGTACCGGGTACTTGGAGGTGGTTAGAAATACCGGTGGGCACATTATAGGGATAAATTGGGTACCTTACGAGGATATCCGAGTAGCGGTAATAAAAGATTCTGATGGTAAAGGCCGTATCGTATATAAGTGTAAATCCACTATGGGAGGTATAGTAGGCGGCGGTGATCGGACATGCTCTATGTTCGGTAAAGCTAACAGGCAATGGGTTTATGATAATATATATAAAGGCTCGACAGTAAAGATCGAGCAGGTATCTGAAATTATAGCTTTCGAGTGCTCATCTAACATGTCACGCTGGTACGGATATCCTGACTGGCTATCGGCAAGTAGTTTCGTGACTCTCTTGGCCCTAAGTCTACAATACAAGTCAGATTTCTATACCAATCGAGGCGTGTTAGCTTACATAATGTCACTGTTCGGAAAAGTTGATACTGAAAAGTGGAATATGATAAAGGCGGCAGTAGGGGGGTCAGTAGGCGGGGGTAATAACTTTAGAAACATGGCTTTGCAGTTCGACGAGAAGGACGCTAAATTACAAGTCGATAAGCTGGCTACTTCCGATAAAACAGAATTACAGTTTGCTAAGGATACCGAAGTATACGCACTGAATATAGTGTCTGCACACAAAGTACCTTCTGTTATAGCGAATATATTATTACCAGGTAAACTCGGAGCATCTAACGAAACCGTTCAGGCGTTGATTATGTTCCAGCTTTTGAACATCGGACCTAAGCAAACTATCATTCAACAGACTCTAGGTAGAACACTGGGAGGGGACGAAGCTGATGGCGGTATCGGAGAATTAGGTCCTGAAGATTTCAGGCTCAGGAAAATTACAAGTCAGTTCGATATTCAGGGCCTCGATACAGTAGGTCGTATGCGTGAGGAAGCCGCTACCGCAACTAACGAGGACGGAAGCAAGCGGGATGTTTCGGCTGGCGTAAAATCATAGCCCCTTAAAGAAAGTTCACCCCGACTCTCTTTTATTTCACTTAGTAGGCCGATCTTGTCAGGAGACCGGCCTACTCTCACTATTTAATTTACCTATATACTCGTGAGAGTAACAGTACCTTGCAGCGTGGGCTATTTTGTGCCCATCTTCTTTAGTAACTGTTTTTGCATTTATGTAGTCAGCCCTAGTTTTCTTATTCTTGCTTGTGGGTTTCCAAAGGCCAGATTTTTCTCTATGCAAGCCCATAGACGGGTGTGATGTTTTTGAAAATAATCTACCCCCATCACTCAAAACTATCTCTGCCATGGCTTCAGATACTTTGTTACCTATACCTAACCCTTGGAACTCTGGAAGCACAACAGTTCTGTGCTCCCTCCACCCGTTACTGAAATTACCGTTAGGGAATCGGATGACGCTTGTGAAACATACAGGCTTATCACCTATACTCCCTACCCAAGCGTTGCATGATTTATTTATTTTTGAACTCAGATAGTGATGTTTACGGAACATCGGCCAAAGTGTTTGTGGGTCACAGGGTTTGAGGCTGATAGGTATGTTGGGTCGCCGAAGACACCCCCTTGATAACCACTTCTGGGTATCTGCATCGTATATGTGGTCAGGGCAAAGCCATTCTATAATGTCCCTGTGACAGGAAGCTATAACGAGCCTATTGATACTGTTGGATATGAAATATTTGGATAATGCAACGGATAAGCTCTTAGCTGTGTTCCTATCCACAACAGATGTGAACTCGTCTAAGGTATAAGACCCCCTATCTAAGGATAAGGCTATCTCTGCCCTATGTCTTTCCCCGTTGGACACATTAAGTATACCTCTTTTCCACACAGGTACAGACCTTAGGCCGCAGGCTATCAAAAGACTTTCCGCTGTGCTCTCGTCAGTGAAATTAGTGTAGATAGGTTTGTCGTCGAAAGTTGCATCTACGTTATCGTTCAGAGAGTTTAAAATGGTAGTCTTTCCTGATCCTGATGATCCCACAATTAGTGTGATTCCTGTATAAGGTAGGGCAGGTATTGGGAAGGATTCATCCACATCTACTAAATCATATTTGTCAAATATACTTTGGCTTTTCATAATATTTTACCTTAAATCCGATTTAGGGTGACGTTTAAAAACTGTAACTATTTGTTCCATTGAACTACTGTAAACTACACGTATGATTTGACTGTTTAGATCTACATCTAATATCTTACGAGTTCTAGATGACCGCTTTATAAAAGTAACACCCCTGTCATATTTAATAGCGTTCACTATCTGATTTTCCAGCTTAGTCGTTAGCTTAAAACCGAGACGTTCCTTACACCTCTTACGGGCGTGATGTCTATGATAGCTGGCTTGTTTTTCTTTGTCGGTTAGACTCAAGTGTCTAAACTCTCTTCCTACGTAATTCTTTATTCTTTTTAGGTGTCACATATTCAAGGTTATCAGCACTAGGGTTTGATATATTTGAATCCTTATGATGTACTTCATACCCAGTAGGTCTTAGACCTAAAAAAGCTTCAGCCACTAAACCATGAACAGTTCTGTTAAGTCTAATCTTTTGTATATAAATATTAACAAAGGGGTAGTACCCTCCACGTTTCGATTTCTGGTGCTTAAGTAGCCTTCCAGTTTTTAAATTACGGACCCTGCCTTTTGTACTAACAGCGTAATTAGTTCTACCTATTATAGCCCATCGCTCTACAGCTTCCTTCTTATTTATCAAAGTCTTTAAACTTGGCATCTTATAATCCCTTCTTCGCTCCGTAAAGAGCTAAACCTAAACTATCATTGATATCCATAAAATCACCTGGATTTATTTTATCGTGCGAATAATAGCAGAGACTACCCATGTTAGCCGGGTAAATATTCTTAACCTTTTTCGCTGGGTCAGGTGTCAGGTTCAGGGCCGCATAAGTTCGAGCCTGATTTATACGCTTCGGTACTGTACCCTTCCATTCTTGAGCCTGCACCAAAAGGGCTTTATGTGCCCCTACAAAAGCACCCATCATTATACCAGCTATTTGTCCTAATTGCAAGATTTTTTGGTAAGGTATTGGTATGCCTTTTTTACGTGAGGTTCTGGCATGTTCCATATTCTGTGACTCAACTATCAAAACGACCTCACAGTCAGGATGCAGGTGGCCGGAGATGGAAAAGCTTATACAGGCCTGAATATCGCTTACCATTTCTTGTACTTTATTTGCTGCTTGAGCTACAGCCTTATCTCCGCTGAGTCCTTTATTCGATCTCTTAAACACCGCAAGAGCTTGCATCTGGTCGGATACGATAGCGGCGTTAAGTAGCCTCAGGTCGGGATCTATCCCTATGTATAGTTTTTTAATCATGGTTCACCTCATCTTTCTTCATAGCTTTTTTAGTAGCGTCGCATAACTCCATAATTGTATTTACAGTAAATCTAGGAGCTATCATACCTATTGCAAGAACCCATAGGCTAAATATAATTAGAGCTACACGGTCGAGTACAGCCCTTTTTAATTTGTGTAATAGTTTTTTAATCATGGTTCACCTCCTTCGGCTTAAAAAGGTGTATAATATATTGACGACTCTTAAGGTCATAACTGTTGTCCGGCATCCTAACCGGTTTAGTTTTTTTAGAGTTAGGGCACTTGAACCACCGACATAAAGGGGGCCTATGTTCATATATTTTGCACAGCTTTTTCTTAGGGTCAAAAGCCCTACACCTCCATCTACCATCAGATTTCTTAATAAAGTATATACCTAACTCATATATCCAAGCACCTGTAGGTAAACCTTTAGGGTCAGGGTTTACATTACCTTTGTTAAGCTCTAAGACAATATTGTCACAACAAGCGTATTCGCATCCTTTACATTTCATCTTACTCATAATTACTTCACCTCCTTTGGCTCCCACGGAACTAATTTACCGTTGTCCCAAACAGGTTCAGCATACTTGTTCCATCGCCGCATAGATGCTGACTCCGCTGAAGCTAACACGTTAGGTGTAATCTTCATCATACACTCTACCATGATTCTCTCGATCTCTTGTACTCGATCTGTAACCTTATCATCGTCAGGACTCTCTCCCACTATCTCATCATGGATGAACATGGTAGGCATGTAACCGTAGATCAGATCACCTTCTTTAGCTAACCAACAGGCTTTTTGTACTTCGTATAGGGCGTCTAGTGCCCCTTCAGCCGAAGGTGCCTGTAACGCCCCACCGTTAGCAGCTTCACAGATACCGCATTTAGATCGGTGCATACCTCTGGGTGTATCATATACGTAGAACTTACGGGTTTTTTCATGCCCGTCCTCGTCGGTTTCCATCACAGGCATATGGTAAGTATCGAAACATTGTTTTTTAACGTAATCTAAATACGGTCCCATCTCAGGGTAAGTTTCTAGCCAAATCTCTTTAAGGGTTACGCCTAAGTCCTTAGATATTTCTACACCGTATGCAGATTTAGCGATGCTGCACATGGTAGGTATCCCCAGCATCCCAGGTAGTCCCAGTCCAACAGGCTTAGCCAGAGTTCTATAATGCTTATAGAAGTTACCCCACGAAACGCTTTCAACGACCTTACCTTTTTTCTTCTGGTCGGCAATATATGTTTTACAGAACTCTTCTGATAGACAATCTATGGGGCTTTTCTTTATTTGTTTAAAAGCTTCGTAGATGTCATTCTTGTTTTGAACCCCCTTGATACCTGTACCGTCTTCACCTGTGTCGAGGATACCTCTGAAAGTGGTGTCCAGATTATAAGCCATCTGTGCAGCCAAGTATGCATGAGTATCTACGCCGGCGTTTATCTTTTCAGCCAGCTCGGAATACCCGAATAAATCTATACACTTCTGGGCCAGTGTTCCCAGCTCCATACCGTTATAGTCGGTACTTACGATTACGTTACCTTCTCTCGGTATTGTACAAGGCCTAACCCTAGGGTCTACAGTCTGATCTGACCTTGAGGGGTACAATGAGCTGGCCCACGAGTGCGAGCGTCCTGTGAGGACTATGGGGCCGTATGAGGCACGTAATATTTTAGCAGGGGATGAGTTCCCATCTTCATCAGTATAGTACATCTTAGGAAGGTACTCGTTTACGATCTTTTTAATACCTTCACGCTCATGCCAGATAGCTAAAAGAGGGTCACGATCAGCAAAAGTCTCTGACCATTCAGCAGCAGTAGTAAGGCCTACATCGTCAGGCATGAAGTACTTATGACCTTTAGCTTTGCAGGTCTCCGCGAATGCGTAGGACTTTTTAGACTTATCAGCACCCTTCTTATCCATTTTTCCTATACATTCTGATATATTAGCCTCTATATTAGCCATGGCAGCGTTGATCTCTGTGCCCTGGATAATAGCCTGAGTGAACTTCTTACCTGATGTAACCTGTTTCCAGATACCTTCTTTTTTAAAAGCTATACGTGTAGAGTCGTTAGCCCATGCCTCTATATCTGGATTATCTCCTGCTATATTCCAGATGTGCTGGTGGAGTGGTCGCTTAGGGGAGTGCTCTGGCTCCGCTTTTTTCATCTTTACCGGGCATCCGCATAGCTTGTTTTTACGGTTAGTGGGTTGTTGAGAGTCAGTAGACGCATTACATTCTTCTGTATGATCTAGAGTGCCTTTAGCGTATGGCATAGCAGGTAGAGGTGGTGTCCTGAAGCCTGACTCGTTGAGAGGGTCGATAAGCCGTGGGTCTATAAACAGTGCATCGAACTGTGCAGCTATTTCTATAACTTTTTCAGGATCTAATCGTGTGCCAGCACATTCTAGAAGCCTTAAAGCCCAAGCACTTCGGTTTTTATATATCTCGGTAACGAACGGGTCATAGCCTGTCTTATCTATACAATCAGCACGAGCTTTTTCCTGTTCTTGGAATATGAGTCCGGTATTTATAGCATCATCTACCGCATAGGAGATAAATTTCTCACCCCACTTATTAGCCGGTACACCTTTATATATATGGTAGTTGGTGCGAGGTGCGTCAGGGTCGTCCTTAAGATCAGACCTGTCGATATTAAGATACTTCTTCTCAAGGGCTGCAAGAGAGTATTCGCACCGGATAATAACTCCGTTAATTTCTATGAATTTTATAGAGCCATGGAGGGTAATATTGAGGAGCTTCTCACGTATCATAGTATCATGTATCAGACCTTTATCCAAGGCATCGAAAATATGAGGCATCATATCATCGTAATTAAAAGCGAGGATACTTTCATCGAAAGCCATGTTATGCCCGATGGTGTGTGTACCTTCAGCCCACCACTTTTTAACCATGTCATCTACAGGGTGCTCCCACGGTGTTACGAGAGACCCTCTTCCGGTTTTAATCTCTCCGGCCTCAGCGTATGTCAAACACATCATTTCTGGGAGGGGGTTCGTGTAGCTCATCATCTCGGTTTCGGTATCGAAGGCTATGTATTTAGTTTCTTTACTCATGGGTTTTTCCTAACTCGACAGCATGTACGCCATCGTCTATAGATTCAAAATGAAAATTTTTATGTGCTTTTTTAAGGCACGCCAGTATCGTAATATTAGCCGCATCTAACAGGTGTTCCATGTTACCGTCCTCTTGGTGTAATTTCAGCCTACGGATGCTATCGGCAACATTATCGAACTGATTTTTACGTTGATTTCTATGAGGGCCATAACGGTAGCCTCCCATTTCCATACGATTGTGCATGAGATCAAGAACATGCTGCCACATAGGGTCTCCCCACTGAGCATCAGACATAGCTTGTCTGTCGGTTTTAACCGCATCAGGTTTCTGCCAGTACTCAGTGGCGGTTACATTAGCCTGTAGACGATCTCTTAATATATCATGTAGTGTTTTCACGATGTAACCTTATCAAAAATACCTGGGATACGTACCTGCATGTCAGCCAAAACCATGTTAGCTACTTCCTGCATCTGAGGGTGTGCTTTAGCCGAGCAGCGTAGTTTAAAGAAGTGCCTCCACTCCTGCAAGTTACCTGTTACTACGATCTCAGTTTTTAGAGAGTTCGGGAGGACACTACGTGCTTGTTGTGCTTGCCACGGTTTAACATCACTACGACATCGAGGGTCAGGGGCTACAGCATTTACGTATGAGCTTTCTGTTTCCAGCATAGCCTTACACCATAAATGCTCATTTGACCCGTCATAGTTGGAGGGTGTAGGGTCGCATCCAAGATATAACTCTTTATCATCATCGAACCAACAAGGTATAATAAACTCTACACCCTCTTTATAGTTCACGTACCGTGTAGACTCCTGAGCATAGCTAAAAGGTCTATGCCTTACGATCTCGTGAGTAACCCCACGATCACATATTATTTTATAGGAGGCTACTTGATGGGATAGTTTCTCAGCTACGGTAAGATCTTCAATATTAGACCACTTGGTAGCACATATCGAGCGTGTCGGGACAACACCACTCAAGTGGTCCTGTAGCATATCTTCAAACAATAGAGGTATTACTTTTGAAGCCGCTAAAGCTATAGCTGCCTGTACCTGCAAAGGTGCCCCATAAGGTTGTATACAGAAGTCTCTAATAGCTCTAGGATTACCTGAAATAAGTGGACCGTGGCCTAACCTATCGTTAGTCATTCGAATATAAGGCCTGTCCTCTACGGTTAATACCTCTACATACAGAGTAGGGGAGACAGTAAACACTATGTTACTATGCTCGATCATAGCATGATGCCCCCGGTCCAGAAGCATCTTAACGAACTTCTCCGCTGAATCGTCTGTAATTTTATCCTCAGACTTATAGCAAGTACGTCCAGCTATCTCGATAGCTTTTAGAGGATCACTTGTTACATCTAAATGTTCTACTGATGGTTTTAATAATTTCATAATGGTTTCCTTAAATTAAAGTCCTGAAGGTTTTTTAGAGTGAGGACAACTATCATCACACTCTACTGTATTTATTTTAACACACCCTAAACATGGCGGATCTTGAGGCCTGTCAACCGAGACGATATACTCCCTGAGGACACCGCCGATCAGTGACCTGAGGCACTCGTGTGAATGGTATTTGACTGCACAATCTCTAAGACTGTTGGTGAGTTCTGCTATTTGATGGTCTTTCAGTGCGGCTTTAGGGGATTTACTTGTAGGTTTTTTATTTTCAGCAGGTCTAGTTTCTGAGTTAGTCGAAGGTGTAGAAGGCACATGTCCGTCACAACTACACACACCTTTAGGTAGATCTTTACAGATTTTACACCCTCCTAAAGCGTAAAGTTTAGCACACGTATTACAAGTTTTCTTTTTTTCTACAGGAGGTATAGCCTCGAAACTCACACACCCTCCGGCTTTAGCTGTAGGGCTACCGGCGAAACATTCTTTAGTGTCCCACTTTTTACAGTCTCTACAGGATATAGCGAGAGGGTGC
>Ga0233415_10001504_pt1 | contig 10131 bp, 13 predicted proteins | sample Na_anoxic_12_MG_FD_188631 | JGI IMG/M metagenome (GOLD analysis project Ga0233415, IMG submission 188631) | Seawater microbial communities from Saanich Inlet, British Columbia, Canada - Na_anoxic_12_MG | ecosystem: Environmental > Aquatic > Marine > Inlet | place: Canada: British Columbia...
TTGGTGGCCCTGCGGGCTAAGGCGGTCCGGTTTCCGCCCCGGCTTGTCTTTGCCGATGAACAAGACTTACGCCCTGCACCCTGTACACTCAAGAACGTTTCACTGTTATCACGGCTTCGTGATATGTTTGTAACAATAGAATAGGTTGTTGACAAATAAGTAATGCCCGAATGTTCACGATGTTTTCCCGTTTTGTTCTCATGTATGCAAATGCATGGATGGGCCTGACAGGCCCGTAGAAGCCCGCTGAGTGGCCACCTCGTTTTCAGATAGCAGCGGCACCGGGAAAATGACCACAGCAAGCTGGGCGTTCTAGGGCGTGTCAGGGCATATTTCGATATATATGAAAGTATGAATATGTCCGGTGGATTGTGTATTGTATGCAATGGTATACCTATGTCTGGTCGGCGGGCGGGTGAAATGCAACAATTTATTGTTAGCGTTAACATTAGATGAGAATCATTCTCAACTAGAAAAATCAGGCAACATCACGGGCGCGTGATACCTCTGAAACATTTCAGACCATGCTGCAATGCAGCGAAAGATCATGCCGCAGCGCAGCGTAGAGGGGAAAAAGTATCGGTCTTTGAACACCGGGGCAAGGGGGGCATGGGGGGCTGGCCTGTTCTGTTCAATGCACCTCTAGATTTTCTCACAAAACTTTCTTTCTTTGAATATCAAGAGGTTAACTTTTCCAAGTGAAAATAGTTCTTGACAGGGTATGGTGAAAGGGTATATTCTATCTATAAGGGGTAGGGGTTAAGGAATAAGAAAACTAAGAAACCCCCCGGTGATGATGATACAGATAGGGTAGCTAATGGTGGATAATACAGTAGATAGTACACACTATGTAAATAGTTCATACTCTCTTCCCTTCCCTAGGGAACAACTGTACAGTACCAATGGTCATAAACGATCTAAGTCCTTGTTTGTAGAGTTACAGGCACAGAGGTTAGACGTACACACACCTTTCCTTTCACTACGTCCACAACACTCACTAGAAGTATCTGATGTACCCCTTGTACGTAACGCTATATCTCTACGTGATCTGTACATACGCTTTACTGTAGATGACCCAAGTGAAGTTACTTTTGCTGAAGCTGTGTTTGGTGATTGGTCCTTCTGGGAAAACATACTAGTCTGTGAATGGTTTAAGCCTTACCACGATGAATGGTCGCGTGTTACAGATGTTAAGCGTAAGCAAGAAGCCTTTGAAGTTATCATAGATGAAGTAAAGAGTAGGGGTAAAAACTCCTTCCAAGCAGCTAAGTACTTAGTAGAGGAACAGTGGAAGGGGAAGTCTTCTTCTGTGTCTGGTAGTGACAAGAGGGCTGTGCGTAGTGCTGCAAGGAACACAGCCACTGAAGCATTTGAAACATCTGGACTCAAGCAAGACTTGGAACGTCTAAAGGAACAAGGACACCTTAACTAATGGCCAAGGCTCCTACACTGACTTCGGTTAACTCAGGTTACTTCAGTACGTCTGCCCTTAACAATAACTTTACGGCAATATCTGAAGCCTTTGAGAACACCCTGTCTATTGATGGCAGTACTCCTAATTCTATGGAGGCTGACCTAGACCTAGACAACAACAACCTTCTTAACGCAGGTCAGATCAACACATCTTCGTTGTACGTTGCAGGTACCAAGGTTGTGTCGTCTTCAGCAGTTCCCTCTTGGGAAGGTGCTTGGGTAACAACTACCTCTTACGTGGTTAACGATATTGTATCTGAGTCAGGTAACACTTACATCTGTGTTGTAGCACACACGTCAGGTACGTTTGCCACAGACCTCTCAGCGTCCAAGTGGGAGTTGTTCGCTAGTAAGGGTTCCTCTGGTGGAGGTACAGGCGACCTAGTAGCCGCTAACAATCTTTCAGACGTCGCAGACGCGGACACAGCTCTAGCTAATCTAGGCGGTCTTACTACAGGCATTGCTGTCTTTAAAGACTCCTCGGCGGCAGATGTCCGTGCTACCATCTCTGCCCAGACACAGGATGACATCCTAGATGACTTGGCAGGTCTTACACAAGCGGCTAACAAGGTACCCTACTTTAACACGTCTACTACGGCTGCCTTACTAGACTTCCTAGATGAGGACAACTTTGTTAGTGACAGTGCTACTGCCCTTGCGTCTCAACAATCTATCAAGGCATACGTAGACACACAGTTAGTTGGTGGCCTTACCTTCCTAGTTTCTACTGATCTGTCTAATGATAGTACAGCAGACTTCACAGCATTCTCTAGCAGTAGCTACGACTCTTATATGTTCCAGTTGAATAATGTAGTACCTTCATCAGACGGTGTCACTCTCCGTATCAGGGCATCAACAAATAACGGATCATCCTTCTTATCGACCTCTATTTACGATTACGCTATCGACGGGTCTGAAAGGGATTTCTCAAGTAACGATAGTACTAATGTAGCTACAGGAGCAGACGGTAGTTCATCTTGGGCCATTACACCTACAGGGGTAGGGTCATCTAGTAATGAGTACGGTGTTTCTGGACAAATTTACGTTAACGGTCCACACCTTTCCAAGTACACAACTATGACAGGTAACACTGGTTACCACGATAGTGCTGACAGGATTGTGATCTCGCACGTCTACGGAGAGTCTAGGACCACTACAGCAGTAGACGCTTTGAGGTTTTACTACAGTACTGGAAACCTTGAGTCAGGAACTATAACAATGTATGGGTTAAAAAATGCGTAAGAAGGTTAACGGTCGTGTCGTTGTATCCTCAGAGGCAGAGGATAAAGACTGGGAGCGTCAGCTAAAGGAAGACGCTAAGTCTTTTAAGAAAGAACAGGAGGCTAAAGATTTAACTAAGGCAACGGCTTTGGATGATCTTGATGTTCTTCTGAACAAACTGTCTATGGAACGAGATCAGTTTTACTCGGCAATTAAAGCTCTTGGCTGAACTAGAGCAGATACGAATAGCTGCCGAGGAAGACCTAGAGACATTCATTTCCCTTGTAGCTCCACAACAAGTTCTAGGGGACTGTCACAAAGAAGTGATACAGTGGTGGACTAGGGAAGATGCAAAGAAGTACCAGCTCCTCTTGTTCCCAAGGGACCACGGTAAGTCTCGCCTAGTAGCTTACCGGGCAGCGTGGGAGCTTACCAAAGACCCTACTATCCGTATCTTGTACATATCAGCCACAGCAAACCTCGCAGAGAAACAACTAGGTTTCATCAAGAATATCCTTACTTCTCCTGTGTACCGCAGGTACTGGCCAGACCACATAGAAAAAGAAGAGGGTAAGCGTTCTAGGTGGACAGCAAGTGAGATATCCCTTGACCACCCTCTGAGACGTCAGGAGAACGTCAGAGACCCATCTATCTTTACCGGTGGTATGACTACCTCCCTTACTGGTCTACACTGTGACATAGCTGTACTGGACGACGTTGTTGTAGCAGAGAACGCCCTTACCAAAGAAGGTAGGGATAAGGTTGAAAGACAGTACTCTCTTCTGTCTTCTATCGAAGGAGCTGACGCTTGTGAGTGGGTTGTAGGTACTAGGTACCACGCTAAAGATTTGTACCAGTCTCTCCTAGACATGCGAGAAACTTTGGTCGACCGAAAAGGAAACATCGAAGGTGAACGTTCTATCTACGAAGTTTTGGAAAGACCCGTTGAAGATATAGGAGATGGCTTTGGAGATTTCCTTTGGCCTCGTCAACAGCGCAAAGATGGTAAGTGGTTTGGGTTTGATGCCAAGGTACTCGCAACTAAAAGAGGTAAGTATCTCGACAGGGCGCAGTTTAAAGCTCAGTACTACAATGACCCCACTGATCCAGAGTCAGTACCTGTAAGGACAGACAAGCTACAGTACTACGAACGTAAGCAGTTAAAACAGGAAGGCGCTTATTGGACTTACCGTGGAGAACGTTTAAATGTTTATGCTGCTATCGACTTCGCTTTCTCTCTAAGGGCAAAAGCAGACTTCACCGCCCTCGTAACAATAGGCGTAGATGCTGACAACAATATCTTTGTACTGGACATTAAAAGGTTTAAAACAGAGAGTATTAGTGAGTACTACAAGGAAATCTTTAACGCCTACATGAAGTGGGAGTTTAAGAAGATCAGAGCAGAAGTTACGGTGGCTCAATCAGCTATCGTGAAACAACTCAAGGATCAAATCAAACAACACGGACTGAAACTTTCTATCGATGAGTTTCGTCCTAACAGAAACCAAGGTAGTAAGAAAGAACGGATAGCTGCCATACTTGAGCCAAGGTATGAGAACCACCAGATGTGGCACTACCGAGGAGGTAACACTCTGTTCCTAGAGGAAGAGCTACAGTCCCGTAACCCAGCACACGATGATATTATTGACGCTCTAGCTAGTGCAGTTGACATCGCTGTGAAACCCGGAAAGAAAGCAAAGTCCTATCGTCAAAACAATGTTGTCTTTGATAGCAGGTTTAGAGCAGGTGCGGCAGCTTGGAGCTAATTGATACATGAGTACTACGGTAGACTTTGACAACCTTATTGACCCAGACCAGATTGCCGTGGAGATCGCGGAGTCGTGGCGTGAGTGGGAGATGCTTCGGTCTTCGTGGACCCAGCGTACTAAGGAGCTTCGTAACTATGTGTTTGCTACGGACACACGAACAACTGGGAATGCTGTACTACCGTGGAGTAATACTACGACTACTCCAAAGCTGACGCAAATTCACGATAACCTACACGCAAACTATGTGGCTACTATCTTTCCCCAAAACCGTTTTGTTAAGTGGTCCCCTCATACTATGGATGCTTCTGTCCAGTCTAAGGTAGAGGCCATTGAATCGTACATGGCAAATGTTGTTGACAACAGTGGCTTCCGTGTAACAGTAGGGCACTTACTGTCTGACTGGATTCTTACAGGAAACTGCTTTGGCTACGTAGACTGGCAAGAAGACATTATTTACAAGGATGACTTTTCTTCGGCTACTGGGTACAAGGGACCGGTACTTCGTCGTATCTCCCCTTACGATATTAACTTCAACCCAACGGCCCCTTCATTTAGAGAAAGCCCTAAGATTGTTCGGTCTATTAAAACAATGGGTGAGTTGGAACGTCTGGTACAAGCCGCTGAAGGTAATGTCTCTGCCAAGGCAGCCTATGAAAAACTTCTAAAGACTCGCGCCCATGTGGCTACTACAGACGTGGGTTACGAGAAAAGCGAAGGTTACATAGCCGATGGCTTTTCCTCTATTCAACAGTACTACGAGAGTGACTACGTTGAAATCTTAACGTTCTACGGGGACTACTACGATAAGTTAGCTGGTGTTTTGTACAAGGACCAGATTATTCAAATAGTGGATCGTGCTTGGGTTATCGACCAGCAGGACAATCCTTCGTGGCTTGGGCGGAGTGCTGTGTCGCATGTATCCTGGAGGCCACGCCCCGACAATCTCTGGGGTATGGGTCCGTTGGATAACCTAGTCGGGATGCAGTATCGCATCGACCACCTTGAAAACCTTAAGGCGGATGTGTTTGACCAGATTGCCTACCCTATTCTAAAAATTCAAGGCGACGTGGAAGACTTTAACTTTCAGCCCGGAGAACGAATTTATATGGGGGACGAGGGTAACGTAGATTATCTCCGTCCTGACACTACGGCCCTTAACGCAGACTTCCAGATACAAGCCCTAGAACAAAAGATGGAAGAGATGGCGGGTGCTCCTAAGCAAGCTATGGGTATTCGGACACCCGGTGAAAAGACAGCCTTTGAAGTACAGTCGTTGCAAAACTCAGCAAGCCGTATCTTTGAACACAAGGCCGGTCACTTTGAACGAGAGTTTCTTGAGCCTGTCCTAGACGATATGCTTGAGCTAGGTCGCCGTAAACTGGATGGTATAGTCGAAGTTGAAAACGAAACAGAAGATAATAAAGGTAGTCTGTTTGAGTTAATCGACTCATCTGATCTTACAGGACAGGGTCGTCTTAAAGCAATAGGTGCTCGTCACTTCGCAGAACGTGCGCGTAGAGTACAGCAAGTGTCTACCCTTCTGCAACTACAAAGTAACCCTGCTATCGCACCCCACCTGTCCGGTAAAGAAATGGCTCGTATGCTGGCCGAAGAGCTTGGTGAGCGTAACTTGTTCGCGGCCAATATCGCTATCGAAGAACAGCTTGAGACGGCTAAGGTACAACGTAATGCTGAGATTCAGGACAATGTAGAGCAGCAAGAACAGATGGCAGCAGAGGACGCAGAGTTTCAAAACCTAGAAGCTGAGATTCAGCGCATTGAAAATGACCCAGCTTCCTTTGAAGAAGAGGTAGGTTAATGGCTAAAGACCCACGTCTAGAACGCGCTGGTGTGTCTGGCTACAACAAGCCGAAGAAAACTCCGGGTCACGCCACTAAGTCTCACGTTGTTGTGGCAAAAGAAGGCGACAATATTAAGACTATCAGGTTTGGGCAGCAGGGTGTTACTGGTGATAAGAAGCCTACAGCTAGGCAGAAGTCATTCAAAGCCCGCCACGCTAAGAACATTGCCAAGGGCAAGATGTCAGCGGCTTACTGGTCCAATAAAACTAAGTGGTGATAATGATACATTCTGCATGGCTAAAGGGTGTCAAAGCCGCCGACAGAGACAAACGAACACAGGAAGTAAAGGCATACAGCAAAGCCTTTGCCGACCTTACGGAGGTCTTGAAGACAAACTTCAAGAAGAAGCCCTCCGACAGAGATTACAGTGACGGCTGGAACCACCGGCAGATTGCTGTAAACGAGTACAATAGTGTACTCGATGACTTACTAAAACTTCTTAACCTTGAAGGGAACACTAAATGACCGGGCAAACCATAGCTCAAGACGGCCAGTCTTTTGTAAAAGAACTGGTAGAAGCACGGGGAGAACATTGGAGTGATCCCGAAGTAATTGCTAAAGGGAAACTGGAAGCAGATGTCTACGTTCGTCAACTAGAGCGACAGGTAGAAGAACTTCGGGAAGACCTTGGAAAACAAACCAAGGCTACTACATTGCTTGAACTACTTCAGGAAGGCTCACTCGAAGCACCTACGAGTAAACCTGAAATGCTTCAAGAGGAAGGTGACACTAGCAAGAATGACACCAGTTCTGAGACTAGTGATGAAGATCGACTCAAAAGCCTTGTTGAGCAAACCCTGACCCAACGAGAACAAAGTGCTACGGCAGAGCAGAATAAAGCCTCTGTTGCTGAAGCCCTTCGTAACAGCTACGGCAACGAAGCGGATAAAGCTATCGAAGCAAAAGTAAAGGAACTAGGAGTTAGCAAGAACCGTCTTATGGAGCTTGCTGCTGAATCTCCTTCTGCCTTTATGGCTCTCATGGGAGAAGTCAGTAAACCTGTACGCAACCTTGCGAACAGCTCTGTACGGACTGAGGGGTCTAATTTGAAACCCTCTGGTGAACGAGACTTCCAATACTACCAACGTCTGCGGCGTGAAAATCGTAGTGCTTACTACGAGCCAAAGGTACAACAACAGATGTTTGAAGATGCTAAACGTCTAGGAAGTAATTTCGGACACTAGGTAGTCACTGAAAGGAGACTGCTATGGCTGGTATGAATACTAGTAATATGGACCTGCTCACTCGCGCTGAGATTTGGTCCACCGAACTGAAGGAAATCCTTCGGGACGAAATGCAAGCTACGAAATACGTACGTACGCTTGATGGCTTTCCCGATGGTACAACCTTCACCATCCCGTCTATCGGACAAGCGCAGGTTGACGATTACGAAGAAGATACGGCGGTTAACTACCGTCCTTTGGACACTGGTGAATTTCAGTTCTCCATCGACGAGTACCTGACTTCGGCAACGTACATGACTAAGCAAGCGGAACAGGACGCCTTCTATAGCGCCCAAATGATGTCTCGCTTTGTTCCTGAGATGGAACGTGCAATCATGGCACACTTTGAAACAAACACTTTGGCAACGCCCGAAGATGGTGTTTCAGCTAACTCGAACGAAGCCATTGACGGTGTAGAACATCGTTGGGCTGGTTCTAACTCAGGGCTTATTGAGACGGCTGACTTTGCCCGTGCTCGGTACGCTTTGAAGCGGGCCAACGTTCCTGATCGTAACCTTGTTGCAATTGTTGATCCCTCGGTTGAATACCATATCAACACTCTTACGAACCTTGTAGATGTTTCCAACAACCCTCGTTGGGAAGGCATTGTGAATGATGGTATTGCTTCTGGCATGACTTTTGTTCGCAACGTGTACGGCTTCGATGTGTACACCAGCAACTATCTTGCTGATGTCACTGACGGTGCTTTGCCTGACAAGGACAACAACAACATTGACTTCTCTTCGGTAAATGGGAAGGCAAACCTGTTCTTCTCGGCTGATGGCTCGGTCACTCCTTTTGTGGGTGCTTGGCGTCAGGAACCCAATGTTGACATGGAGTACAACAAGGACTTCCAGCGTAACGAGTTTGTTATGTCGGCTCGTTATGGGGTGTCTCTGTATCGTCCTGAAAACATGGTTCGTGTTATCACGAAACCAACTGTGTAAGAAAGGAGGTCTGATATGTCTTACACTAATGCTGACGGCCTCTACATCCTGACTGATGAAGATCAGGGTGCAGTTAAAGATCAGGGTAGCGCGGCTCTCTTTGCTCGGAAAACTATGATCGTAGACATCCCTGATGCTACGCTCATTCCTAGCTCGGTCGCAACCCCTGCTCCAAATGATCCGTACATCCCTGCTGGGGCGTACATTACTAACGCTTGGTTGGTAGTTGAAACAGCCTTTACTTCGGCTGGCTCTGCTACTCTTACCATTGGTACCTACGATTCCGCAGCGGCTGCTATTGACGCGGATGGTGTTGATGCTACTGTTGCTAAGGCTGCTCTCGCAGCTAACCTAGCAGTAGCTTGTGATGGTGCCCAAGTTGGAGGTACCGCTACTGTCGGTGCCGCTAACGCTTACGTTCAGATGATCTACGGCACCGCCGTGTTCACTGCTGGTAAGGGTAAGCTGTACATCGAGTACATCGAAGTGTAACTCTTTGGTTGGGGCGGCTTAACTAAGTCGGTCGCCCCTTCCTTTCTTTAAGGATGGAGATTTACCTAAATGCCTAAAGGAAACCCAGCCGGGTACGCAAAGCCAAAGCCTCGGCCAGTACCAAAGCCAAAGCCTCGTCCGTGGTCTTTGAACACAGGACAGGTAGGACGTCCTCGTCCTCGTCCTACAATTGATGAGCGCATGGAGATGGACATGCGAAGGGATATGCGGGAGCGAGGTAAGAAAGAACTTGAAAGATCGCTTCGTGAGAAAAAAGGAACTATGGTCTAATGGCTACTAAACCAAAACCAAAATCAGTAAGGCCGAAAGTACGGGCAGAGCAACCGGGTACTAAGCCTATGCCAAACCCTCGCCGGGGTCCGTTAGAGGAATCAACACAGGGTGTAATCCCTCTTATTAAAGAACGCGGTCAGTCCTCTGGAGATGGTGCAACAGGATCGTGGCCGGATAGCGAAGGTATGCAAAAGTACCTTAACGCTATTAAAGAGAGAAAAGGAACTGATACCTAATGGCTAACATTAACCACTCAGCTTTAACGGACCCTTACTTGCACGAACCTATTGGTGCTGCTTCTGCTGCTAAGGGTAAGGTGTATGTATCTGACGGTGCTGGTAGTGGTACATGGCATTACATTGATGCTGGTTGGGGTTACTACAAAGACAACGCCACCGCTCAAAACTTTACGACTACACCGACCCTTTTGTCTATTAACGGAGGGGACTCCACTACTGCTGAGACTTACCTACCTTACGCTATACGAGGTAGTGGTTCTTTATGGAACACCACCACAGACAAGATCACACCCATTCAAGCTGGGGATGCTTACTCAGTTCGACTAGACCTTCCTGTTACTGCTGAGGGAGCCTCGCCTACACAGCTTACCGTTGAACTAGATATTGCCGGTAGCACTTATGGTTCAGCTATAGTCATTGTTAATCATTATGAAGTTACGGGGAAATCTACTCCTTACACTATATCTATCTCCTTTCCTGTTTTTGTTGGAAGTACTTTTATCGCAAATGGCGGGCAGTTCTGGTTGACTACAGACACGGGTAACTTGGATGTTACAGCTCCTGCTATTACGCTTGCAATGTTGAACAATGGGGCGAACGTATAATGGCAA
>Ga0233415_10001506_pt1 | contig 10124 bp, 9 predicted proteins | sample Na_anoxic_12_MG_FD_188631 | JGI IMG/M metagenome (GOLD analysis project Ga0233415, IMG submission 188631) | Seawater microbial communities from Saanich Inlet, British Columbia, Canada - Na_anoxic_12_MG | ecosystem: Environmental > Aquatic > Marine > Inlet | place: Canada: British Columbia...
TGATGATCGGTAAGCCATTGCTCAACTTGCGCAAACGTTTTTGGAAAGAGGATTACTTCTGCTGAATTATCACCATCTTCAATCTGAATGAATGCCATACGATCACCTTTTTTGGTGACGATATCTTTGCGTGATTTGAGTAGTCCACATACAGTAGCGCCATATTCTTGTTCGCCACGATGCTGCTGTGCGGCTGCAAGCGTATCCTCAAATGAAGAGGGCTTAAACCAATCTAACTGTGTGCGATAGGTATCCATTGGATGTGCACTTAAATAAAAACCGATAACTTCTTTCTCTTTTTCCAATGTTTCTCGATTAGTCCATTCTTTCAGTGGTGCAAATGCGTGTGGCTCATTTTGCTCGGCTAACTGTTGCGCAGTCGCAAAGAGCCCCATTTGTCCGGTTTCTTTATCTCGCTTATAGGCAATCGCTTTATCAATGATATGTGAAAGCTCTGCATGTTGCTGCGCGCGCGATCCGGGCAACGTATCAAATGCGCCGGCACAAATAAGATTTTCCATAACTCGCTTATTGCAGACTCGCAGATCGACTCGTTTACAAAAATCATAGAGATCTTCGTATACTCCCTTTTTTTCCCGCTCGGCAATAATACTTTCAATCGCAGTGAGCCCTACATTCTTGATACCATGGAGTCCAAATCGAATCCCTCCTTCGCAGACCGAAAAATCGACGAGAGAGCGATTAATATCTGGCGGGGCGATACCAAGGCCAGAACTTTTCGCTTCTTGCAAATAGAAGGACATTTTGTCTGCGTGAGTGGCTTCAAGGGATATGAGGCAGGCCATGAATTCAGCGAGGTAGTTTGCTTTCAGGTATGCAGTCTGATATGCGATCAGCGCATAGGCAGCAGAGTGAGATTTATTAAAACCATAGCCAGCAAAGTAGGCCATGAGATCAAAAAGCTCGCCTGCTTTGCGTGCATTAAAGCCTTGCTTTGTGGAACCCTCAAGGAATATTTTTTTCTGCTCGGCCATTACTTCAGCTTTTTTCTTACCCATTGCACGTCGGAGGATATCCGCTTGGCCGAGTGTATAGCCCGCAATGGTGGAAGAAATTTTCATTACCTGTTCTTGATAGACGATTACGCCGTAAGTTTCTTTTAGTACCGGTTCCAGCTCTTTAAAAAGATAGGTAATTTTTTGGCGGCCGTGTCTTCGCTCAATAAAATCATCTACCATGCCTGAGCCAAGTGGACCCGGACGATAGAGTGCGTTTACTGCAATGATATCTTCAAACTGTTCGGGTTGCAGTTTGCGAAGTACTTCTTTTAGGCCGCTTGATTCAAGCTGAAATACTCCAGAGGTATCTCCTGCGCAGATGAGCTTAAATGCTTTTTCATCATCGAGCGGAATTTTATTCATATCGAGCGTAACGCCATGATTTTTTTTAATCTGTTTTACTGCGCGATCAATGAGCGTTAAGTTTTTTAATCCAAGAAAATCGATCTTTAAAAAGCCGATACTTTCAAGCTCTGTCATCGCATACTGTGCCACGAGTTCGTTACTTTTGGGTGGCACGTAAACCGGCAGTACTTCATCAATTGGCTCAGGAGAAATTACAATCCCGGCTGCGTGCTTTGATGCGTGGCGCGTTAAGCCTTCAAGTTTGCGTGCGAGTGTGAAAAGCTTTTGTGCTTTAGGATTACTTTCAATCAACTCTTTGAGGCGAGGTTCTTGATCGATTGCTTCATCGAGTGAAATTTTTAATTGATCGGGAATTAAGTTGGTAATTGCATTTGCGTCTTCAAATGGAAATCCTAATGCACGTGCAACATCTTTAATTACCCCTTTTGCAAGCATCGTACCAAACGTAATAATATGGCAGACCTTATCGTGTCCATAGTGATCACGTACATAGTTAATCACGCGATCTCGTCCCTCGATACAAAAGTCGATATCGATATCAGGCATGGTCACACGTTCTGGATTTAAAAAACGCTCAAAAAGAAGGTTATATTTGAGTGGATCGATGTTAGTAATTTGTAATGCCCAGGCAACCAATGATCCAGCTGCCGATCCTCGTCCTGGTCCTACGGGAATGCCGGTGCGATAGGCCCATTGAATAAAATCACTTACTACTAAAAAGTATCCAACAAATCCCATGGAAATAATAAGGTCCATTTCCAGATCTAAGCGTGCTTGATATTGATCGAAGATAGTTACATCAAGTGCATTACGCGCTTTTAAATCATCGAGCCCTTTTTGGCACAATGCTTTAAAAAACGTTTCAGGTGTATGGGATTCAGGGATTTCAAATTTTGGGAAAAACAGTTTATCTGTTTCGAATTCAAAGTCGCACATATCTGCGATTTTTCCGGAGTTCCAAATTGCAGCAGGGTGCTCAGGAAAGAGATCGAGCATCTCTTGCGCATTACGCAAACGGACGCGGCAATCGCCAAAAGTATATCGATTAGGGTTATCGATACGTCCGTGTGTTTGGATAGAGAGCATAACTTCGTGCGCTTCGTGGTCTTCTGCCGTTGCGTAATGAGAATCGCCCGTAGCTACGAGTTGAATATTTTTTTCAGCGCTGACGCCATAGAGTAGTTTATTTAATACTTTTTGATCATCTTGATCTTCCGGCTGAATTTCTAAGTAAAATCGCTCCGGGCCAAACGTGTTTAAAAACCAATCAATGCGCTCATCGGCGAGTTCTTTTTTATTATTCATGAGCAGTTTTGGAATATGGCCGCCCAAGCAGGCAGAGGTAACGATTAATCCTTCGCTATGCTTTTCAAGCATGCGATAATCGATACGGGGTTTAAAGTAAAAGCCTTCTTTGTATGAAAAGGCGATTAGTTTACAAAGATTGCGATAGCCGATTTTATTCTGCACAATCAAAACAATGTGATAATACTTATTATCCGCATTTTTAATGGTTGCATCTTCAGTCAGATAGGCTTCCATACCAAGTACTGGCTTGATAGATGCTTTTTTGCATAATTCAAAAAACTTTACTGCACCAAAAATATTACCATGATCAGAGATGGCAAGCGCTTTGAATTCATTTTCTTGGCCAAATCGAATAAGACGCTTGAGTGAAATAGCGCCATCTAAAAGAGAGAAGTCTGTGTGAACGTGCAAGTTTGTAAAGTGGTGCGACATAATATGTTGTATATAAAGGGTTTAAGACGTTCAGTAAAGTGTACGTGATTATGCGCAAAATGTTTATTAAAAAATTAAAAAAGCGCTCCGGAAATAATTCCAAAGCGCTTTTTTTATACTCTTAATAAGAGATTATCCGCGAGCGCATCTGTTACATCCGCTGCTTTTATTTGTGCGGGCATCTCTACGATTTTGACGACGATTAACGCCAAGTACTGCACCCGTAGCAACGAATGGAGCTGCTACTGCTGCGCGTACTGGACCACGTGGTTCATAGCGAGCATTGCGATTTGTGGTAGTTGTAGTTCTACGGCATCGGCCACCACGGCAACTTGTAGTAGTTTTTCCGCGTCCAGCTTCAACTGTTACTGCTGCTACTGCAAAAATTGCAACAATTGCAAATAATACATTGCGTGAATTTTTCATACCATTTCCTTTTTTATAAAAACTATCGGCGTCTTCTGCCGCCTCTATTACCATTATTATTTCTTCTATCGTATCTGCGGTCACTGCGACGTGCTGCACCACCAATAGCTGCAGCTGTTAATGCTGCTCCAGCTATTACAGCGCCTGCATTGCCGCGATCATCGCGATCGTAACGGCTATCATCACGATAGTTACTTCTTACTGCAGAGCGAGTAAATGGCCCCGCTTCGACGCTAATTACTGCTACTGCAAAAAGTGCAGCAACTGCGAGTAATAGACTGTTTGATTTTTTCATACTGTTTCCTTTTTTAATAAACGCCCCGGCGCAATGCCCAGCCGTCGCTAAAGCTATGGCGGGCAGGCCGGGACGTTTATTTAGTTCGTTTGAAAGGGGAGATTAGCTAGTAGGTCCTTGTGCTTGATTTCTCCAAGCACCATAACGGTCTGCTACTGCTTGACCAGCTTTGCGTGCTCTAGAACCAAAGCCTTTAGCAGCTTTACCTGTTTCAGCTGCGCCTTTGCCGATAGTACGACGAGTTACGTCGTATGGTGCTTGCATTCGTTTACCAGCTGTTTCAAGTGCTACACCTGTGCCTTGTTGCTTATTCATGCCATCTTTTTGCATTGCTCGCCCACCTCTTTCAACTCCCATACCAGCACCTTTAAGTACAAGTACAGCAGCGGCAGTAATAGCAGCTGCTGCTGCAAGTTTTTGTCTGCGAGTAAGCGTGCCATCTTTGTACGCTTTTCGGAAATCTTTTACTTTATCATTGAAATTGCTCATTGGAGATTTCGCTTCTACAGAAACAGAACCAAGAGTAAGAGCTACAGCTACTGCTGCAAAAATCATACGTGAGTTCTTCATACCAGACTCCTTTTTGAGGGGGTTTCCCTCTTTTTGTGGAATAACACCATGCTATTCCTTCATTCTCACCATACTTAATCAGGATGAGAGAAATCAAGAGTTTGGGTGTGATTTTAGGCTTTTTTGATAAAAAAGCTCAATAAGGAAGTGTGGTTTTATCAAAAGTCGTGATAAAAAGCGCAAATCATTGCATGATTAATCCGCTATCTTATACTGCATTAGTGGATATTTCTTTCTACCGATTGGTTTTGGCTTTCCATTATCATGGCGGCCTTTGCCAAGCCGTCGCCAAGGCTATGGCGGGCAGGCTAGGCAGCATGAAGTATTTTGCTTGCCCAAAATACCTCAACTAAAAGGGCATATAAGAGAAGTTTCTCTTATATATCTCTCTGCGCTTGAAACGCTTTATCATTCGCCTATTACCCATTCAGCTACTTACACTTTTTTCCGCTAGAGCGGCTCAGAGAGCTGTCAAGCTAGATCAGATTCGCTTTATATATAATGGTAGGTTTGAGCGTAATTTTTTGATACGATTTGCTCATGTATTTAATTAAAAAACAATGCGATTCCGACCTAGCTTGTCGGATGTCTGAGCCGCACATGCAACGCAGCACTGTAGCGTACTCCAAGTAAGAGTAGGCGAATGATTGATCATTCAAGCGTAGAGAGATCCATAAGAGATGCTTCTCTTATGTGCCTTTGTATTAAATGTATTGGGCAAGCAATACATTTACACTCCCCGTGCAGGGGCGAAGTTGAGAAAAAAGATTACAAAAAATGTTGTAGAAAGTGATGCGCGCTAATGCAGTATAAAAGGCGAATTAATCACGCCCTTGATTACACTATATTCTGCGCTTGCTCACGTGCTTTTTCAATCTCTACTTTTACATTAATCGCCATTGAGCTGATTTTACTATCAGAGCATTTGGCGGTAATGGTATTGATTTCTCGTGCAAGTTCTTGGAGGGTAAAGTCGATACGTTTACCATTTTCTGATCCGGGTGCATCCAAAAGCGTATTCATATTTTCAAGGTGGCTTTCAAATCGTACGATTTCTTCATGAATGTCGATTTTATCTAATACAGAATACAAAGCGCTTTTGCGTGCATCAGCTAGATCGCTTGCATCACCTTCAAGATCGTTCATCAGATCTGAAAGTTTTTGCTTTTGTTCTTCCATGTGGGTGGTAAAGCGAGCGTTGATATCGGTAATTTCTTTTTTCATGGATGTTAAGCGATTATGGATATCTTTTTTGAGTTGCACTCCTTCTTTTTCTCGCTCTTTGAGTACGAGTGCAATCAGTTCATCTGCAGCTTTTAATACCGCTTGGGCTGTTTGCTTATCCATTGCTTGCTCTTCTGTTGAGAAGATGTTGGGCAAACGGACGAGTGCATCAACTGAAAGATCTCCCGAAGCATTTACTTCTTTTTTGAGTTGCGTAATTGCTTTTTCATAGCTGCGAGCGGTGCTGAGTGCGGGTACTACGGCACCTTTAAAAATAGAAGGATTATCAACGTATACGATAAAGGTAACGTACCCTCGAGTGAGTGCTTTTTTAAATTTCTTAATAAGCTCTGTCTCTAAGTAAGAAAGCGCGGGTGGAAGCTTTGCATTCAGCTCGAAATAGCGAGAGTTAAGCGCTTTGAGTTGCAAAGAGATGTGCGCTTTTTGATCCTTGCCTTTAGTGATAGTGATTGTTTGGGCGGCATAGCCCGTCATGCTTCGTATCATTTTTATTCCTAAGCAAGTGTAGTATAAACGTTTTGCACATCGTCATGATCTTCGATTGCAGAAAGGAACTGCACCGCCTTATCGCTTTGCTCATCAGAAAGCTCAGTATGCTGTTGGGCTACCCATTCAAGTTCAGCGTGTTCAACTTTCATATCAGCTGGATTAATTGCTTTTTTCATATGGTCTAATTCTTTTGGGTCGCAGAGGATAGAGACGTATGTGCCATCTTTTTTAAGATCGTCGACACCGTGTTCAATAAGTGATTCAAGAAGTGCGTCTTCAGTTGCATCACTTGTTCCTCGAATAACGCCCATTTTTTTAAACATCCAGCTTACTGATCCAGATTCACCAAGGTTGCCATTGTTTTTTGAAAAGAGTTGGCGAAGATCAGCAACGGTACGATTTTTATTATCTGAAAGCGTTTCAACTATTACGGCAATACCGTTTGGTCCATAGCCTTCGTACGTGTGTGGTTCGTAATGTACACCAGCAAGCTCACCAGTACCTCGCTTGATTGCGCGAGTAATATTTTCTTGCGGCATATTGATATGTTTTGCTTTATCAATTAATTGGCGTAAATGTGCATTACCGGAAGGATCGCCGCCACCATCTTTGGCCGACACGATGATCTCTTTAATAAGTTTGGTAAACGCTTTGCCACGTTTTGAATCTTCTTTTGCTTTTTTGTGCTTGATTTGCGACCACTTATTATGACCTGCCATGATTGATAATCCTTTCAAAAGAGGATGATGTTCGGATTTATTTATACCAATAAGGGTATATTGTTTGTTAGATTGGCTCAAATTTTTGTTTTTTTTAAGTATTGCAAGGTGAGTTCACTTTTTTAAATTTCATTTTATGTTTTGCTATAGCAGTATATTTTTCTACAACATTTTTTGTAATCAATCATTCTTTATTTCGCCCTTCCGCAGGGAGCGTAAATGTATTGCTTGCCCAATACATTTAATACAAGGGCAAATAAGAGAAGCATCTCTTATTTATCTCTCGACGCTTGAAACGCTTTATCATTCGCCTATTACCCATTCAGGTACTTACACTATCTTCCGCTGGATCGGCTCAGAGAGCTGTCAAGCTAGATCAGATTCGCTTTATGATGGAAGGTTTGAGCGTGAGCGGATACGCTCCATTCAAACCTTCATTATTTTGTGTAAATAAAACTCAAGAATCATTCGCGATTGCATGCCTCCTAAGCCGCAGTTACATAAATCTAATTGATATGCTCCAAGCGAGAGTAGGCGCATGGGGAAGCATTTCAATCGCAGTGAGATATATAAGAGACACCTCTCTTATATGCCCTTTTAGTTAAGGTATTTTGGGCAAGCAAAATACCTTACTGCTGCCTGCAAAGGCCACCATGATAATAAAAAATTAAAACCAATCGGTAGAAAAGCGAATATTAGCAGGAGTGTGAGGTGGCGCAGCACCTCACGAAAGCAATGTTTTTTGTCCTAAAAAACGTTGCGTTAAAATGGGTAATTTTTTGTGCGGTATTTGGCGCCCGCGTGGGGTTTTTTCCAGATATCCAATGCGAAGCAGATAGGGCTCATATACCGTTTCGATGGTATCCGCGTCTTCACCAATCATTGAAGCAAGTGTTTCAAGGCCAACAGGGCCACCATTGAAGTTTTCAATAATTTTTTGAAGTAAGAGCGTATCCACTTTTGAAAGCCCTTGTTCATCGAGTCCGAGAAAATCGAGTGCTTTTTTCACGATTGACGGCGTTGCATTATTATCATTATGTACTTGTGCAAAATCGCGCACCCGGCGTAAAATCTTTTTGGCAACGCGAGGAGTGCCCCGTGCGCATTTACCCATTAATAATGCAGATTCGGGAGAAAGTTTTAATTCTAATACATCGGCGTTTTGTAAAATAATATCTCGCAGAGCTTCTGGCTCATAGAAATCGAGCCGTTCGCTAATGCCAAATCGGCTACGTAACGGAGCTGAAAGCATTCCGCTTTTAGTTGTTGCGCCAACGAGTGTAAATGGATTAACGGGTAAACTTACCGATTTTGCGCCAGCGCCTTGGCCAATGATTACATCAACTCGAAAGTGCTCCATCGCAGAGTAGAGTACTTCTTCAACGTTGGTTGGCATGCGATGGATTTCATCAATAAACAAAATATCGTGCCGTTCAAGGCCGGAAAGAATTGCAACAAGATCGCCAGTGCGCTCCATCATAGGGCCACTGCAGAGTTTAATGTTTACACCCATTACGTGTGCCATAATGTTTGCGAGTGTTGTTTTTCCCAATCCAGGAGGGCCAAATAAAAGAAGATGATCAAGTGGCTCATCACGCATTTTTGCAGCGGTGGTATAGACGCCAAGTTTTTCTTTGATTGTTTCTTGGCCAATATATTCTTCAAATGTGGTTGGGCTAAAACTATGATACGTCTCTTCGGGCTGTTCTTGCAGTGTTAGAATGTCGAGAGCGGTGTTATCCATTGCATTTTTCTCCGGTTTGTGAGATATCTAGGGTCTAATTATTATACTGTTACAACTAAGAGGTTACAATGAAACAGAGCAGTTCTTTTTTTATCGTTTTACTTTTATTCGCAGGGACTATGCAGGCAATGGGCTTTGAAAGAGATTCAGGCAGCCCGCAACGATCTCCCCAGCAAAGGCGTAAATGTGATGCAGATTTGGCTGGGCAAGAGCGATATGCTGCAGGATCAGCAGCGAATTTTCGGGATGATAATCAAGGCGAATTCGATTCTCAAGATGAAGATGAGCTCTGTCCGATTTCAGCATCGGTAGCGGGTGGAATATTTGCAGCAAGTTGTGCGTATTATGCGCTATTGCAATGGTGTGCTTTGGATTATGACGGCGCTCAATGAGAAAAGTATTTGCATTGTTCGTGATAACTCTCAGCGCGACTCTTTTGGCGAATGATAATGCAGAGCGAGCGCCAGGATGTTTGGACGTATTGCGTGCAAGGCTTGCTGCACGTCGTCAGACACGGCAAGAACAGCGGTCCGCTGCGACAGTTTGCTGTGTGCTTCCTAATTTTTTAATGCGGGCATTCGGTTTGTATGTGTATAGAGCTTTTTCAAATGACGATGAGTGAGAGCATTTATATTTCAGCAAAATAAGGTCGTGTATGAAACGATTTTTTCTCTATAGCGTGTTTGTAATATTTCTTGGATTGATCGCAACGCCATTATGCGCTGATCGATCGATAGTAAGAGTTTTGGAAGAAGAGAGTCCTACCGGTATTCGCGCAGTGTCTGTATTGCAAGAAGAACTGTTAGAGGATGCGTCAGAAAGAGTTGATTCGATACATGCCTTAAATATGAAATTATTAGAGGTAGGATCTGTATGCGCTATTGCTCTATCAGGTTTTACTATATCAGTTGGAACTATAGCATTGTGTGAGTGGATGTGTGCGCAAGCTGAGGTAGGATATTAATTTACGATTGTTGCAGATAAATACCTTGAATCCATCCAAGGCTTGCAAACGAAATCAAGAGATTACTTAGTCCGTAACTTAATAATGGTAATGGTATTCCTACAATTGGAAGGAGTCCCATTACCATTGCTATATTAATAAACGCAGAAAAAATGATATGGAGTAGTAATCCCATTGCAAGCAGCTGTGCGTGTGGTGCGCAAATAGCTGGAATTAAGAATAGTGTGCGCAAAAAAAGGAGTAGATAGAGTAGGAGTAACAGTACTGCTCCGACAAATCCCCACTCTTCACATACAATGGCAAAAATAAAATCGGTTCTACTTTCTGGTAAAAATTGCAAAGTATTTTGCGTGCCGTTTTGAAGTCCTTTTCCGGCAAATCCACCTGATCCAATGGCAATGGTTGCTTGTTCTATTTGATAGCGTTCTTTTTGCGTAGTGCCATAGCCAAGAAATACAGCAATTCGATTTTTTTGATATGGCTTGAGCGCTTTCCATAAAAGAGGTGCGGTAAGTACGCAGGCGAGTGCGCCGTAGATGAAAAACTT
>Ga0233415_10001508_pt1 | contig 10117 bp, 7 predicted proteins | sample Na_anoxic_12_MG_FD_188631 | JGI IMG/M metagenome (GOLD analysis project Ga0233415, IMG submission 188631) | Seawater microbial communities from Saanich Inlet, British Columbia, Canada - Na_anoxic_12_MG | ecosystem: Environmental > Aquatic > Marine > Inlet | place: Canada: British Columbia...
TTTGTATGTAATCATGATTATAATAAATAAACAAGGTTTGTCTCAATACCAACATTCACTCCCTAAATAAAATTAAGGATATTTTGGTTGTTTGGAGGGGTGTTTTTTTCAAGAAAAAAATTGGTGCCAAAGCTTGCCTCTTAAAATAAAAGCTATGGCTATAGAAGCAAATTGCACACCAAGAACAGGCGCCTCTATAGCAGCAGGTGTATGACCCATCGCACTGTATACTCCTTGCATACATAGTTTACAGCATTTTCTTTTCCTTGAAAACAAGATACAAATTGCGGAAATGATTCTACCCACAATACCATCCACATAAAAAAGGCCCGGTATAAATACCCGGGCCTTTTCTTTATTGAGCATTATTTATTGTGCTATTAGAACAGTCCTGATACCTTGCCGTTTTCCACATCCACATCAATTCTTCTAAAAGCCGGATTTGAACTGGTACCAGGCATCAGGCTGATGGTTCCGGCACAGGGACACAGAAACTTTGCGCCTGAATAGATCAACACGTCCTGAATGGGCAGAGTCCAGCCCTTGGGAACACCTTTTAGGACAGGATCGTGGGTGAGGCTTAGGTGAGTCTTCACCATCATGGTAGCGAAATCATCATATTTGGAGTCACCCTCAAGCATCTTGGCCTTTGCTTCGGCCCCTGCACTCCACGAAACGCCATCGGCACCATAAACTTCCTTTGCAATCATTTCAACGCGATCCCGCAGTTTCATTTCAAGAGGATACAGGAATTTGAATTCATTCTCCTCGTTACATGCATCGATGACCGCATCTGCAAATTCGAGTGCGCCATCACCGCCAAGCTCCCAGTGCTTAGATTCGGCACAACGAGCGCCTGCTGCTTCAGCAGCTTTTCGGACAACGGCACATTCTGCGTCCGTATCGGTGTAAAAACGATTTATACACACAACCGGATTGATCCCTGCCTTGCGGATGGTATTGATATGATGGACCATGTTTTCGCAACCCTTTTCCACAAGTTCCAGATTCTCTTTGGTATACGAATCATCCAATGCAATGCCGGCCACAACCTTCGGACCGCCGCCGTGCATCTTAAGTGCGCGTATGGTAGATGTCAAAACAGATACATGGGGTTTTAATCCGCTGAAACGGCATTTTACATTCCAGAATTTTTCAAACCCGATGTCCGCCGCAAACCCGCTTTCAGTAACATGATAGTCAAACAGCTTAAGGCCTACGCGGTCTGCAATAATTGAAGACTGGCCCACAGCAATATTTGCAAACGGTCCCGCATGCACCATACAGGGGTTGTATTCGGCGGTGCACATCATGGTGGGGTTGATGGTGTTGCGCATAAAAGCGGTCATGGCGTTGCCGACTTCCAGATCACCTGTCGTTACGGGTTTACCGCTCTTGTCGAAGGCCACCGTGATGTTGTTGAGCCGTTCTTTCAAGTCGGCCAAATCGCGGATAACAGCCAGAATCGCCATACACTCTGAGCCCACGGCAATACCGAATTTGGACTGCATCGTAAAGCCGTCCATGCGGCCGCCGATACCGATAATGATGTTGCGCAAGGCCTGGGCGCAAAAGTCGATAATCCATCCCAATTCCACACGTGTGGGGTCAATGTCGAGGCGACGCATGCCGGTCAGCCTTTTCAGCTGCTCGTCATTGTAGTTGCGTTCATGCTGCATCCGTGCTGTCATAGCCACCATTGCAAGGTTATGGGCATTCATGATGTCATTGATATCACCGGTCAATCCCAGAGAAAATTCCGTCATGGGGATAAGCAGAGAATTACCACCGCCCGCAGCGGTTCCCTTTACGTTCATGGTAGGGCCGCCGGATGGTTGCCTGAGCGCACCGCCGACGCTTACGCCACGTTTGCCGAGACCTTCCATCAAACCGCATGAAGTCGTGCTTTTCCCTTCACCAAGCGGGGTGGGTGAAATTGCTGTCACCTCAATGTACTTTCCATCCGGTTTGTCTTTCAGGCGGTCAATAATTTTCAGAAAGTCGAGCTTGGCCAGCCTGCCCATAGGCAGCATTTCATCTTTTTGAAGACCTAGTTTGTCTCTCCACTCATCCGGGGTCGGCATGTTTTTCTCTGCCGCCTCGGAAATCTGCCAGTCAGCCATGTCTACTGCATTAAAAGCCATATATCATCCTCCTATTCATAAAATAAATTAACATTGCAGGAACAGGGTATCAGACCCTTAATGTTCCTCGTTTCGATATCCTATAAAAATTTTTATATATTCAAATAATTCTAAGCCTGTTTTACAGACAGAAATTTCGTATCATGTAAAAAATGATTTGGCAAGAAATATGTGCCACTAAAAAATCGACCTGAAATTATATCATCCATATTTTTTAATATAAAATAGAAGCGGGGGCTGTCTGGTTCTGCAATTGATTTAATCTGAAATAAAACCCTCTCTTATCCATCAATTCTATGTGAGTCCCGGTTTCGATGATACGCCCCTTGCTGAGCACAATGATTTTGTCAGCGCTGCGGATGGTTGAGAGACGATGGGCTACGACAATAGATGTCCTCTTTGTCATCAGGTTATTAAGAGCCTCCTGGATCTTTTTTTCTGTTTGGGAGTCAATATATGACGTAGCCTCATCAAACAGTATAAGCTGCGGATCACGGGCAAAAGCCCTTGCAATAGATATCAACTGGCGCTCACCGCTTGAAATTGATGCTCCACCGCTGTCCAGTATAGTGTCTAATCCCTCAGGCAACCTGTCAATCAGGTCTTTGCAATTTGAGACCTTTATAATATTTCTCAATTCCTGCTCTGAAAGATCTTTTTTCCCTTTTAAAATATTTTCCCGAATGGTCCCTGAGAATAAAAAAGGATCTTGCATAACCAGCGCCATTTTTAACCTGAAAATTGAAGTTTCAAATTCACAGATATTCCTTCCGTTTATGCAAACCCGGCCCGATTCAGGAACATAAAACCGGGTAATCAGATTAATAAGAGAAGTTTTGCCTGAACCTGTGGGCCCAACCACAGCCAAGGTTTCTCCTTTTCCTACTTCGAACGAAATCCCTGAAAGGACTATGTTGCCTGGAGCATAACCAAAGGAAACGTTTTCAAAGGAAATTTCTTTTATCAAGCTTAAATCCGACGCACTGTTTTTTGAGTCAAAAGCAACTTGAGGCAACATACTCCTGCTTTCTAATAATAAAAATATCCTTTCAGCTGAAGCCATAGCATTCTGGAGGATATTGTACTTTTCGGCCAGATCCCTGATGGGACGAAAAAACATTTTCATATAAGTAATAAACGCAACAAGAGCGCCAAGGCTAATGCCTTCGGAAATTACATTATTCCCGCCGTAAAAAATAACAATCGCAACTGTAAATACCCCCAAGATTTCTATAAGGGGCATAAATACAGCTAAAACCCTGATTTGCCGCATGCCTGCCAGGTAGTTTTCATGGTTCAACCCCTTAAAACCATGGAAATTATTTTCTTCACATCGAAAAAGCTGGATAACCTGTATCCCTCCAATAGTCTCGGAAAACCGGGTGTTGATTTCCGCTATTTTAATCCGCAGGTCTCTGAATACATCCCTGGCTCTTTTAGAAAAAACGATTGAAGTATAAAGAACAAAAGGAAGCACCGTAAAAGATACAAGAGCCAGTTTCCAGTTCATGCTGATAAGAACTACTGCAATCCCAAAGAGTAAAAACATATCCTTAAAGACAATTGAAATAACGGATGTAAAAAGCTCATGCATATTCTGAATATCATTGGTAACCCTGGTAACGAGCCTCCCTACCGGATTCTTTGTAAAAAATTCGATTGATAATTTTTGAATTCGCTCAAAAAGTTTCATTCTCAGATCATGCATTATCATATGGCCTGCATACTCCATTATCATTTTTTGCATGAAATTTAGGCCGAAATTGATCAGTATGATAACCAGGAATATGGTTGTAAGTACACCGAGTCCGGCAAAATCATCTTTGCGCAGTAGTGCAAGATCCTCTTTTCCCAGGCTGCCGAGCTTTTTATAAGAAATTTGCGCATCTGTTTTTTCTATAGCAAACAGTTCTTTGTATTTACCAACAACCGCCCGGATTTCAGGATCAGACATGTCCACAATTAAATATCTGCTTTTATTTTCGGATCCTTTTGTCAGCCTGGCTTTGATTGCATCCGTTTGCGGCACAATATATGTGTCAATAGCTATCTTGGTGACATAGGGAAGAGAAAGGTCGAGCAGGGTTATGCATATAACAAGAATAATTGACCAGAAAAGCATAACTTTATATGGCCCGGCATATGGATATAAGCGCCTGAGCAGCCTCATGTCATACGTCCTGCCTAGCTTTTCTTCCTCGAAATATCCAAAATCCGGTTGCATAATATTAGTTTGCCTCAAACATAGAATCAGGAGTAAATGGTCATCTTTCAGAGCAGCAAATAATTAAAATCGCCTGGTCCATGTCTACTAAGCATTAAGTTATTTTTAAAGATGAACGTCCAACATTGAACATCGAACGTCGAATAATGATGTCGCTCCGCTCCTCAAATTATTTTAAAATTGAATAATTAATTCTTCTGTTTTCTCTTTTTCCATTCAACATTCGATGTTGGACGTTCGATGTTCGATGTTTATTTTTTTAAGTTATAATCAACACGCAACTCGTAACACGCAACATCATCTTTAAACATAAAACATGCTGTCTGAAATCGACAACAAATCGATATGATGTGGCTATACGCATAGCCCCTCTTCAATCTCCTGAAGGTGAAATGTTTTTGCATAGTACCGGTTGTTTTCCATTAACTTGGCATGGGTGCCTGATTCCACAATGCTGCCTTGGTCGAGTGTTATAATCTGATCTGCAAACCGGACTGCAGACAGGCGGTGCGAAACAATAATGATAGTCCTTAAACCTGCCATGGCCCTTATGGATTTTATGATCGCCTCCCCTGTTTCCAGATCCACCTGGCTAATTGGATCATCTAAAATCATAATGGGTGTGTCCAGTAAGAATGCACGTGCAAGAGCAATACGCTGCTTTTGCCCGCCTGACAGGATTACGCCCTTTTCTCCGCAAACAGTATCAAAACCGTCCGGAAACGATTTAACCGTTTCGTAAAGCGCTGCCATAGCAGATGCTCTGATCAATTCCTCTTTTTTAATATTGTTGTTGCCTAATATGATATTTTCTCTAACGGTTCCTGCAAACAAAAATGGTTCCTGGGGCACAAACGAAATCTGTGATCTTAGCCCGCTGATTTGAATTGATTTAACATCTTTTTTGTCCAGTAATATTCGCCCGTGTGACACATCATAAAGCCTTGGAATAAGGCTTAAAAGGGTTGTTTTTCCACTCCCTGGCGGGCCCACAATACCCAGAATTTTGCCGGGCTCAAGATTAATATCGATTTTGGAAAGTACCGGAAACACGCCATGTTTATATGAAAATGAAACATTCTTAAAAATTATGCCCCCGACGATCTCGTGTGCCGGTTTTGCATCAGGTAGATCTGCAATCTCAGGCTGAATCTGTAAAATTCTGTTTAGCCTGTCTAAGGATGCCCTCCCCCGCTGAATAAGATTTGTTACCCAGCCCAGGGCCATCATCGGCCATGTAAGGATCCCAAGGTAGCTTATAAATGCAACGAAATCGCCCGGCGTTATGGTAAACGAAATCGCCTGACGGCCTCCAAAATAAAGTACAATGGCAAGGCTTATATTTGAAAAAAGAAGCATCATTGGAAAAAAAGAACCGACAATCTTAACCAGACTTAAATTTTTATTAACGTACTCCTTTGATATTGCTTCAACTTTTTTGGTTTCAGAACCATGCAGGTTGTATGCTTTTACAATTCTGATCCCTGCAAACCGCTCCCTTACCACTTCGGTTAAATCTGAAAATGCACCCTGAACTTCCCTGTATCTTTTGTGCATTTTTTTACTGAAAAACAACGTGCCCAGGACAATTAACGGCATAGGGATCAGTACAAGCAATGTGAGTTTTATATTTATGTATGCCATGAAACCAATGGACGCCATGCCGAGTACAATGGAATCGTTGAGTGCGACCATGCCCATACCTGTTGCCATGCGGATCTGTTTAATATCATTGGTTGCATGGGCCATCAGATCGCCTGTCTTCGCCTTATCAAAATAAGAGGCTGAAAGGGTCTGTATGTGGGCAAAAAATGTGTTTCGCAGGCCTTCTTCGACACGCCTTGATGTACCCAGGAGACAACGCCGCCAGAGGTAACGGAAAATGCCAATCATTAAAGCAATACCAACCATGCAGGCGCTGTAAAAAAAGAGGCCTTTTGAATCGATTTGCAAAGCCGTGAGATCGTCGATGGCCCATTTTAAAATTCGGGGAATAAAAAGCTGCAAAAGATCAACAATAATAAGGCAGACCAGTCCGAAAAAAATCAAAGCACGATTTTCTATAAAATACGGTTTTATTAAGGCAGACGATTTCATATTTATCCGGAAGATCTGTTTTTATCTTTAATTACTTCCTGAAAAGAAAAAGATTTTTTATCACGAAAACACGAAAAAGATAAAATTAATGATCTCATAAAAAGTTAAAAAATGTATTTTTAGTTAGTTGCAGCTACTATGGGCTGCTGTTTTCATCGGAGTAACGGCTTTTTACAAGACCATTAGATATAGTTGCTGTCTTCAATAACTTCAAGCAATTTGTTTATCCACACATTGACTTTTCGGCAACCTGTTGGTATTATAAAAAGTTATGGGATCAGGAAACGTTGTTGAATATATCGACCAGCAAAAAATATTATGCGCTGTAGTTCTGGAAGTCAAGAACCAGCGTCTTAGACTGCTTACCGAGAACAACAGGGAAGTTAATCTTTCCGCAAATCGCCTGTCACACAAATGTAAGACTCAAATTGATTTATCTGCAGGCAGGAACATGATGGTTAAATCATTAAAGGAGATTGCCGGCCTGCGGAAAAAATTGATTAACCATGTGGATATCAAGGGACTGTGGGAAGTTTTGAACCCGGAACAGGAATGGATTGATCTTGCAACCATGACCGAATTCTGTTTTCCTGATAATCCCTCCTGCGATCATGAATCAGCAGTTATACGGGCATTTTTTAAAAACAGGCTCTATTTCAAATTTAATCCTGACGGGTTTTTCCCAAATTCCGAAGAGCAGGTAATCCGGATTGTCTCCCGTGAAAAAGAGGATGCCCGAAAAAAACAAATTATCACAGACGGGGCGAGCTGGATAAAAAGCGTCTTGAACGATAATTTTCCCTTATCAAAATCTTTTACTGAGAAAAAAACAGAAATTATTGATATCTTAAAGTCGGCTTATCTTTTTGAAAAAGAAAGCAAACATTATGACCTCGGGAAAGCAATGCTGGCAAAGGCAGGTATCAATGATTTCAGCAGGATTTTTCAGATTCTTGAAAAGATTGATGTATTCGATAAAAATGAAAACATAGATATTTACAAATATAATATATCTATAACTTTCCCTGACCAGGTTATTAAAGAAGTGTCTGATCTTGCCGACCGAATAAACGCCTCACCTGAGAATGATTTATCAGATATTAAACGGATAGACCTTACTAAATTATCCCTTATGACCATAGACGGACAGGCAACCATTGATTTTGACGATGCCTTGAGTATAGAAGATAGGGGGGATCATTATCGGCTTGGCATTCATATCGTAGATGTCGGGCACTTTATTCCTAAAGGAAGTGTGATTGATTGTGAAGCCTTTAAACGTGGAAGTTCTATCTATATGCCGGACCGGAAAATTTCCATGCTCCCTCCTTATCTTGCCGAAAATCTTTGCAGCCTGAAAGCCGGTGAACTGAGGCCTGCCATCAGCACAATGATTAAATTGACTCCTGCTGCCGATATAATCGATTATGAAATAATTCCCAGTCTGGTTAAGGTAAAGCATCAACTTTCCTATTACGACGTTAACCTGCTGGCTGAGGAAGACAAGGCAATTATTATTCTTCGTGATATTGCAGCAAAATATCGTGAAAGCAGGTTGTCATCAGGGGCTGTTCATATATCACTTCCGGATATCAATGTGTGGTTAGACGAAGATGATTCAATAACTGTAAACAAAGTTAACAGGGAGAGCCCTGGCAGGATGCTGGTTTCAGAGCTGATGATCATGGGGAACTGGCTTTCGGCAAGATTCCTGGCGGATCACAAAATTCCAGCGATCTTCAGAACTCAGCCGGATCCAAGGGAGCGTTTATACAAAGGGGAAGAAGGAACTTTGTTTCAGAATTACATGCAGCGAAGGTATTTGAGCCGGTTCATATTAAACACTGAGCCCAAACGACATTCAGGACTTGGACTCGACTATTATGTCACGGCCACATCACCAATCCGGAAATATTTTGATCTGGTTACACAGAGGCAGTTGCGATCCGCCTTTGGCATGGAAAAAGCCTACACCCATGAAGAAATAGATAAAATCATTATATCTCTTAAACAGCTCATGAGCAATGTATCTCAAATCCAGCAGCGTCGCAACCGGTACTGGATTTTGAAATATCTTGAAAAGAGAATAGGCCAAAAAGAAGAAGCTATTGTACTCTACAAGCGAAGGGACAGATACAATATACTTCTTCCGGAATATATGATAGAATGCGACCTGTCCGTGTCCGGCAGTATTGATTTAAAGCCTAAAGATCTTATCCGGGTTACATTGCAATATGTCAACGCCAGGAAAAACTCATTTTCTGTATTTATGGGATGACTACTTAAAGCACTTTGCAAGAAGTCTTGAAATTCGCAGGAGCACTGTTGTGATTACTCCAGAAAAAGAATCAAATAAATATACTACTACAGCCCGTCTTTTTAAGCTTATCAGCAATATTTCTGAAGAACAGCTGCTGATTTTGTTAAAAGAGTTGCTCAAAGACCGTTTTACTGCTCATTTGTTAGGGCTTATTATTGAAATGCCTGATGAACAGCAGTTAATGCTTATAAGGCAATTGGAGGAAGCATCTGTAAAGTCGGGCAATCTGGATAAAAGAAATCACTTGAGAAAACCCTGCCTGATAAATGTCGATTACATAGTCGGAAATCGTAAATTCAAAAGCTTTATGCTCGATATCAGCACTTTTGGTGTATTCATTGAAACAAAAAACCTTTTTCCGGTGGGAAAAGAAATAATAATGACTTTTACCTTAACCAATTATCAAAAGCCCTTTAAGCTCACCGGTGAGATTATCTGGAGTGGCTCCCAGGGGATTGGCGCGAAATTCAAATATTTAAACCGGCGCCAGTTTGATATCATTAAATCCTATTCAGAAAAGATGGATGAGGTATATGAAATAAACAGTTAAGGAGTGACGGTCTCGTAAATAGTATCACCGATGGCTAAGTAGAAAGTTCCATATACAAGGCGCAGCGGTTTTTCAGGGACGAGGCAATACATGTAGTATGCCGAGTGTCTGAAAAACCGCTGCAACGCAGTAGATGGGACTTGCTACGACGCCATCAAGGATAGTCTAATGCGCGTATTATTCTGGTATTGTGAACATTTTGACTGGGTACCCTCAATGAAAACACTTGATGATGCTCCTGACGCTCATCCTGCTGAAAACGAAAAAACCGTGGTTGCATTTGTTCACATTGAACCGGCGGACGTCCAGGAAGGCAGCAACGCAGAAACTAAACTGGTAAAAAACTCAAAATGGCTTGCCCGTAAATGGGAGACAATGAAAATTGTCCTGCACTCTTTTACGCACCTGGGGGAAGAAAAAGCTGAGGCTGACAAGGCACAGGCATTGCTTAAGCGAGCTGGAAAACGGCTGGAAAATGCAGGCTACTCGGTTTTTCAAACTCCGTACGGATATTTTCTGGATCTTGTCATAAAGGCGCCCGGACATCCTTTGGCAAGAATTTACAAAGTTTTTTGACTCGATGAATTCGACTTTTTCCCGGTTCATCAGGTTTTAGTTTCTCACAGATTGATCTCGTTGGCCGCTCTTTCCCATATGTCTTTGATGGCCTGAGATGTTTCTGAATTTGCATTATATTCGAAAATGGTTTGTTCCTGAACCATGGCCCTGGTGAAAACCGGGCCAAAAGGGATACAACCCAGCCACAATAATTTTTTTTCTCT
>Ga0233415_10001510_pt1 | contig 10111 bp, 12 predicted proteins | sample Na_anoxic_12_MG_FD_188631 | JGI IMG/M metagenome (GOLD analysis project Ga0233415, IMG submission 188631) | Seawater microbial communities from Saanich Inlet, British Columbia, Canada - Na_anoxic_12_MG | ecosystem: Environmental > Aquatic > Marine > Inlet | place: Canada: British Columbia...
CATTACTCTGAAAATAGTGTCTAAACGTTCTATGTATATGCGTTTTTCGGGGTCTTTTGAGGAACTGGATATGATTTTAGTGAAGTATTTAAACAATTCCTTGTCTACATTATCTTTAGCAGGTCTGACATCCTGTAAATAGACTCCTTTGGTGGTTTTTAGCTGACAGGATATGATATTGCTTTTATTAGCTGTATTATACCATAAATCCCTTAAAGCATAGGCCGGGTTCTTACCTTTAACAAGGATGTGAAAGTGCGGATGATAATCATTTGGCCTGTTTGATGTACATTCAAACTTTCTTAATCCCATAAATTTGTCAATCTCCCCCTTTTTATATTTTTTCCTTAACTGGTCTTTAACCTTGGTAAATGTTTTAAACATCTCTGATACTGTGTCCTGTAACAAATCTGTACTACAATTCTTTACAGTTAATGTTACCATATACATATTCCCCTTCCAGGCTGCAAAAACAGGTTTATATTTTTCAATTAACTCTGCTGTTCTGATAGAGTTACAGACAAGGCATAAACGGTTTTTACAATATTGACCTGTAACCTTATCCCCCTGCTTAAATACTGTTCTATTACAGTTATACATATTCCAGTAAGAGCGGATTAATTTTTGGTCTTTGTTTTGGATGGCAAAAAAATCTATTTTTTTCGATTTTTTTTGAGTTTTGGCCTTTAGTCTGGAAGGATGTACAGATTTTAAAAATGTTCCTTTGAATTTCTGTTTTTCAGCTTGTTTTAGCTTGTAATTAACAAAACTAAGTATATCAAAAGCATTTTTTTGTACCTGATTACTTTCGGGAGTAGCAGTAAAATTAGGAATCTGTCTGCCTTTACGCTTTGTTTGGCGTTTTAAGGTAGATATTTCCTCTTCCTGCTTAACCCTGTTGAAGTGGATTAATCCTAAACTTAAATGTGATGTGAGATATTTTCGTTTTGCTCGCTTGCGGAGTGTCGGCAGGTCTATATCAACGGATGGATTTTTATCCATTTTCCGAAGTTGTGCTAACTTATCAAGGGAGGTCGCTGTTGTAGGACAATTATTGCACATATCAAGAATTTTGTTTTTTATCGGAAAAAACATTATCTTTGATATACTAAGTTAAAGATAAAATCTTTTTCCATATTGTGTTTTAGGTCAATGCTCGTCACATTGACCTTTTTTTATGTCTTTTTATTAGCTTTTTCAACAGCTTCAATAACTGTATCACAGATACTTATCAGTAATTTGCCTTTTTGCCACCAACGTTTAAAGGGAGGTAAGGTATTAATCCGTTCTACTTCTTGTATTAATTCCTCCTGGAACGCTTTCTGCTTATCTTTCAGGGTTTTTATCTCCCATTGAAGGAACTTTATCTGCTCTTTTGCTTCATTTAAGGTCATTGTGATACTGTTTTTTTGATTAATTTTTTCGATTTTATGGTTTTGGCTTTTTGTTTAATCCGGGTTCTGACTTTTTTTAATTTCTGTTTCATAATGCATCAATTTTACTTAAAATTATTTTTTGATTAGTTTCAACATCTTCCAGTAACACTATTAAATCATTCAGAGTATCATAATTTTCCTTTTCTCTATCTCTGATATATTGATTTAACTTAGATAGCTCTTTTTGATGTTCTTTCCTTTGTTCCTTACAATCCTCAGTAATCTGTCTTTTCTCCTTTAAAGTGTAGTAAATAGCTAAACCAAGGACAATTACAACTGGAATCTGTTCTAATAAAACTTCAAATATCTTTTGTGTCATTTCGCAGCTTTTTTAATCGCTTTATACGAAAGTACAAATAATCAATAAGTTTATCAAATTCGACTTCAAACTTTCCAGGATGATCAGGCAGCATAGTTTGTTGATTCTGCTCTAATTTGGTGCAGGTTTCACGAATTTCGGCTATTTCGTTCTCTATATCATCTATCACTTTCTTTGGTAATTTCATTTTGTGAAGATTTTAAATTAATAGTTATCTCTGAATCTTTTAATAATTCCAATAAGGCAGGATTTATCTTAGCATTCCTTAGAAATTTTCCATCTTTATAAATCTGGACCATTTGTATCATAAGGCAATATCCGTAATCATCTTCCTGCAATCCGATTCTTTTAAATTTTAATGTTATCATAATTTTTAATTAAGAAGTTCTTCTCTGAATTGATTCCAGGCTTTATGTCCAAAATAAGAATTATTTTTATCTAAAACAATATGTTCAAAATATCTTAATCCTTTTTTATTCATTAGGCTGTAAATTGATTCATGTTTATAGCATTTGTCTGCTGTCAGAAGAACAAAAACGTGAATAATATTATTTTTTTGTTTAATCCGATATTTTAAGAATTGATTGTCTGAACAATAAAATTTACATTTAGTATTTAATGTAATACCGTTATACAGGTCTAATTCTTTTATAATATCTGTCAGAACTTTTTCTTTTTCGTTATTCATTTTATATGATTTAATATATATGCAATTACATCTACTGTGAACCCGTTACCTAACATTTTGTATCTCTGTGAATCAGAAACGTGATTTGTGTAATTATCTGGAACTGTCTGTAATCTTTCACATTCAAGGGGAGTTAATCTTCTAATCCGGGTGCAGGTGCAGGTTTTAATTATCAGACAATCCATGTCAGAATGATTTCCACAACCATTTCCGCCAACTGCTAAACATCTGCTCTTTGATTGATTTTTAGATATATTTCCTTGTCTATCTGTCTTTACTACCTGTCTACATTTACCGCATCGGATTCCAAAGCCTTTATAGTAACTTGCATCAAGGCAGGTGCTTTTTTCATTTTTGATACTTTGATTTATAGCTTTTACATAGTTAGCTTGCATCCTTTGACCTTCTTTTGTTGTAACAGATTTACTTTTTGAATCTTCTTTTAAAGTTTCAAATCTCCAGTTACTTCCATTTTCCTTCATTTTTTCACTATTTTTTTGAAAATATGAAAGTATTTTTTCTGATAAATAATATTTTTCATCTGCCTGATCAACTAAAATATCTTTCAAAAAAATATTTTTATCAGCAGGTTGTTTAATAGCAGGTTGTTCTATTCCAAACAAATTTTTTCTGTTCGTTCCCATATTTGTCCAGTACAAACGTTTTCTGCTTTGTGCAGATAGCAAAGAACTATTTATAAAAATCGGGTCTATTCCAATTGCCTCTGAAATTATTTTTTGATTCCAGGAGGACATCTTTACATTTTCTAATAAAAAGTACTCTGGTTTTACTTCTCTTAATATTCTTATATATTCCCAAAAAAGATAGCTTTGACCTTCAAACTCAAAACCCTGCTGTTTTAGTTGTAAATAATGTTCTAATGTAAATATCTGTTTATTACAGGTAGTTGACATTCCCTTTAATTTCCCTGCAAAACTGAAAGATTGGCAAGGACTACCACCAATTAAAATATCTATTTTGGGGAGTTCTTCTCCCTTTACATCTACAACATTACCAATATGAATTGTTTCAGGGTAATTTGCTTTTGTTACCAGCATAGCATATTTATCAATTTCAGAGGCATAATAATTATTATATTTTATCCCTAATTTATTCAATGCAATTTGGGCGCAACTCATACCATCAAAAAGGCTTAGAACGTTCATAATTTACACTTTAAAAACCCTATACCACAAAAGTGATATAGGGTTATCATTTGAAAATAAAACGTCTAATTTAGGCGTTTTTTGTTCTCTTCATGAAATTCATCAACAAACAATTCAAAGTTATTTATTAATGCATCATAATGCTTTAATTTTTCTGTAAGTTTTTCTGCTAATTTTTTAGAGTTTTTCCAGTATCTTTTACCCCAAAAACTTTCCTTCCAGATTGTTTCTCCTGCTTCATAATGGTCGTATCTGAATTGTAGTTTATCAGTCATTATTCTAATTTCCTTTGTGAATTGTATTAATAGTTTTTCACATTGTTTTCTTGCAATCGTTTTCATATTGTGTTGTGTTAAATTAAAAAAAAAGTTTAAATTTTTTCGTAAATATCATAAGGTTCTGAGATTCCATTTTTATTTTTTCTTAATATCATTTTTCATCTTCCAGTTTTTTAAAGTATTCCATGAAAAAATATTCTTCTACTTCTGTACGTTCCAAATTTAACATACATTCAAGGATGTGATATTTATTCACTTTCCCATCAACACTATTCCCCCTCTGTCTGTGCTCATCTCTGACATTTTCTAAATTCATTATAACTTCATCAATTGAAAAATATTTTGTTCCCATATCGTCCGGGGGATGTAACATAGAATCTATTTCGTGTAATGCTGTCAGAGAATCTTCAAAGCAATTTGAAAGGAATCTGTTTGCTTTAATTTCAGCCTGTTCTCTTAATAATCTTTCAAGTCTTAATATTTCCTTTTCCATAATTGATATTTTAGATGCAAAAAAAATAGGTCATTCTCATTGCTGAGAATGACCTTTATAATTATTGGTTACTGTAAATCATTTCCCCTATTTTTGTATAATCCCATTGCAATTCTTTTTCATATTGTTTGAAATCAAAATAACCACTATCAATAAATTCTTTTGAAAAAGTAGCACAGGCATAATCATAAGCCATATCATCAAATTTTTCGTAGCCTGTTTTCCTGGAATTAAATTGTTCCAATTGTTCATCAAAAGAATCGTATTCCCAATTTTCTAAAAATTCTGTAAATTCATCTTTTTCATTATCATCAACCTCATGGATGAATTGAAAAATTTCTTCTTTCATACCACCTTCCCAATAATAAGTAGAAGGAAAACATTCGTAATCTTGGAACATAAATTCCGGGTCTGCCTCTTTCCAAATGGTTTTATTTAATTTAGAAAGATGTTTGAAAAAATCTTCACAATCAACAAAGTCTGTAAGGTCAATCCAAAGACCTTTTAAACTGCCTCCATTGTAAGTAGAATAAGTAGAAACATAAACCTGAGCGGAACTTGAACTTTTTGTAGCATTCATAATATCTAAATTTAAAGTGTTAAAATAAAAAAAGGTTTGCAGGTTAAAATTAAAGAATGTCGCTAAACAAGACAGTTATAAAACCATCATTCTAAAATTTTAACCTGCAAACCTTAAGTTTACATCTGCCTTGTTTAGCTACTACTAATATAATCTATTTTTTGTTAAAAACAAAAAAAACTCTAATAAATTTTAAAAAAAATCTAAAAGAGTTTTGTTAAGCATTATTATGCTACCATTCCTGCCCAAAAAAGTTCCAACAATTTGAACATTAGGCACAAGATAGTTAAATTTATTAATTCTACAAATTTTTATCATACTAATGAATAAGCTAAATTAAATGTTGCATCTGATACAACTTCAGTTGTTCCTGTATATCCATTTTCAAAACGGGTTAATGCTTGAACTAATTTTTTTAATGTTGCCTGATCACTGGTCAATGTTGTAGTAATACCTATACCCGTTTGAGTAGAAACAAAAGTTTTATAATTTGGATTTCCAGGAGGGTCGTACCTATTTAATAGTGTATCAATTGTATTGTACCCTGCATTAATATAGTTGTTTTTCAGTTCTTTTATCATCATTCTGACTCCCATCGGAAATGAATAATACTGCTGAAATGTACCATCCGTATTATCCGACTGTGGTATTTTTCCGTTCCAAGGTGCAGAACTCATTTTAAAGTTACCCGGATTGTTATTTCTTATTCCCCTTGGCAGGTCTGTTCTGCCTAAATAACTTTCTCCCGTACTTCCTGGAATATTGGCTGCACTTCCAGTTCCGCCTCCTGTTGTGCCTCCTGTACCTGTATAGGGGTTTGCTGTACCTTTTCTACTCATTAGAAAAAATAACGCTAATAAGCCTATTACAATACCTGTCTTATTGTCCTTTTTCATTTCAATTTATGTTTGTGTTTTAAGTATTGCTGTATATGTATTACTGTTACTGTTGTTCCAATTGCTTCTACTAACTTTAAATCATTTTTATATCCTTGCTGTTGCAATATTATACCACCTATAAAGGCTAAAATATCTGTACTTATTGGTGCTAAATAGCTACAATTTTCAGATTTTTTAATTCCAGACTCTCCTATCTGAAAATAAAATATACCTCCCAATATCCCTAATAGTGCTGCATTGCTCATTTTACCTTAGTTGTGTTTTGGAACTTTTTCAAATGGATGCATTTTATCTTTTTGAATTGATATAACTGGTATACTTTGTATTGTAATCAGCTGTTCCGATTCCTGAAACGCTATCTTTATCAATCCTTGTTACAATTATACTATGTGTTACTCTTTCTTCATTTTGTCTGTGGTCTTCATCATCCCAAATCTCTTCTGAATCACGAGTAATTTTTATTATTTTCTTTTCATCTTTTGTCAAATTACTATAAAATACATCATATGCATCATCAAAACTAACTGCCCTTCCATATTTAAGAGGCCTACCATCCCAACCATATCCCCCTTCTTTAGTTTTTGTCTGATTTGAATCTATTTTATTTTTATTAATATAATCCTCCCAAGTCTGATACTCATAATCTCCGTAAAATTCTTTTAAGAATTTTTTCAATATAGACTTCCAGAGTTCATTGTTACCTTGCAGAATTTTTTTTCCAGTAATATCCTTCTTTGCAGGTTTTTTCTTTGCAGCTTTTTTCTTTGCAGGTGTTTTCTTTGCAGGTTTTTTCTTTGCAGCTTTTTTCTTTGCAGCTTCTTTTTTTGCTATATGTTTTTCCAGGGTTTTTCTATACATTTCCTTTTTTACTTCAAAATATCTCCTTGCTTTTTCTAATGTTTCATATTTATATTTGTCAAATTCTATTTTTTCTAAAATTGGTAGATATGCCAATATACTTTTGCCTTCTAACCCTGTTTTTGTGGATTCAAGTACCCGGCTGAATGCTTTGTTTATCCCTTCTGTATCTCTAACCTCAGATAACCATAAATATAATAGCGGTCCGTTTTCTTTTATATATTTTGTTTCCTCTTCAGTTGCGGAGTAACCTCCATACGTATAATTTATAGTTGCTGTCAGTTCTGCCTTAAATAATGCAAGGATTTTAAAATTTAAATAATCTGTTTGCTCTGCTGTTAATCTTACTTTATATTCTTTAATCAATTTGAGCATTTTCACACAATCCCCTAAACTGAATAAATTAAACACAAAGTAATGAACATAATTATTAGTTAGATTTCTATACATTACATATAAATCAGAATAAGTACTTTTTTTCTCCTTATTAACCCGGCCTGTCTTTGGGTTAATAGACTGAAAAACTGTTCTCATTCCTTTGTTCTTAACAAATTCAGTACTATAATAAACTGTTGTTCTTAATCTACCGTATGGATAATCATCTACCGTTTGTTTATCATAAACTATTTTTATCGGATTTCCATTGTATTTTAATACTTTACCAGTATCTTTTGTTAATTCCTCTGCACTTTTTTGTATTACTTTTATTGGTCTAAAATCAAATGCCTCTCCATCCATACCAATATCAAAATCCCAATTTATTTTACGGAATTTTTCTTGCCACTCAGATAATTTGTCTGTATCTCCCTCCCAATTTTCAAAATCATCCTGCATTTCATTATATAATTTTGCAGCAGGTTTTGACTTAGATTTAATTTCAGTATAATGTTCAAAATAATCTTTTGTGTCCTCTTTTGGCTTCCGTTCTTTAAGGACATTTTTTTGCCTTGCCTTTGATAGTTTTTCAAATTCCAGTCTATACTCTTCAGGTGCAGTATTACTTACAAAGCTTAAATTTTCTTCCAGGAATCCAAGAGTAGAACCATCTGAAAATTCTACTCTTATATCATTTGGTTGTACATGGACTACTTTACCAATTTTATTTACATAAGGGTTATTAAGCATTTTACCTCCAAATTCATATTTTGCAGGTAAATTTATAGTTCTGACATACTGTCCTTCTAAGAATGTTATTTTTTTTGTGGTTGTTGCTGTTTTGATCCTTTCTTTTTTTGGTCTGTTTGTTTTCTCTTTACCAATTATAAGCATCCCTCCATGCTGAGAACATGAACCCTTTCCTGTCTTATCTGTGAACGTTCCATCTTTACAGGGATAAAACTCTGGACACTTATTAGTTTTGAAAATTGCGTTTATTCTATGTTTTTTTACAAAAGGATATTTATAATTATTGCTTCCATCTGTCGTATTTTTAAGCCAATTTTTTGCATAAGGGGTTTGTGGCATATAACTTCTATCAGAGGCTTTATCAATAGGCTGAGACGTTCTCCGCATACTTTCTACATTCTTTAAAATATATTTTACTGCTTCTGCTCGGTCCGGGTGCTTAATTTTTCCATATTTTACCATTAAATCCAATCCTTTATCAGATGTGTAATTATATACTGCATCTGCAATATCTTTATTACTTACTGTCAGCAAGTTTACTCCCTGTACAATTTCGATTGGTACTTCCCCTATTTCTCTTGCTATTGCTATCTGAATAGCTTTTAACATTTCCTGGGGTGCTATGTTTCCATAAAGACTTATAACACTTAATTTAGCATTTTTATTTAATGCATAGGCTTGACTCCATCTGTGATGTCCATCTAAAATATATTTATCATTCAGAACTACAACAGGCGCAACTATTTCTACCCTGCCCTTTAACATTGCTTCAGTTGTCGGGAATTTTGCCCCCAACGCAAATTTTAAACTCTTGTCTACATCAATTTCGTTTTGTGTCGGGATTAGTTTTTTAACATCAATATAGTGAGTTCTTGTTTTTAATTTTTCATCGGCTTTATCTCCATCTAATAAACCTGAAGATAAAATTGCTCTTACTTTTATGTCACTTGCTAATACTCCTAATTGTTTTACAAAATCTTCATATTTTTTATTAGACATTAATTTGTAAACTTTTTTAAGGCCGGGTTTCATTATTAACATCCCTCCATGTCCACTACAAGCACCTTTACCTGTCTTATCTGTAAACATCCCATCTTTACAGGGATAGAACTTAGCATTCGGATTAGTTTTGAAAATTGCGTTTATTCTATGTCTTTTTTTCATACCGTTTATATATTCGCTTGGGTTCTGTAAATTTATTATTTTATCTCCCATTTTTACATTATCATCATCAAAATCATAATACAGATTAAACTGTCTATTATAATCCATATCCATGCCTCCACTATAAGGCGTTTCATCCCTTAAATCTAACATTACAGGCATTAACAAACCTTTTATAGTTCCAGTAATATTTGCCTCTTCATAATTTAATTCAAATTGTATTGAACTTACAGACCCCTTTCTTTCGTCATTTTTATAGTGCAAGTTCCAGGCTGTTTCAGAATTATTTATTTTACATAAGGCTGTAACTAATTCAAGCAATAATTTTGCGTTTAAGCCTTTTGGTTTATTATTTATTTTACATACTATTTGATTAGTGTAGGGGTTTAATCCTTGTAGTTTAATAAGCAATGTTAAGTAATTATATAGCTTTACTATATTCACTGGTTTGCTATCTTGATAATCGGGTATTACTGCATTAAAATTCGGGTAATTTTCATCAATTAAATTTCCTGCTTTATTGACAATTTTTCCTTCTAATCCAATATCTTGACTTTTTTTACTGTATTGCTCATAAGAGTTAAAGGGATATTCAATTTTTAATAGCTTATGTGCATCTGTCATTACTATTCCACCATCAAAATAATGAATCCCTGTCATTGCCACTTGGGATTCATTTTGACTTGGAATATTTTTAAAATACTTATGCAGGTTTATTGGTTCAAAAAAAGGAATTTTTGACTGTTTTGGTTTTTTCCATTTGAAATTTGAAATTCTTAAAGCATCTGAAACAGTATAATTTACATTACTTATATCCCTTTTATAAGTTTGCGTCAAATTTGTTTTTTCGATTCTTATATTTGCTAAGTTTTTGATGTCAACTAACATTCCTGTCAATTTGTTTTTTTCATCGACATACATTGCTTTGTCCATAAGACCGCTATAAGCAAAATATTTTTTCGATGGATTATAAGATTCTTTTGTGCGTTCATTGTCAATAGCCCAAAATACATTACCAACTTTTAATTTATTATCTGATTTAGGTTCTATTTGTTTTTTTGGTTTTGGTTTGGGTTTGGTCCGGGTTGGTTTTACTGGGGTTTTT
>Ga0233415_10001517_pt1 | contig 10089 bp, 11 predicted proteins | sample Na_anoxic_12_MG_FD_188631 | JGI IMG/M metagenome (GOLD analysis project Ga0233415, IMG submission 188631) | Seawater microbial communities from Saanich Inlet, British Columbia, Canada - Na_anoxic_12_MG | ecosystem: Environmental > Aquatic > Marine > Inlet | place: Canada: British Columbia...
GAGCGGCAAAATCAACTTTCTCTGCTTCAAGTGGTTGCATAAAGCCATATTCGCCTCTATTTTTCTTGAACTTACTTATATCGTTCATATATTGAATAGCAACTGGATCTTTTAATGCTGTATTTAGTTCCATGTTCATAAATGAGTCAAATACTGATGTCTTTTCTCTCTCTACCCTTTGAATAAGCGTATCATTAGAAATACCCTTCATCTCTTCTGGTGTGCTGTAGTTTGTGTATTCTTTCTCTCTAAGTTCTTTTTCTTGAACCTCATTCAAATCAGCCATTATAAAGCCTCTTTCACATCAATAGGGTTGCCTTCTTTATCTCTTAGAACTTCCATAAAAATAGGATTTCCTAACTCATCTGTTCCATGTTGTTCTCTTTCATATCCACCGAAGTTATCTATAGCTTCTCCAACAGTCATATCTCCATTTGGATTAAATGATTCAACTCCATCATCAGATAGAATAAATGCGGCTACACTACCACCATTATTTGATCTTCTGTCTTTTAGTAATCCATATTTCTCTTCTCTAAATAGTCTTTCAACAACATCTTTGTCTTTCCTGCTAATGCTATCATAACCTATCTTTTCATCTTTTAACCTATTATAAACAGATTCAAATACCATTGTTTTTTCATGAGGTGATCCCTTCATATCTTCTGTAACTAATCCAGAAAGCTTTTCTGAAGTAGTCATTGGATCAACATTTTTCCAAGGCAGTATATTAAAGCCCTTTAGTCTAAAGTTTAGTTCATCTTGTGTGTAATCTGCTAAATCACCATAAGCAGGAATTACTTTCTCAATCTGTCTATCTAACCAGTTATGTTGGTATTGCTGCTTATATAAAGTATCTATTTTCTCTCTTATAACAGATCCAGCCTTGACCATCTTTGAGTCATACTCTTTCTTTCCATCGGTTGTCTTTGTAGCAAAACCACCACTATTATATACACTAGTTAGGTTGTTTCTATGGTCTATTAGTTTACCAAAGTCATCCCATTCTTTATTTTCAACAATATCCTTGCCATCTTTAGTTCCAAAATTCATAGCTTCAGCATCAGTTCTTACCTGCTCTGCATCTCTAGCTATCAACGCATTTTCTTCTGCTGTGTATTCTTCTTCTGTCTTAGGGTTGATTCTACCCTTATTCTTTTCCCATTGAGTAGTTAAGGTTTTATTATAAGCAACTACTTTATCATAACTAGCTCTGTCCATACCTTCTTCTTCTCTGAACTTAGCCCCCTCTGATGCTATTCTCTTAGATTCTGTAATAAACTTATAAGGATTGTCATTGAAAACAACATCTATGTCATTTTTATAACCCTCAACTAAATTAGTTTGAACTCGTGTGTTAGACTTTTTTATTTTATCTCTTAGGTTTTTTATGTTATCTTCTGATAATCCATTCTTAACCTCATCGCTCTCTAAGAACTTTGATGCCATTTCTGGATTCTGTTCACTTACTCCAGCAATAAAACTGGACATATATTCTTCTTTATAACCTTTAGATAGTTCTTTTGCTGATTCCTCACCTAGATATTCGTTTGTAGCATCGAATAAGTTTTTAGCTGATTCTGTGTATTTCTCGACAATGTCAACATTCATATCTTCACCAGTAGAGAAGTTTTGACCATCTCTATAAGCTAGTTGAACTTTATTAGCCATTGTGCTTTCTAAGTTATTTACCGCATTAGTTGCGTTTTGTTTAACGCCCCAATTTTGTTGATTGAGTTTAGTCTGTCCAATTAGTTTATTAGCACTATTTGACCATTGGCCTTTGTATAAAACCCCAACACCTTCACCATATTTATTAAGAATACCCTGAACTTCTGAGTTATATTCCTTGTTTTTACCCATAGGATCAGATTCATTGTCTATTCTGTACTGACTTGTTAGTGCGTTTATTTCAAGTTGTGCCTCAGTTAAGTTATTAGAAATCTTTGTTTCTTGTGAAGCTTGATACACCTTTTGTGCTACAGGTAAAACTGCACCTGCATAATCAGGAGTTTGTTTAGCAACAACTTCTGTGTTTTCTCTTATTGATGTTACTTGTCTTTTATCAGCCATTATGCAGTACCTCCAAAAAAGCTTGATCCTGATGATGGAGCTGTGCCTGTTTTAGTTATTCCTTGAAACTGGTTTGTCTGAGGAGTTACACTTGGATCTGTATCACCTCCTCCAGCAGCTCCTGCTACTGCTCCAGCTAGATCCATGGCTAGTTGAGCATTAGCAGCCCCTATAATATTTCTTGATCTTCTATTTGCGTTTTTAATTCCCTGTTCGATATCAGCCTTACCAACATCAAATGTTGAGTTCATTACACTCAATGGGGTACCCTCTAGTGTTATTCCAGATGCTAAGAACGAAGCTTTTTGTTTAGATGCTCTAGCAAAAGTTAATTTTTTATTACGGTCTGCTTTTAAAGCTTCACCTGCCACTACAGCCTTAGCTTGATCTCTTGATGCTTTGTATTTCATTCCTGCTGATACTACAGCTATTGCTAACATTGCTCCTTGCATAACATCCCCCATACATTGTAATCTTTATTTTCCATAAACTTAACCTTTGTGCCTTCTTTTTCATAACCCAAAAACTTATGCCATCTATTTAACATCGGTATATCTGGACTCTCTGTTTCTATTCTACACGCTCCTAGCTGATTAAACAACCCATAAAGCAATTTTCTTGCCGTTCTGGCATATATATAGTCAAACTTCTTACTTATTATAAGAAAAGACTTGTAGTTATCTCCCCAATATTTAAAATATCCCAAAATACACATAATCTCACCATCTTTTGTTAGAGTTTTAAAGTCAACTAAATCTATCATGGTTCTGTATAACTCAAGTTCTCCAAACTCATTGGCATCTATTAAATCTAAATCTTCTCTTTTAAAATCTCTTATCATTCTATACCATACTTTGCTCTGACCATCAAGGCAGCTATTGTGAAAGGAAGGGGCTTGTCTTGTACTATATAAAGATATTTATCTTCTTCTGGCGTATCTGATATAGTAATTCTCTTAGTTCCATCTACTGGAATTGGTGGCAAGAAGTTTATATCATTCTGCGATAGTTCTTGGATGTTCTCTAGTCTATATCTAGATGTTCCTATCAATCCACCTGCTGAAGTTACCAATCTAACACCAACCATAAATACACTTTTCTGTGTTATCTGAGTATTAGTTCCCTGTGCTGAGAAGCCTAAACTAAAGGTTTTAATCGTTCCTGTGTACCCTAAGCCAACACAAGCAGTTGTTACTTGCTTTTCTAAATCAATCGCACCAGAGGCTACTGTAAAGTCTCCTAAATAGCCACCATCTGCAACTACTCTTATGTCTTGACCATCAAATCTATCTAATCCAGTAATTGTGTCAAAGGTTAAATACCAACTTGAATATACATTTGCAGTCGGTGTTTGTTGAACATCTACTGTTACTTCTGTTGTTGAAGTGAAGGCTGTTATCTCGAATCTACCACTTTCATATCCTGTTAAGGTTTTATAAGAAATGCTCTTTCCAACATCATCACTTGTAAATGATGCACTTGCTGCCGTGATAGTATCTGTTCCATCAAAGGTAATCTCTACATCTGATAAATTCTCTACACATTCGCTGTTGTCTAGATAAATACAATCTTTTAATTCCTCTGCAATAACCCTGTTATAAGCTATGTTGTCTGCTAACTTAGCCTCTTCTCCAAATCCTGTAAAGAACTTTTCTCTTGCAGAAAACTCCACAACATCGGATAATTTCTCTATGTAATAAACTGAATCTCTCAATGTTAGAGTAAATAGTCTTGGATCTCCATCATTGTTTGTTATTTGAGCTATGTCTTTTATTTCTCCATCTGTTTCATGCAGACTCCAACCAACAATCTTTTCACCTTCATTGAAGTTTAAGGATAGCATTTTACCATCTTCTCTAACTGTATAAAGTAAATCGTTTCTATCTTTCATATATCTAAGTTTCTTAATACCACCATCTGTGATATCATAACTAATGAAGTTTGCATCTTGGGACTTAAAAGTCTCTCCAAGTAAATCATAATTAAAATAGTAAGCATTTCTGCTGTTTTTACCTATGTAGAACACTAAGCCATCTTTACGAATAGGAATTGTAGAATCACTACCATCTGCCCCAGTCATTGTTACTGCTAAGTTAGCTGCTGTGATAGCTGTGTTTATATCACCACCATTTATCACTGCTATGTTTTTAGAGTTTCCACATATTAAAGACCTATCATTAGAAAAAATCCATGAGATCTCTTCTGTTAGATCTGCTAGGGTTACTTTAATCGGTGATGAGTCTAATATAGGTGATGGTATTGTAAACTCTTCATAATCACCTGCTTCTGATCCCCATACTGTAGTGTCTCTACCATAATATAATCTGCCATCTTTAAACTCAACCGTTGATGGATAATTTTCCAGAACAGTGTTTTGCTTGTAGAATTTTATCTCTGTAATAACTGTAGGAGAACTGTACTCATCAGTTAGCTCTAATTTATAGAAATCATAAGTGCTTGGTGTAGTTATGTCATAATACTTTGTTTCTTGTGTCCCCCAAGTCTCATCTGCCTGAGTATCTAATAGCGTATAAGCAACACCATCATTAGATCCATATAAATTAAACGACTTCGGAGGGTTATAGGTATTGACGTTTCTAATAGAATACCTAACAACCTCTTCAGCAGTAGATACTTGAGCTACTATAGACTGAGGATATCCTGAAGGTCTCCAAGAGTTAGCATAGTTGTCGTTAAAAGCCCTATAGGCATAGGTATTATCATCAGTTGCACTAATAGTAGTTCCAGCTGGGGAGGTGTTACTGGTCATAACTGGTATTATATTTTCATACTCTTCTACCGTAAACCCTGCTCCAGTTGTTACTGAATCACTAAAAGTAAAACTTGTTGCTGATATCCTCTTAAAGTCTTGAGGTGCAACATCCCTGTGAACCATTTTCATAACATCTGCATTTTGAGACCACTGAACCTCTTTAGCTTGTTCTAGTGTGTATGGACTTGTTATCTCTACATCAACCCCACCTGCTTGAACAAACCCAAAGTTTCCTAAACCATCATAAGTTAAAAACTTAACCATGTATTCTGTGAATAAACACAAATACGCTTGTTGTTGTGAGAACTCAAACTCTATAACAGCACAATCTTCAAAGGCTATCATCTTTTCTAAACCAGTTCTATACAGAGCATTTCCCTTGAAATTGCTGGAGAAGTTAGTAAACACATCTGCTCCAGTTGAAAATATAGGTAAATCATATCTACCAAATAAATCGTGATCGACTTTACCTCTTGAGAAATTGTTGTATGTAGTGGTTATTTTTGTCATTATTTTTTACTCACAAATTTAGGATTATCGTTATCTCTTGCTGCTTTAAATCTACTTTTAGATACTCTTATCGGTCTATTCTCTTGTGAGTTCAGTGATCCAACTGTACTCATTTTTAGTGGTAATGATGCCTCTATGCGAGCTTTCCTACCATCATCTTGTGTTATTGGTAAACAAACTTTATCTGCTAGGTATGTTGATAACAACTCTGCCCAGTCTGAGGTAAACTTTGTTACATCTGTTTCATCTTTTATATATCTTATAGGCATACCTTCTGTGTAGTCTTCATCTGTGTATATCACATTGGCCTCTACTGTATAGTCATTTACCTTATCTTCTATGTTTCCTATCCCCAATAATCTTAAGCAATCTGTTGGATATTGATACCCATAGGAATATCCGAATACTGGTTCTGCTACTAATTGAGCAACCTTAACTCTCTTTAATGCAAAATTCGGCATTGTTAATCTTAACAAAGCCTTTCTTGAGTTATGGTACCAAGTCTTAAATATAATCTCTATATCTGTTGTTGGAGTTTCTATGTTTGTTACTGAGCCATAATTCCCTAATTGGCTAAGGGTCATATTAGCTATATCTTTATCTGATGTTGCCATCTCTCCTCCTTAAAGTAAAGTGGGGCGTCCCCCATAATTACTATACTGTTGTTAATACTATTGCTGTTGCACTAGATTGGACTGTATCTCCATCTGAGTAAGCTGCTGGAGTATCTGCTAATGCAATAAATGTATTAGCTTGTGATTCTAAAGCTGTACCACCAGAGTTTGTTATCAAAGCTTCATCTGCTGTTAGTGTAGCTGGTGTATCTGCTAAATCTGTGAAGTTTGTAGCTGCTGCTATCAAAGCTCCTAATACTGATACCTTAATCTTCTTTGGGACATTGCCATCTGATACTATTACATAATCTGTTAATTCGATTGTACCTGCTGCATCTATTTCTTCTATTTCGTTTAGACTTAAATTTGCTAAACCTCTATTATCTGTCATAATATTCTCCTTTCAAGAATAGGAGGGGATTTTACTCCCCTCATAATCTTTAGTTACTTACTGGGTCTTCGATAACTACATCAAGGTCGATGATTTTATCGGCTGTAGTTTCTTTTGTGTTGATAGTCATACACAAGTAGATTCCACCAGCATAAGTATTATCTGGTGATAAACTTACTAATTCTCCAATAGTTTTAGTTCTATCAAGAGCGGTATTTGTACCTAATAGATCAACGCAAGCAGTAGCTGCTGTCGCAATATCAAGGCCATCTACTAACACATCTGCATCAATAGCTGTTAAAACACCTGCTTTGTAGTAATAAAAACCTAAGTCATTATCATCTGCTGCTGCAAACTTAACTATTCCTTCAGGAGCCATAATTCTATGGATTCTTGAATTAGTTGTTAGTCCACCAGCTAGAACATAAACATCTCCATCAGTCGCTTCAGAAATGTCAACACTAAGTTCAGCGTGAACTGTTCTTAATACTTTACCTGTTCTATACATAGGATTTGAATTTGCATCGTATCCAACTGAGTTATATACTGTCATAGTCTAATCCCTTTCTATATTGTTGTTGAAAGGATTTGTACTTTAACCCCTTCAGTTCTCATTGCACCAATCCAGAAATCGATAGTGATATCTCTAGAATTAACTTTTGTAGCAGACTTCTCTACTGACAAGTCAGCTAATTCCATAGCTACTGCTATTGATTGTGGAGCTAGAACAACACATTTACGAAGTGTTGAACCTTCTTGTAACACTGGATTCTTAACTGTGATTGAAGAATCAGATCCTGCGAATCTTACTAATTTGTAAAGTCCTGCATTGTCCATAACACCTGCATCAACTGGTTTTCCGTTGATATAGTCGTTGTTGATAAATTCTGTCTCACCCATTAAGGCTGTGTTTTCTTTACCAGACACACAAATAACTGCACCTTGCATATCACTATACTCAAATTCGTTGTTTGTAAATGTTTGTGTTACTTCTAAGATTTTCTCATAAGTTAGACCTGCAGAAGCATCAACTGTAATAACACCATCTGTTGCTGCTGAAGTAGTTGTCATAGCTGCATCTGGAGATCCAGTTTGTACGCTTCCTACTGCTGCATTAACGATAGTTCTGTCGATAACTCTTTCTTTAGCTCTACTTAGTTTTTGTAAAAGGTCAGATGTTGGGTTAGCTAGTAACTCATTAAGGTCATCTTTTGCATCTACTTGAACTGTTTTTGTAAATCTTACTTTTGAAAACTGTCTGTTATCTACTGAGTAGTCTTCAAACTGTTTGTCTGGGTTTCTGCCATCCACTTGATCTAACTCTAGACCACCGATTCTTGCAAAGTTGTGTGTTTTGCCTTCTGATGTCATAAACATCGCAACGCCTGCACCAACTAGTCTTGATTTTGTTTGCTCCATTAAGCTATAGAATGTATCTCTGTACTTTTGTAACTGAGCTTGATCTATGCTTGGAGATATTGTTGAACTCATAATAGTTCCTCCTAATTAAATTGTTGTTTGTTTAATCGGGAATTTGTCTCTTGCGAGGATTCTCTAGCATTTTTAAAGTATTACCTAACTTGGTCTTATCAGGGCATATAGCTTGTCTAATACATATAACCTAGCACAGGTGGTTATTCTTGTCAAGTGCATAAAAAAAGACACCACTATTTCTAATGATGTCTTAATTCTTAGCAAGGTAGGACTTGAACCTACTAGACACTACTAATATTTGAAGAGGCAAGGGACTTGCACCTGATAGCCAGCAAATAACTTATGACTGTCTGTATTACTTCCGCCACTCTTCTCCTATACTATACAGGATTTAAAATAGATTGTCAAAGAAAAAGAGCCAGTGGTTAGCTGACTCTCTCTTCTCTTACTCATCCTCATTAGAGGAATTAGTTGTCGAATACTCTAGCTTTTAACTTATCATATCCTATTTGAGGACTAAATGCTATTCCTTTAGCTCTCGCTAGATCTTTAAGGTTTTCCATTGTGTACTCACTTTGTTCTTCAGCATCTGTAACAATGTTTACACCATACTCTGATACTGATTCAGCTAGAGATTGTATCTCAGTCTTTTGCTCTACTAGCTTCTCAACATTCTCTTCAATAGTAAATTCTGGAATATCTTTTATTGATAGTTCCATTATTCTAGCTACTTTGTCTTCAGGCACTTTCTTAACTTGTAGTAAGTAATTCTCAATAGCCTTCATTCTCATGTTTCTAATTGAAGTTGTTTTATATGCTGGTACTTTGATCCCAGTGTAAACAGCCATTTGTTGTAGCTCTTCTGGTGTCATTTCCTTGATATCTTTACCAATAAAACTAAAGTCATGATCTATTTCTTTAGTATCATCTAGATAACATTCTCTAATTGTTTTAACTGTTATCTTTTGTTTAGCTAACCACATTGCTGCAAATCTATTAACGCAAGCTTGATGAATAATACCTTCATCAGCATATACGATAATACCTTTTGCTTCATAATCTAATACTTCACCTTTATGGTTTTTGTATGTTCCTGATACTTCACATTTTAATGCTTTCATAGTTATTTACCTCCGTATGTTGCATCTAATCTTTTTTGCAACTCTTGTTTCTGTGCTGGTGTATGCGGCTTAGTAGATAGTTCTGTCATCTCTTTATAGATAGCAGCTCTAGTTGCCTTAACATCTCCACCTTTTAATTGAGATCCTGCTTCATTGTTTATAGCTTGACCTTCACTAGCTCCATGGGCTTTACCAAAAGAGTTAGTCATTCTATACATAGCACCAGCCTGTTCGTTAGTTAGTGTGTTTAGAATAGCTGCATCTGTATCACTTGAATGTTTGTCCATAATAGCTTTAGTGCTTGCTTGAGCTTCAGTATCTCCGTTAAAAGATTCCTTCATAACTTTGTCAAAACCATCTGCACTCATTAGTTGTTCTAACTCAGCAGTCTGCATTTCATTTACTTTAGATACTAGGTTCTGAGCTTGCCAATTAGACAGTCCAGATTCCTTAAATACATTAGTATATGCTTCAGCATTATGCTCTTGTAAACCTTCAACTTCATAAGTCTCTGGTGTTAGCTTGTTAAAAAACTCAGTTCTTTGATCTTCGTTATCCCAATCTTCAGGAGCTCCTATGGTTTTCTTACCTATTAGCTCTTGAGCATTAGCATTGTTTTTCCATAAATCCTCGGTGGATTTTATATTCTTTGCCCAACCCTTGTCCTTGTATTCTTCAGGAGGTGCAAACTCGGTTGGTTGTGTTGCATCTACTGGCGTATTGTCTGTATTTACTGGTGCTTCTGGGGCTACTGGAGCTTCTCCGCCTGCACTAGTGTCAACAGGTACTATTTCATCGGTCATTCAATTTCCTTTCTGACTTCTGGTTCAAGATAAGGTCTAATCAGTTCTAGATAGACCTGTTTCTTTCCTCTTTCCAAGAACATATCTCTTGGTTCTAAACTTCCTTTAAACTCATGTAAATTTAAGTAGTTTACTAATGTTTTAAGAAAGTGTTTCCCATTCGGAGTGCTTGCAACTCCATTTAATGCACGAATATAATCTTCTTTAAGTTCTTCGTTCTTTTCAAAGAAGATCTCTTGTTTCTTTTTCTTTTCCTGCATCCTGTCCATAATATCACTAATTTCCGACATTCTTAGCCTCCTCATTAGATTTGTTAGCTGAAGCATCGTTCTTACCAATCTCTGAACCTTGTTTAGCCGCTTCTAGAGACA
>Ga0233415_10001518_pt1 | contig 10077 bp, 9 predicted proteins | sample Na_anoxic_12_MG_FD_188631 | JGI IMG/M metagenome (GOLD analysis project Ga0233415, IMG submission 188631) | Seawater microbial communities from Saanich Inlet, British Columbia, Canada - Na_anoxic_12_MG | ecosystem: Environmental > Aquatic > Marine > Inlet | place: Canada: British Columbia...
GATTATCTTGATTATTTTGATTATTTTTAAGTTTAAAATGGTTAAAATATTTCATAATTTGGTAAATATTATTATTATTATTATTATTTGAATAAGTTTTATAATCTGTGCCTGATAAAATACAAATATGTTTAAATTCATTTTCATTCATGTTTAATTCATTAATAATAGAATCATAATCATATAATACACAATTTTCATGAATAAGACTAAAATAACGAAGAACTTTATTACAACCGTAAACAAATAAATCCATATCTTCACTTAAACATGCATAAGCTTTGTTTTGACAAACTATTTTAGCACATAATTTATCAGCTTCACCAATTGCTTCAATATATGAAACACCATATGAAGTTATTAATTTTTTAACATTTTCAATATCTGTATGATGTAAACAAATAAATTCCTTTTTTAATTGTTCCATTTCATTAATAATACTTTTTTTCTCATTTTCATCGCAATTTTTTATTTTTTCTTTTAACTCATTAAATTCTCGTTTAGCTTGTTTTTTTAATTGTGATCTTTCTTTAATTAATTCAAATTTTTCTTTTGGAGGTTTTCCATCAAATACAAATAAAGGTGTTATATTGTATTTTCTAAAAATAGTAATCATATGATAAAAATTTTCTAGTAAAGCATTTTCACCTAAAAATCTATACAGATAAATGCTCGTATCTATTATTATCTTTTTTCCAGATAAATCATGTAAGTCTATTTTTTTTATAGATTTTTTGCAGTTGTCTTGTAAAAATCTATTTAAAAATCTTATACCCATTTTATAAATAATTATTTTGTTATACAATTAATAAAATAATTATTTTTAATATCAATTTTAAATAAAATTGATTTATTTAAATACTTATTTTCAATATTAATAATAATCTTACAAAATGCCGGTTCAAACACGATCATTTAAACAACAATTACAACCTACACAATTATATCAGCCTAAAACTACAAATTTACAATTATATGAATCATTCGAAAATACTTTTGATTTTGATGAATGTTCAAGATTATGGAGAGAAAATAAAAATATATTACCAAATGGAATGTATTCTTATAAAAAAAATAAAAAAATGTGTATATATAGTTTTTCAGAATCAAAAAAAAGATGTAAAAAAAAATGTTTATTAAATTCTGATTTTTGTGAATGTCATTTTTAATTTTAATTTTATGCAATAATAAAAATAAATCAATAATAAATCAATAATAAATCAATAATAAATCAATAATAAATCAATAATAAATCAATAATAAATCAATAATAAATATTATTTTAAATATTCAAGTGTGTATAAGTAATAAATCTGCATTATTAAGTAATGACATTTGCAGTTTATTTGTATTTTGTATTTTATTTTTTTTAAAAAATTGTTCTATTTTATTAATATTTTTTAACATTTGTTTATTGTTCAAACATTTTTTTAAAAATTTCAAAAAATTATTTATATTTACATGTGTTTTTTTAAAGATAAAAAATTGGTTATTACTTTTTTCACACCAAGATATAAAACTTCCGTAATTATTCATAAAAATAGCCGAAATAATAAAATATGAAAAAACAGCTGTATTTTCCTTATATAAATAATTACAAATAGTAATATTTTCTTCATTTTTATCGACAATTCTTTTAAATTCAATATCAAAAAAATACAATATTTTTACTAGATTATAAAGGGATAATAATGCTTCTTTATTTAAATTATTTAAAAAAGATGTTTTAAAATTATTAAATGATTTATTATTTATTTTACTAATTAAATTATAGCTATAAAATGCTGAATTTATTATTCTAGCCCATGTTTCAGTATAAGCTTCATAAAATTTATAATTTATATTTAAATTAAATATTTCTCTCAGTGAATTGTTTATAGAATTATTGTTCATTTCGGAAAATTCCATTCCAAAATTATGAAATGTTTCGTGAATAAATACTTTAAACCACTCTTCTTTTCTATAAATGACTATTTCTGTGCTTTTTTTACATCCTGATGTAAATGCAGTATTAACATTAATACTATCAATTGTTTCCATTTGTGAAATAGGTAAACATTTTTCAAAATTAGTTAAATAAACATATACATTCATTTGTCGAGAACAATTCTTAGTCGCCATTTCATCAATTATATAAATCCACATAAATATTTGCTTAACATAAAAAGTGATCTCTCGGATTAAATCATTTGAGAGATTTTCAAAAATAATAAAATATATATTTAAATCTCGCCCTCTTATTTTACCACTAAAATTAATATAACTAAAAGAATTTTGAAGTATATAATCTTTTATTTCATTTGGTAAAAATGATCCCTCAAAATAATCTGGAATTGGTAATTCACTAATAACATTTATTCTTTGTATAATCATATTAAAATTATTATTGTTTTTCCCTGTCAAAAATTTTTCAGATATATATTTATCTGCTGAACTAATTTTTTCATATATATCTTTAATGGATGAATTGGAAATTTTTTCCTCATTATATGTAGTTTCAATCACTTTTTCTAAATTAGACATATTTAGAGTATCAACATTATTCATTTTATATAATAAGTAGGATTTTTTTATATAAAATTAAAATTAAATATTGTTTATTTTAGATTGTTTATTTTAGATTGTTTCTAATTATCATTAAAGAATTCATTATTTCAGGTTCAGATGCCTTTTTAAAATGCAGTAACTTAGCATCTTTGGTAGCCAGTAATATTTTTTTCATCTCTGGAATTTGTGTAAATTTGGCCATTTGAGCATCCATTTGTGCTTTTTCATTTAATCCTTTATAATAATCTTCATCTATTTTAATTTCTTTATTTCTTAATAAATTCCCTTTAAACTTTCCACTTTTAGATGCTGCTGCTTGGGCCATTTCAATATTTTTAGAAATTTCAGAATCACTGTCGAGAGAAAATAGTAAATAAAATTCTTTATTTGTATTTTTAAATTTATTTGCTTCAATAAAATGATCCACTGTTTTCCATTTATGTCCATCTAATGTAAATTCACTTTCATATGAATCATCTAATTTTCTTCTCCATTCAGGAATAGAAGCTAATGATGAAAAATCTTTTATTTTAGATAAATCTATTTTCTCTCCATTACCTTTTCCAGGTAAAGGTTTATTATTTGATTTTTTATAAAACTGAAATATAGTTTTATTATCATATAAATTATTAGATTTTGATTCTTCAACAGTTTCTACTTCAAGATCAATTGGTTCATCTATACCTAATTCTTTATTAAATAACTTAAAATCAGATAAATTGTTATATATTCCAGAATTTCTCTCTAAACACTTAGAACTAACCAATAACTTTATATAATAAGGCAATTCAAAGAAAGTAAATATGCGATGAAATTTATATGTTATTAATTTGTAGTTTGATCCAGTATAATCAACAAGAATAAATTGTTTAGGTTCAAATTTGTCTTCGTTTTCTAAATTATAATAATCTGATGAACCACATAATAAAACATTTGCATTATCACCTTGTTTCCATGCTTCACTAGAAAATACTATTAATTTTAAATTTAATGCTTTTTCAAGCGCAGATAAAAACCACGGATCTGTCCAAAATTCACAAGTTTTTATAATTTTTTTAAACTCCTCCAAATTATTTGCTTTCTTCATATAACGATAAGATTGGATTAATTCCTTTGACAAAGATTTTTCTTGTTTTTTTAAAGTAAATTCTTCTGCAACTTGTTTTGCCTTTTTTACAATTTCTTTTTGCTCTTCTCGATTCTTTGAATTTTTTAATCTATCTCTTAATTCATTATTTTGTTTACTTAATAATTTCATTTTTGATTCATTTTCTTGAATGTCTTGTATAATATTATCATAATTGGATTTATAATTTTCAAAAATCTTATCATTCATTTTGCTTACTAATTTATCTTTTAGTTCCAAAACCGAAACATCTTTATCAATTGATTGTAAACTATCTCTTATAATTTCAAATATACAATCTCCACTTCCTTTACTGTCTAAAATATTATATTCATTACTTTTTAAAAATTTTTTTATCCAAATATCAGATTTTTCTTCTCTATATTCTTCTCTTTCTTTATCAAATATTTCTTTTGTACCTTCTTCCAAGGGCTTTTCATCGTCTGCTGACGGCTTTTCATCGTCTGTCGACGGCTTTTCATCGTCTGCTGACGGCTTTTCATCGTCTGACGACGGCTTTTCATCGTCTGCCGACGGCTTTTCATCGTCTGCCGACGGCTCTTCGTCTGCCGATAGTACTTTTTTTTCAGTAATAGATGCCTTTTCAATCATATTTTTATCGACAAATTGATAAATTAAAGGATCATTTACTTTTTCTAATTCTAAATCACCATCATCATCTATTAAATTCGGCAATTCGCTTTCAAGTATCTCATAAATTCCTATTTGTTTTGATACTTTATCATTTTTAACTAAATAAATAGGATAATTAATAATATTATCATCAATAAAATCATAATTTCCTTGACCTAATGCAATCATAATATCTTCTCCTAAAACTTCTATTTCGTATAATGAGGCATCATAATCTTTATCTTCTAGTCTAAGTTTTTTATTTTCAGGATAATTTATTTTTGGATTTAAAATTGAATTTACCATATATAAAATAACTCGATAATTAATATTTAAATTTATATTATAAAAAATTGATTATATTAAGTTGATTAATTTTATAAATTAAATTAAAATATTTTGTTATATAATATTTTCCAAAGATGGTTTGTAAATGTGTTCCAACCTATTGTGTTAAATATGATTCAATCATAAATTATTGCCCTGAATGTGAATCAGTTGGTGGAAGTTATGGAAATGTAAACCATAATATAACATGCAAATATCATGAGTGTGTTCATTTAGTTACAACAAATAAATTAAAAAATATCGATAGTAGATATTGCGATATTAAACACTTGTTTTATAAAAATAAACATGTACAATTAAACCATGAATTTAAAAAAAATTTAAAACATGACATAGATGAATACAAAAAGATTAAATATATTCAACTATTAGAAAATGTTGAAAATATTATTGCATATAAAACAAATAAATTTATACCAGTAAAACAAATATTAGGGTTAAAAATTAAAAATTAAAAATTACAAATTTGCAAAAAAAGTCATCTTTTTTTAACTCGTTTAAATAATGCCAACACTTTTTTCGTTTTAAAACTATTTCATAATTTTTTACATCATTTTCAAATTGTATTATCATTTGAACTAATTGCTCCTTTTTCACTCTCTTTTTAGTTATTTTATAGTAAGAAGCAATATTATTTAACATTTTCATGTTGTAATTATCAAAATAATCTATTTGTTGAGCTAATAAATTATCTTCATCAAAAAAATCATATTCTTTTTTGAATTCTTTCATACACTCCTCATTATAAATTTCATTTAAAGTAGTATCTAAACTATCTAGTAATGATAAATTATTATTTATTAAATTTTTTTCATTTATATTCTCTTTTATTTCGTATTCCATTTTATATAATTAGTATAAATTTATATTTTTATATTTTAAAATTGATTTAATAAAATTTAAACAATTTTTTATATTAATTATTAATATATGCAAACAAATGAAGATGATTTAATAAAATTTACAAAATGTGATATATTTACACCTGATAATATAAGTAAAATTATGGCTTCCAAGTTAAAAAAAAATGGCACTTTGCTTGAACCGTCTGTTGGAAATGGAAATTTATTAAAATATTTAAATATGAAAAATTATGATAGAGTCGATTTATACGAATTAAAAAAGACATATTTGGATAATGTTATAATTAATAATACTGATATAAATGTAAATAAATATAATACTGATTTTATAAAATGTCATATTGAAACTTTATATGATAATATTATTATGAATCCTCCCTATATTAAAATGCAAGATTTATCAGAATCATATAGACTTTTTATTAAAAATAATTTCTCAATTTTAAAAGATGGATTAATAGACATTTATTATGCATTTATTATTAAATGTTTAAATTTATTAAAAGATGATGGTATTATGGTGGCAATAACACCTAATTCATACTTATATAATAAATCCTCTTTTAAATTGCGCAAATATTTATTTGATAATCAATACATAGATGAAATTATAGATTATAATGACGAAAAAGTATTCTCAGGTATTTCTGTATATTGTTGTATTACCATTTTTACAAAAGCTAAAAAGAGTCATGTTGTTTATAATAATCAAAAAATTGCATATGATAATATAGTTAATAATTATTCATTATTTAATTTAAATAATAGTAAAACAACTACATTAAAAGAGTTATGTAAAATCAAAAATGGAATAGCAACATTACGAGATAAAATATATATACATGAAAAAAAGTTATATGATGAGCCTTGTTGGAAACAAATTACAAATGGTCCAAAAGATAAATATATTATTTATCCATATATAGATGGTAAAATTATTGAGGAAGAAGAATTTAAATTGAATAATCCACAAACATATTATTATTTATTAGAAAATAAAGAGGAATTAGCAAAGCGTGATAAAGGAAAAAAATCTTATGCAACATGGTATGCATATGGTAGAACCCAATCCATTTTATATAGTGATAATAAATGTATATTTATTCCTTGTTTTATTCACCCTGATTCAATTAAAGAAAATATTTTTATAAAAAAAAATATATTACACAGTAGCTGTTTATGTATAAAACCTTTTAATGAAAATAATATTGATTTAATAATAGAATCGATTATAAATAATATTGATTTTATAAAAGAAAATAGTTCAAAAAAGTCCGGTGGATGGATTAATTTAAGTAGTAGAATATTATATGATGTACCTATACATGTATAAATAAAATAAAAATGTATAAATAAAATAAAAATGTATAAATAAAATTGATACTTTTTTTTAAATATTTTATATAATAAAAAAGTTTATAAAATATGACTGAATTAAGTACAGTTTGCGAAATAAAAAGATTAATACAAATTATTAATTTGTCAAATAATTTGTATTTAAAATATGGCGCACGAAGTTCAAAAAAAGTAGATTATTTTCATAAAGGAATTAAAGAAATAATAGAAAAATTATTACCAAATAAAGATTATTGCGTAAAATTAGAATATAATGTTCCTTCTATAAATTCATCAAATTTAAAGAGATCAGATATTGTAATACTAAAAAATCTAAAACCCTATGTTATTTTTCCTGTGAAATTATATATGACGAATTATAAACAAAATAAAAACAATAGTTGGGAGAATTTAACAGGTGAAGTAGTACATTTAAAATGGGCAAATGATAATATTCACATTATTCCGATTAATATATTTTGGAACAAAACACCCTATTTAAATGCACAAAAAAAAATTACAAAATTTGAAAAAATAACAAAAGATGATATAAAAAATTATAGTATATTAAAGGAAAAAGGTCTGTGTTATGAAATAATAAATATTATTTTAGATATTGATCATTCTAACAATATTGGTGATTTATTTTGTGACATACCTCCTATTGTTAAATTCGATAAAAATACAGAATATATTTCATTTAAAAATATATTAAAAAAAATTTTATAAATTTGAATTATAAATTATATATTCTTTATTTATTTTTTACTTTAATTATATTTTTTCAAATGATCTAATATATCCATATGTTTAAATTTGTTTTTACTACCTATACCTTTATTTTCACTTGTTTTTATCTTAGAAATAATTTCAATATTATTACGCATATTTATCCATTTATTGGTTGATTTTATTTTTTTCAATCTAATTTCTGTCAAAATATAAAATATATTTTCACCAATTTCATCATTTAAATATTTTAAATTCTCATCCTTCATATTATTGATTTCCAAATCTATTATTGATAGAAAATTTTTTATAAAAATATTTTCATCTATAATTCCTAAGTTATATAAGTTTGTCAATAAAATAGAAATATTTTTGCGTTTATCATTTTTTTGATTTATTGAACAAAATAATTCATAATTTTCATCACTACTACAACTTTCAATATTTTCAAAATTATTAATGTAATTATTATTTTCATTATTTACTTTATCTTTGATAAAATCATATTTCTCTATTAATTTTTGAATCATTCTGCTATATACAGGTATTGAAATTCTATTATTTAATGATAAATTAAAAATCAAATTTGCAATACGATTTTTTAATGGTATTTCATCATTTACATTTTTAAAATCTTCATCGTTTATTAACACACTTATTTTTTCATCTATTAATTCATATAATTTTTTAAAATTATTGTCTGTTAATTTATTCATCATAGATCTTATTTCTGTTAATTCCTTTTCCAAACCCTCTTTTTTTGGAATATTTGTAGACTTAAAATTTCTCATAGCAATAAGATCTTGAAATGATGGTTCAGGTTTACGCTTTTTCTTTTTATCATAACCAGTATTTGAATTAAAAATGGGTGTTTTTATATATTGTGGCGATGATACTTTATTGTTTAAATCATTAATTTGTTCTAAAATATCATCTGAAAAATTAAAATATAAATCATTTTCCTTAATATGAGACTCAATTGATAGAATCTGATTTAATGTGTAAATTGACATTTCTATTTCCATTGTTTATATAATATTTCCTATATATTATTATATCAATTTTATTTATTATATTTATTACTTAAATATATAATAACTAATATAAATAAATATGAATATGGAAAATTCTAACCAAGAAAATAATTATAATCCAGAAAATAATTATAATCCAGAAAATAATTATAATCTAGAAAATAATTATAATCCAGAAAATGACAACATTAAATCATGGGACCAATTTAACTTGAAAGACAATCTTTTAAGAGGAATTTATGCGTATGGTTTTGAAAAGCCTAGTCCTATACAAAACAAAGCGATTTTACCGATTATTTCAAAAAGGGATATTATTGCGCAAGCACAATCAGGTACTGGAAAAACAGGCACTTTTTCTATTAGTTGTCTACAAAATATAGATGAAAATTCTGATGAATTACAAGCTTTAATTATTTCTCCCACAAGAGAATTATCAACACAAATTCATAATGTAATAAGTTCGATTGGAAATTTTATTGAAAATTTAAAAATAGGTTTATTTATAGGAGGACAATCATGGATGGATGATAATAAAGATATTAGAAAGAAACCACAAATTGCCGTTGCAACACCAGGAAGAATAAATGATTTATTAAACAAAAAAAAAATTTCAGGGAATAATATTAAGATGTTGATTATTGATGAAGCAGATGAAATGCTTTCACAGGGATTTAAACAACAATTATATGATATTTTTCAATTTTTAAATAATGACATTCAAGTAGTTTTATGTTCAGCTACTCTTCCCGTTGAAATTCAAAGCATTACTGATAAATTTATGCGTGATCCTATTAAAATATTAGTAAAAACAGAAGCCATTACATTAGAAGGTATTAATCAATATTATATTGCTCTTGATAATGAAGAGCAAAAATATGAAACATTAAAGGATTTATTTAATTTATTGTCAATAAATCAAACAATAATTTATTGTAATAGTATTAAGCGTGTAGAATTTTTATATAACAGTCTTTTAAGTGATAATTTTCCAGTAATTTGTATTCATAGTGGAATGTCAAAAGATGAAAGAAATCATGCATATAATTCATTTAAAAGAGGTGAAAATCGTGTATTAATTTCATCTAATTTAACAGCAAGAGGAATAGATGTTCAACAAGTAAGTACAGTAATTAATTATGATATACCAAAAGATATACATTTATATATACATCGTATAGGTCGTTCAGGAAGATGGGGTAGAAAAGGATTAGGAATTAATTTTGTTACAAAGTTCGATGTTAAAATTTTAAGAGAAATTGAAGTCTTTTATAGTACACAAATAACTGAATTTCCAAATAATATAAATGTGGATAAATATACTCATTAGTTTATTACGATAAATATTTCGTTTAATATTATTTAATTTAAAATAAATAATATTTAATGATTCAGCCTTTTAAATTACCTATTGAATATTTAAAAAAAAAAGAAAAAAAAAATAAAAATATAATAAAAGATTTAA
>Ga0233415_10001521_pt1 | contig 10075 bp, 6 predicted proteins | sample Na_anoxic_12_MG_FD_188631 | JGI IMG/M metagenome (GOLD analysis project Ga0233415, IMG submission 188631) | Seawater microbial communities from Saanich Inlet, British Columbia, Canada - Na_anoxic_12_MG | ecosystem: Environmental > Aquatic > Marine > Inlet | place: Canada: British Columbia...
ACCTGGTTACAGCCCACTGTGCAAATTCAGGATCTATGAAAGAGTGCTCGGAGCCGGGCAGCCCGGTATATCTTTCATTTCACGACAATCCTAAAAGAAAGCTAAAGTATACCTGGGAGATGATTAAGATGCCCACATCCCTTGTGGGAGTCAATACCATGGTTCCAAACAGACTGGTGAAAAAATCGATTGAGGATGGACTGGTTGAGCAGCTAAAGGGCTATGAAAATGTAAAACCTGAAGTTAAAGTGTCTGACAGATCCCGCCTCGATCTCCTGCTTACAAATAAAGATAAGGCAAAGTGCTTTGTTGAGATAAAAAACTGCACCCTGGTTAAAGATGGTCTTGCATCCTTTCCCGATGCTGTAACCACCCGCGGTAGGAAACACCTGGTGGAACTTCAGAGGCTCGCAAAGGAGGGAAACCGCAGTATAATATTTTTCCTTGTGCAAAGGATGGATGCAAAAGCATTTACTTCTGCCGACAATATAGATCCCGCATATGGAAAAGAACTCAGAAAGGCAAAAAACAGCGGCATTGAAATTATTGTTTATGACGTTATAATCGATCTTAATAGAATCGTTTTGGGTAAAAAAATTCCTCAAATTGATATTTGACAGCAATATGATAATCTGGTTAGATAGGTTTTTATGAGAGTGACTTCCAGCCACAAAAAAAGTTTCTTTAAAGCCGCAATCGTTGATAGAAGTCGCTCCCACAGGGATAACCCAAACCCTGATATGAATTAGTAATAAGTATCACTGATGGCTAAGTTGAAAGTTGCTATAGTTGAATCATCTCCAAAAGAGTTGGAGTGATACTAAGGAACCCTCTTCTCCAACTAAATTGGAGAAGAACCCTCTATTAAAACTTAAAAAAGGATAAAAGAAAATGAGTTATGATTTCAATGCAGATGAAATATTCGAAATGGCCGAGCAGATTGAAAGAAATGGAGCTTCCTTTTACAGAAAAGCAGCAGAATCGATTGATGACCCTGCTGAAAAAAAGCTATTACTTGATTTTGCCTCAATGGAAGATGAACATGAAAAAACATTTGCCAATTTAAGAGCGGGGCTGTCTGAAAAGGAGAAAACTGCAACCGTATTCGATCCTGAGGGTGAGGCAGCTCTTTATCTTCGCGCACTAGCCGACACCAGGGTGTTCTTTGAAAAAAAGATCGATACATCTTCAATGGAAGAGATCTTAAAGGAAGCTATCCTGGCTGAAAAGGATTCCATAGTATTTTACCTTGGTATGAAAGAAATGGTTCCTGAAAATTTCGGAAAAACAAAAATAGATGCAATCATCAAGGAAGAGATGACACATATCAAGCTTTTAAGCGGTAAGCTGGTTGCTCTAAAAAAATAACCGGGGCACTCATATCTTTTTTAGCCCAACCTGAAAAGCAGGCATATATGATTCAGGGTTCACGGTTAGTTACTTTGAGCTCTTCATCTCTCTTCAACCGTGAACCCTTAAGCCGTGAACTTAATTAGTTACGCCTGTGAAATCATATGTATAGCCTGCTGCGGGAAAGGAATTTCGATTCCGTTTTCATCAAAGGTTTCTTTGATTTTGCGTGTAAGATCAAACTTAACATTCCAGTAATCTTCCTTTTTTACCCAGGGACGCAGCACAAAATTAACACTGGAATCTGCAAGCTCTGAAACGGCAATCTGGGTAGCCGGATCAGAGAGTATGCGACTATCTTCCTTTACCAGGTTCATCATAATATCATAGGCCTTTTGAATATCGGAGGTGTAGCCGATACCTATCACAAGGTCCACTCTTCTTGTGTCGTAAGCTGAAATGTTCTTTATTACATCGCCGAAGATCTTACCATTGGGCACCATAATCTTGATATTATCCGGTGTAGCAAGGACTGTGGTGAAAAGCTGAATGTCTTTGACGGTTCCGGCTACGCCTGCACTATCGATATAGTCGCCAATTTTAAACGGACGAAGCACAAGGATCAAAACGCCGGCAGCAAAATTGGCTAAAGAGCCCTGCAGGGCAAAACCTATGGCAAAACCGGCCGCGCCAAGAACCGCAACAAAGGAAGCGGTCTGGATGCCGAATTTTGCCAAAGCTGCAAGTACCGCAAAGGTTAAAATCAAGAAATATATCAAACTTCCAACAAAGGAGGTTACTGCAGGATCTGTTTTGGTTTTCTCCAGCGCTTTTGTGGCAATCTTTCGTCCAATGCCGGCAGCAATACGTCCGATGATTAAAATTATTATTGCGCCGATGATTTTTAAGCCATACATGGTTACAAAAACCATCAATTGATTAGCAGCATTTTCCATGATAACCTCCTATTCTTCTGTAGAGTTGTTGCTAAAACGTTCCCGTCTATGTTGCTATAAATCTTAAATAGCAGATAAAAAAACCTTTTTAAAGATAAAAACCTGGGCATCCTGCTTTCCTTCCAATTAATATGCCTCCTCATAGGCAAGATCATCTTTGGTTACTTTCCCTTTGAACAGATTATAAGCCCAAAACTGGTAAATGAGCACAATGGGAACAAAAAGAAGGGCCAGCACCAGCATGATTTTTAAGGTCAAAGGACTGGAAGATGAGTTAAAGGCGGTTAAGTTATAATCAGGGTTCATGTTGGAAAGAAACATCCTGGGAAAAAGTCCGATGAATCCGTAAAAGGTTGCTCCGAAAATTGTGAGTGCCGATGAAAACCATGCCTTCCAGTAGCTTTTTTTGGCCAGGAATATTTTTATACCTAAAAGAGCCAGCACTGTAATCAGAATAAATAAAAAGAGAACAGGATGGGCAAGGTAATTGTCATAAATGCTTGTTGCAAAAGCCGAAGCCACCAGGAAAATGACAGCTACGACTAAAAGTACCGGCCACAGTTTATTCGCCATACCGGCCGCCCTGTCATGAAGATCTCCCTCACTTTTAACAGCCAGCCATAAGGAGCCGTGAACGAGAAACAGGAGCAGAAAAAGAACACCTCCAAGCAACCCGTACGGATTCAGAAGCGTAAATAAAGTCCCGTGATAGACTCCATCTCCATCTATGGGGATACCCTGAAAGATGTTGGCAAATGCTACGCCAAAGAGTACGGCAGGAACTATGCTTCCAACAAACATACATGTGTCCCATATCTTTCGCCAGCGAGGATCATCAACCTTTCCGCGAAACTCAAGGGAAACCCCTCGAATGATCAGAGCGAAGAGAATAAGCATTAGAGCAGAATAAAGGGAACTGAACATTATGGCATATACTCGCGGAAAAGCGGCAAAGGTGACCCCGCCTGCTGTGATCAGCCAGACCTCATTGCCGTCCCATAACGGACCTATTGTATTGTACATAATTCTCTTTTCTTCATTATTTTTACCCAGGATCGGTAGCAGACTTCCAACACCGAGATCAAATCCGTCAGTGACAAAATAGACGGCCCAAAGCAACACCCAAAGAAAAAACCATATTGTTTGCAAATCCATTTTTTGCCTCCTTTTAAAATAAAATTACAGCGCTATTTAATACTATGCTGCTTCCGATTCAGGTCCCTTTCTCGCATTTTTAATGATTAGATAAAAAGCTGCTGCACCAAGAAGACCGTATACCAGTATAAATGCTGCAAGAGAAACTGCGACCTGCGAGGCTGCAATTCGAGAAACTGCATCCGCTGTCTTCATTACACCATAAACAATCCAGGGCTGACGTCCAACTTCGGCCACGGTCCACCCCAGAAGGATGGCAATATATGGCAGGGGAATAGAGTAGAGCATCAGCTTCAGATACCATGGACTTTCCATGAGACGATTTCTCCTTAGCCATCCAATACTGGTAACTAATGCGAAATAGAATCCCAGGCCCACCATGATTTTAAAAGATGCAAATGTGATTAGTACCGGCGGTCTTTCATCAGGCGGGAAGTCTTTGAGGCCTTTTACTTCTGCGTCCATACTATGAAAGGCCAACAGGCTCAGCATACCCGGAATTGGTCCTATTTCAATATAGTTTCTTTCATTTGCCTCATCCGGAAATGAAAAAAGATATATTGGAGCATTTTTCGATGTTTCCCAGTGGGAATCCATGGCTGCCAACTTTGCGGGTTGTTTTTTAGCCAGATCGCTGCCATGCAGATGGCCTTCAATGATCTCAAAAAAGGAGAAGATAAGGCCAAAGACCAGCGCAATTCGAAAGGACTTAGTAAAAAATTCAACATGCTGTTTTTTAAGAAGATGATAGGCGCTGATACCCATTACGAAAAATGCGCTCAGGATATAGGCGGCACTCACCATGTGGAAAAACATGAGAATGCCGAACGGGTTGAGAGCCACAGCGGCAAAGTTTTCAAGTTCTGCCCTGCCGTTTCTGATGACATAACCCACGGGGTGTTGCATCCAGGCGTTGGCAGTTAGGATCCATACTGACGATCCGGTTGATGCAAAGACAATCAGCCACATTACAATAGCATGTGCCTTTTTAGAAATCTTTCTCCAGCCAAAAATCCACACTCCGAGCAGAATGGACTCTAAGAAAAAAAATCCCAGTGCTTCAATGGCAAGAAGGGAGCCAAAGATGTCTCCCATAAATTCCGAATATCGCGACCAGTTTGTCCCGAATTGAAACTCAAGGGTTATTCCGGTTACAACTCCGATTGCAAAATTGATGAGAAATAGTTTTCCCCAGAATTTTGTCATTTTTAGATATATCTCATTTCCTGTCCTGACATACCTGGTCTCCATGATAGCCACCATAAATGATAAACCCAGGGTTAGCGGGACAAAAAGAAAATGAAAGAACGTGGCCGCGGCAAACTGTAGTCTTGAAAGCATTAAAACGTCCATAAGCGAACCTCCTTTAAAAAAATTCTTCCTTGATTTTATTTTCCTCAGATAATGCGGATGATATGGAAGGAAAAAGGCAAGTCTCCTCCTCCAACATTTTAGCGAATGTGGCCTCCCTGAGAGTTTCCCTCAGTTGTTTCCTGGCATTTTCCCATACGCGATGAATTGAACATCCCGGACTTCTGAAGCAGGATTCCGGCCTCATGACACAGTCATTTAAAAATATTTCCCCTGTGACGGCTTCGACCACGTCTAAAAGCGTTAATTTATCGGGTGAAAGTAAAAGACGATATCCACCCTTTGCCCCTTGGATAATTTCGATGAACCCTGACCTGGCTAACTGCTGGGCGATTTTACCTAAGAACTGTTCCGGTATATCCATAGCCTTTGCAATTTCCACGCGACCCACAACCTTTCCCTGTCCGTTTCCGGCAAGAAAAAGGATACAGCGTACACCATATTCTCCTGCTCTTGTTAGCCGCACCTTGTCCTCCAATATATATAAGATAATTAAGATGCTTTTTATCCTATATAGAACATGTAAAACCCAGTCAACTATTTTTTGTACTTGGAAAAAACACAAGGAAAGATTCAGTGATATTCGTATTGGTTATGAGGATTGAACTTCAGACTGCAGGGCTTTTTCGGTGGCCGGGAGATATATTTTAAAAGTAGTTCCTTGATCCGGTCGGCTTTCAACGTCAATAAAGCCATTGTGGTTTTTGACAATACCAAAAGCCGAGGCCAATCCAAGGCCGGTACCGCGGCTCATTTCCTTGGTGGTGAAAAAAGGTTCGAAAATACGACGCTTAACCTCTTTATCCATTCCGCAACCGGTATCTCTTACAGATACTTTTACATATTTGCCGGAAGGCACTCCATGGGCTCTAACATACTCTTCATCGCAAATCATGTTGGTCGTTTTCAGGAATATGCTGCCTCTGTCGGTCATCGCCTGGGATGCATTAAGGTAAAGGTTCATCAACACCTGTTCAATCTGGCTGCGATCCGCTTCCACCGCCCATGTCTGTTCCGTTAGGTCCTGGTGGATTTTAACCTCTTTGCGGGTACGACCGAACATTTGGGCAGTATGCTGCAAAATCTCGTTCAGGTCGATGGGGCGGACATCATATTTGCCGCCACGGGCAAACCCAAGCAACTGACGGGTCAAATCGGCCCCGCTGCCGACGTACTGTTCAATGGCTTTAAGATTTTCCTGCAAACCGATATCCTGCCGGGTTTTTATCAACAACGAAGATACATTTCCCTGGATGGCCATTAGCATGTTATTGAAATCGTGGGCAATGCCACCTGCCAAAGTACCGATGGCCTTCATTCGCTGGGCATGCTGGAGTTGTTTTTCCAATTTGCGTTTTTCACTTTCAGTCTTTAACCTATCGGTGTTATCCCGTGCAACGCCTCTAAAACCAACAGGTTGCCCCTCGGCATTTTTTATCAGGGAAGCGGACATCTCCAGGTGATGTTGTCGCTTGTTTTTCCCTATGATCGTATAACGCGTAAAGCTCACCGACCGACCGGTTTGATAAATCTCATTAAATTTATTATAAACCTGCTGAGCCGTTTCAGCGCTTGAGTACTGCCGGTTGTTCATGCCGATCAGTTCTTCCTTGGAATATGCGGTAATGCGACATGCAGCATCGTTGACAAATGTTAAATTGCCGGCCAAATCGAGTTCAAAATATGCTTCTTGCATATTGGCCAATATGTCTCGGTATTTATCCTCACTTTCCCTGAGGGCTTTTTCCGTTTCCCGGCGCTGTTCGATTTCGGTACGTAGCTGAGTGTTTGTACGTTCAAGATCAGCAGTACGCTGTTTGACCTGTTCTTCCAGATGGTTACGATGTTTATCAAGTTGAGCCTCCACTCGCTTGCGTACGGTAATGTCGCGCAAAGAGCCGATAATTTTTTTCTGCCGTTCCTTTTTATCGCGAATTAAAATACAGTTAAGCGAAGCGTAGACTGTTTGGGAAGCTTCATCTTTCATGGTGATTTCGTAATCCGTCACCCGCCCGTTTTTTCCCAGAGCATCAAATAGTTCTTTGCGTTTTTTTGGAATTTTGTAAAAATCATATACGGATCGACCGATCATAGCCTCCCGTTTGACTTGGTAAATATGCTCCACCGACGGGCTAATTTCCAGTATCTTGCCGTCAATGCTGACTTCATAATATATGTCCTGGATATTATTAAAAATGCTTTTGTACTTGGCCTGAATGGTTTTTACCCCCGCTTTCATACTAGCAAAGGTGTCTGCCGTTGTTTGGAGCTCTTTATAAATCGACCTGATCGGCCTATGAGTTTCAAAATCTCCGTGCTCGACGGCGTGGGCTTGACTGGCAAGCCTTGAAATCGGTTTGATGATGCCTTTGGCAAACAACATGCCGATAGCGGCGGCTAACAGGGAAATGACCAGAGCGAAATAGATGTTTAAGCGACGGTTGTCTTTGATGGCACCCAGATAATCGTCGGCGGGCATATAAATACCGATGATCCAGGGCCAGTTCTGATCGGCAAAGGGTTTAAACATGGCCAGGTAAGTCTGCCCCTGGTGTTCAAAATGGCCGAAGTGCGATTGGTTCAACCGGATTATGCCGTCGGCATTCTGATCAAGATGTGCTGCTGTAAATGCCTTACGACTGATGGCATGCTCCAATTCATGTATTTTTACAAAACGGCTGCTTGCCGCCGGATCCTTCGACTTGGTTTTAAGTTTTGCCGGATCAGGAAATGCAACCATATCTGCGTTGCGGTTAAAGAGAAACGCCTGGCCGTTTTGACCGATTTTCAGGTCGGCAAAAAAGGAAGACAACCGGTCGATCGCAAGATCGACGCCGACAATTCCTTTTAGTTGTCCCTGGGCATCATACCAGGGAGCGGCTACGGTGATGCCGGGTTTTTGAGAGGTAAAAAAAATATATGGGTCGGTCCAGATGCTGCGCCGTTTTTCAAAGGCTTTTCGATACCAGGGACGCAAGCGGGGATCATAGGTGTCATCCGGGACTCGTTCCTGTTCAACAAACTGCCTGTGGTTATTGCGCCAGATCAACCTGATTTCTTTATGTTTGTTGGTATGGGTGATTATTTTAGTTCGAAATCCGTCCGGATCTTTTTGATTATGGCGTCGGACGTCAAAAAAATTACCATTAGGAAGACCCAGATAGATGCCTGCGAAATGAGGATAAAGGCTCAGTTGGTCATGAAAATAGCGGGTCAGGGGCTCAATTTGGGTGTCGCTGAAATCCAGAACTTCGTCGGTCAGCATGTGAATGGTTAATTCTGCTGTCTGTTGGGCTGTGACTAAATGGCGATAGGATTGGCTTTGAGCCAGATCGGCAACGTTTGTCATGATTTGCCGGGCGTGTTCCTGCAGTACGCGCTGGGAGGTAAAAAACGAAGATGCGGCTGTTAATAAATGGGTTCCCCAGATCAAGCCCAGAAGGCCAAAAATCAGTGTCCAGCGAATTGAGATTTTCATATTCATACGATTGAAATTTGAGCCTGACGCAGAAATCGGGCAGATAAGCGTAGACTTCGAAAAGTGCCGTTTTGCAAAGGTCTCAATTCATTTACTGTAAAATGCCTACGCCTGTCAAACTCATTTTCAACAGTTTGCAGGACAAATGCGGGAACATAAGAGGGCATGCGGACGTTTCGATACTAAGGGCTCTCTCACTTACCGAACATTTCTGAACATGGCAAGACTGTTAGGATGATGCATTTCCTCATCCATATCGATTGTATGGCATACCTTGCAGTTTTTATTTGAAGCGATGGGATAAGGGTTTCCCTGGTACTGTAGCGGCTGGATATTATCTCTATTATTGCCGTAAATGTTTGTTGCAGGGTATACGGCATGGGTACTTGAGTGGCACGCCTGACACATGATCCCGGCATCATCCGAGCGTGAACGATAAAGCTGATCAGCCGATTTTGTCCACTGATTAAAAGTTTCATCGGTATCGGGCTGATTAAAATCAATATGACAATTCAAGCAGTCGGGTTCGTTAATCCATGGATTTCTCGGTTTAATATGGCTGGTTGAATCGACCCGGGTCGGGACAAGATGCTTCATGAGTCGTTTAGCGCTCTTTTTCCCGGCCTTTTCTTCAGCTATAAGAAGGCTTAACGCATGGTCCTCCAAGTTTCCATGGCAGCTTGTGCAATCAAGACCGATTTCATTATGTATTCCCCTTAAGCCCTGCGTATGGCCGTCCGGTGAGGAAGGATGACAGGCATTGCAAGCATTTCCATCTCTGCCTGTAAGGTAGTTGGCATGAAAACCATGAATAGCTGCAGAGATGTTCAACAAACCCGGTTTTCCTTTTGTTCCTAAAATCGAATCAGTATGGCAGAATTGACATAGGACAGGCTCTCCCTTTTTGGCCATCTTCAACAATTCGGTTTTGCTTATTTTATCGTGCACGGCCAGAATATCTCCTGCAGTCTCATCTGAAAATCCCGCCACACCCTCCATGCGCCATTTTCCTCCATGGCAGTTTTTACATCCCATTTCCGTGGAAACAGGTGCAACAACCCTGGTTCGTGCAAGGATTTTGCCACTTTTTTTGTCCCTTGCTTCAATGGTAAAGAGCGGATAAGGGTTGAAGGTCTTGTCATCGGAATACGGAACTACCGGAATACGATCAGTTACAAACGCTTGATTTTCTTTGACAAATTTTATCTTTCCTTTCAACCCGTGGCCGGTAACCCCGATATCAGGAGGCAGTTTATTTCCGAAAAAATCTTGTGCGTAGTTCCAGAATTTTACATGTCTGGAAGGATATTCAAATCCAGGCTCAACCTTGTAGCTCAGCTCGACCTCTTCCGTGACAATTTCAGGGGTTTCTCCTCTGCGTATTATCTGGGCGGAAATATCATTACCAGGCGGCGACAGCATCCACCAGGAATCGCTATCGGAAATGAAGTGCATGCCGAACTTGCTCCAGGCCAGGAGGACGTATTCATCCGCTTTTTTATTAAAAGGAGGAATGTTAATTGGCAGTTCCTTTATAGCCACCTTTGCCTGGGTTTCTGTCTTTGTGTGCAGCTTTTCAACGATATACCTGGAAAGTGCCAGACGTTCAAGTCGTGTGCCCATAAACCTCGGCATATAATCGTTTATCTTTCCCTGGCCGTTGAGCTGTGAATCCATGCCAAAAACCGTAAATTTTTTAGTCACCGGAAGAATATCGTTTAAAGGTCCACCTACACTGTGGCAGGCGATGCACTGAAGATTAAAA
>Ga0233415_10001523_pt1 | contig 10071 bp, 19 predicted proteins | sample Na_anoxic_12_MG_FD_188631 | JGI IMG/M metagenome (GOLD analysis project Ga0233415, IMG submission 188631) | Seawater microbial communities from Saanich Inlet, British Columbia, Canada - Na_anoxic_12_MG | ecosystem: Environmental > Aquatic > Marine > Inlet | place: Canada: British Columbia...
TATTTTATATATGTTTGGAATTAGAAAAGAACTATCAAAAAAAGTACGGAAAAACTCATGGTTTAGTTCCTTCTTTATCAAATATTGAATCCTTACAAATTCCTAGTTTATTCACTTTTGGCGGGGAGATTATTCAAGAAAATGAATCTAATTGTTCAACTGGTGGAGGTTGCTTTTTATGATGATTTTAATTTGTTATAATTGTGGAAACTATCTTCATTCACATCAAAAAATTTGTTTTATTTGTAATAATTCGCACAATATCGTTGACAAACAAAAGTAAGTATGACAAGGATCATTTAATAATAAAATTAGCGAGGTTATTATCATCCATCGGCAACAAGGTTAATTCATGATAATTATTGATTTTAGGCATGACTTTAACCTTCAAGCTAAAAAATATGACTTCGTTAAAGTTGCATATATTCTTTCAAAATTAGGAGAGCCGACCAAAGCAAACACGATAAATTATTACTTTAATCAAATATTTCCAAATAAATATTGTAATGCTTTAAGAATTTCCCAGATCATGCGACAAAAGAAAAACCTCTTCTCTATCTATGGAATTGAAGCTGGTATGACTAGGCAAACTAAAGATTATGATTTTAAAGGTAAATTATTATTGAATAAAACTACTAAATTAAATTGGGATAACAAATCAAAAAAGTTTTTTCAAACCCCCTAAAGGGGGTTTGTAGTTTCTAAGGGTTTCAAACTTTTATATTCCTTTCAACTATGGATCTGAATAGTGAATTATTATGTCTTGGCAAAATACAACTAAAAAAGTAAGCGGGGCAATCGCTGTAATTGCCGGATTATGGATGGCTTTAACCGTCGGTCTTGGTGATGTTTTCAACATCATAGCCCGTCCCGATGAAGTAAGCGCGGCAACTGCGGCCTCTCTTGGTGGAATTGATTTTATTGATAGAATAGCCGTCCTTGGTATTGTTGTAACTATTGCCGGAAGTGCCGGTCTTGGTCTATTAGATCCTAAATCTAAGGATAATTTACCCTTTGTTTCAACCACACTAACTTACCTTCCTGTAATAGTCGCTTTTATATCATTTTCAGCCTTTGGATCTGAAGCCGTAGAATTGTTGACTGGTGATAGAGTTTGGGCAAACTATGATGATATCGCGAACTCTTACATGCTATTCTTGGCTTCAAGTATGGTTTCGGGTGTTGTTTCACTTCTAAAGAAGTAGATTCAGATCAATAAGATTCGACGGGGCAAATAGAGAAAGCAAGGATTGATTAAAATGGATAAAAAAAATAGGGCAAATATGATTTTACCCGTATTAATATTCATTTTATTTGGTGCCGCCTTTACCGGAGTCGTTCAAGATTCAATAACTCCAAGCTACGTAATTATAGACCAAGAGTGCTTTAATGACGGTATAGACAATGATGGTAATGGAGATTTAGATTTTGTTGAAGAAGAAGATTGTAGATTTTGGCCTTATTCAAATGGTAACGGTGAAAGTTTTACACCTTCCGGTTCTTATGATATAAATGCAAATTATCAACCTTATTATGATCTGACTGTTGACTACGTTCGAGATTTTGTAGGGAAACAATGCGGTGGTAATTTAGCCGGTTGTATTGGAACAAATTTCCAAAATGAAGTTCAATTTTATTGCTTTTTTAGTGATAATATAATGGCATATCGTTTTGATTTAACCTTTGATAAATTTTTTAATGTTTGGCATAATACTATGATAAATGACGGCTCATTTAATACTTTTAATTCTGTATGTAAAACAATAGGCCAAGCACCTACAGTTTTGCCAACAATTGAATATCAAGCCTCAAGTCCTATTGACGCCAATGCGGGCGGATCTGGCGGGGGAAAATGAGGGGTTGAAAATGTGGCGGATAAACCCAAAATAACCGGCCTATCTTTCAATATTTATGCGATAGTTGCATTATTAGTAATTCTACCTATTTCAACAGCTACAATAACTAATTTATCAAACCGTCAATCTACAGAACCTGATCAAGACTTAATTGCTGAAAATTTTGGAACCGAATTGCCAAACTCAAACGGTATAGCTACTGAAGGAATGCTAATATCTAATTGGCTAGATAGGGGAGATAATTATACTTCCGAGTATACAAGTAGCGCAGGTTATGCCACAGATCCATCAAAATATGATTGCCTATGGACTTCTAGCGAAGTAACTCCTTGTAATGATTTCAGTGCCGCTTATGGTAGTTTAAACCAAAGAAATATGCACGAGGGGAGAAATTATGTTTTAATGCCCGATACTCATCGACAAGTTCAATTTTCCGGCGGTAGTAATATTGATTATATTGGACAAAGTGGTGACGATTTCAAAATAAGCATTGAAAAAAATGTGTTTAATAATACAGATCTGAGCAAAGATATATCAAAAATAGATTTTAATATGCGGGATATAGGAACTTTTTATAATTGTGATTCATCACCTAAAGCAAATATTACTTTTTCTTATCAATTAAATCTTTATTATGGGGTCAATGGTGCTTTTCATCCAACAAAAACAACGGGTTTAAGCCATTTTGAAAGCAATATTCAAAATTATGACGGCGACCAAATGGGGACGTTCCTATTTCAAGGGAATATTGTATGCAGGGGTGAATTAAATATTGAAGTTCAACTTGATGTTTTCAAGTCTATTGAGTTAGCAAATTGGATTGATTATAATGGTGGAGATAGAGGTAATATAAGCGGATATTTGCATTTTTATGATTTTAAAAATACTGACAATCCTCAAGATCTGATACTTGATACTGAATTACCTTTTGCCGGTGCTGATTTCTTTTTACTAAATATAGAGGCCAATTATGTATCAGTTGCTCAAACTAACTTCTTTTTGAAAGGTGGGGCTGCCTTAATTGGTATTGGGCTTTTTGCTTTAGCCTTAGCCTCTACTCCTTATTGGAACCCAATAACAAAAGGTTTGAGATCAAAAGGGGGAATTTGATTTGAGTTTAGTAATGTTATTATTTATTGGTTCTATTTTTGGTTCGACTTCAATAATACAAACCATATCAAAAAATGGTGGGTTAAACGGAGCATTAACTAGATCAATAGCCGGAGGCGGTGTAAGTATTGCCGGAAGTGGTTTTTTAATTGGTTACACTAATCTTGAATCATTCATTAATGCCGCCGCAAATGGTAGTTTAGGGCTTGGTGGATTTATTTTTATTGGTGGTTTGGCGGCTTTATTGATTACATGGGCTTCAAATATACTTGAATATAATGGGGTTGCTATTAGATGAGTGAAACGGCAAATGTAGATGGTATAAACATTCAGATCAATAACGCCGATTCTAATACAGGCGGCGGTAGTTTTCTAGATAGAATTTTAGATATAGGTTTAAAATTTTTAATTCCTTTAGGTATTGTTTTAGCACTTGTAATAATTGGCGGTATTTTGATAGTAGTACCCAAGATTCTATCATTTGTCGGTGATATATCAGATCTTGGTTTAGGTCAATTTTTACCACTTTTTGCACCTATTGGGGGTTTGGGTGCTTTGGCCGGTTGGTTAATTGGTAAAAATTAGAAAGGTGATAAGATGATAAAAAAGGAAGGATATATTCATGGGTTGGCGTAGGTTAAAAATTGCATTAATAGGGGTTCTCATCCTTCTACCTCTTATCATACTATCACCTAGTGCCTACGCCGACCCTCCCCTATCTCAAGAAAAGAATTGTGTTATTTATGCATATACTGAAAGTTCAGATCATAAGTTTTTAATTGATTCAAATCTAAAAGCATTTGGAAATAATATAACAATTGTCAATAATTGCGATAGAATTGAAGTTTATACTAATTCTAATTTTACACTTTCAACAAATAACTCAATTGTTAAATTTCCCATTAATTTTGGAATTCAAAATATTTCAATAATTACAGATAACAGATCAATAAATTATTTCAATGTGACAATTATGCCAGATCGTTTAAGCTGGGAGTTTGAATATTTTGAATGGCAAAATGATTATGATTATTCTGTTGAGGAATACATAAGTTTGACAGCTTCACAGGCTAAAGAAAATTGGGCGGCAATTCTTTCAATAGTATTGGTCTTTACTTTGGTCACTATGGTTTATTGGAATCTTATCAACTCATATATTGATCGGAATTATTGTGAAGAGGTGAAACTTTGACAGAAAATGAAAACATTGGTCAAAAGTCCCCTATTGTTGGCCGTACTGTTTGGGATATTGCAGTGGCATCCTCATATATCATGGGAGGGGCTTTGTTTGTTCTTGGTTTGGCATTATTCCTTTATTTCTATCTTGATACAGTTCCGGCTTGGTTCTTTATAGCTATTTTTGGTTCGCTTGCTTTTATTCCTTTCTTAGTAGATAGAGCAAAAGAAGACGCCGATTTATTTTTGGTTACTTCAGATCCATTGAATTTAACTGAGTATAGAGTAGGGCGAAAATATGGGTTAAATATTGAAGGTAATGGGGTTAGATTTACCTCAAATTCGGGAACGTATCGAACTTTATTGACTGGATTTAATGAAGAAACTAGGCAAGGAATTGGTTCAAGTTTTGGCGGTTATACTCAAATCGACCAAGTGCGAGATATGAACACACTACAAAATTTATCAAATTTGCTTGAACAAACCCTACGCGAAACAAGGGTGACACATCAAACAGTAGGTGTTGAAGTTGAAAAACAAAGCAAGGTTATTGTTGATTGGGCATTAAAAACAATTTACGGCTCAATAATACCAACTGAAATAAGCGAAATATTTGGGGTCGAAGTTGAAGACAAAACTGATTTTCATCATGAAACACTTGAAGAAATTGGCGGTGATCTGAATGATGACTAAAACCATGTTCCCGCCTTCAATAACCAATTTACTTTTACAAGAAGGTCAAAGATTTCAGATCAATAATAATTTTGTGGAAGCACTAGGAACCGGCATAATTTGTTGTGTAGCAAGTGCAAGAGGCGGTAAGACTAGTCTAGCTTATGTTATGCTAGATTATGTAATAAGATATACTAAAAGGCCGGTTATCTTGGACTCTTTCCCTCAAAAGGTAATTGATGAAGGAGTTCCCGACCATTGGAAAGGTAGAGTGTTTAATACCCCATTCAGCCAAATTGCTACGGTCAACGAACCGGCGGTGTGGTTAGTTGACGATTCGGGAACCCATTATAACAGCCGTGATTCAATGGGCGGCGGCAAACTTTTAGCCCGTACAGCTGGGATTTTATCGCATTTTGGCGGCGGAATGACTGTTATATTTACAACTCAATTATTAAGCGGGGTTGATGTTTCATTTTTTAGATATACAAATATGGCAACTATAATTAGATATGTTGACAGTGATGTTTTGAAACATGAGCGATCTGAATGGAAGGAGTTAGTTCAAGAAGGACAATATCAACTTAATAGGGTGTCAAGTGGTAGATGTCTTGATTATTTTTGGAGTGGGAAGGATAGACAATTGGTTAGGGTTCACTTTCCCGACTGGCTGAATAAGAAAGTAGATCCAATAAAAGCTGATCTGATGTCAAGACCTATGCGCTATCACACGGTTCAAGATAAAGAGCGCATGATTAAGGGCGGTTCAAAGGTGGTGAAAAAATCGAAAACAGACAAAAGCAAAGAGAATATGACAGAATAGCCGGCTCAAGAATAGCTAAAATGAAGGGTGGTATTCCCCTTCATGTCGCTATTGGTGATATTAGATCAATAACTTTGAGAAATAAACTCAAAAGATTAGGTCTTGAAGGACAGCATATTGATGATCTGATAAGTTTAGTTGATGAGATAGGAATACAGCAAAACTTGAATGATATGCCTTTAGGCGTTCGTTTTTCAACTGTTAAGTCTAAGAAAAATAAACCTAATATTTGGAAAGGTTGATAAAAAAATATAGTGACCTAATAGGTCACCCCATTTTATTTAACTTTATCGTTTTTTGAATGGAGGTATATAATATACTAGGAATAGGTAGGAGTGGCATGGGTCGACGGGATTATACGACATCGGGAAGCAAATCCGATGTGGGAAATAACATTGATTATACGACAAAAAGGGTATTGAAAATGGAATTTCTAACAAAATATCGTATGTCGTATAAGCAAGAGGGGCTGTATGTCGCGTAATCTCTAGATCTGAATAAATAAAAAGAAGGTGAAAAAATGAATAAAAAAGAAATGAAGAAAGAGATATGGAATAGTTTGTTAGTTATGGCGTTAAATTTTACCGATTTTGACGCCCCAAAATATGCCGAATTAAGAAACGGTTTAATTGATGATGAATGGGACGACACTTATGGTGAAACTATTCAACCAAGAACTACAAAAGCACATCAAAAAAGGTTTGACATAGCATTGGAGGAAATAATAGAAATTTTGCAAAAGAAGGTGATTTAAAATGGCTATAATAATAGAAAAAGCAATTTTCTGTAATCATTGTCATAAGTGGTTAGATTCAGATCAACAAAAGTGTTGGAATATGTTTCTGAATTCTTATGAGTGTATAGAGTGTTATTGTGGGTATGGTGGTCAATAATGATAAAATTTGATTATGTATCTTTTGAAGATGAAATCAAATGTTATGTTTTTGAAAATGGTGACGGAACAAAATATACAATTCATGTTATGCCGGCTGAATATGGAGGTTTGTATGTAATATGCAACGAATCTTCATTATGGAGATTTCATTCAAACCCTAACGAATTAAAGCATCTTTGTGGCAATAATAACGAATATACCAAAATAGCTATTTTACAACTCGCTGATCTTAAGGGGTGGGTTGAATGAATTTTACTTTAGAGGATTGCATGATTGAAATTTATAAAAATTCTCAAATGTGTACTGGTTGTTTTGTTAAAGCATTATCACCCTTAAATTACAAGTGTATAAGGTGTGATCTGAATGATTGAATTTAGAGGTAGATGTAAATCTAAAAAGAAGCGCATTTATTCTATCCTTGAAAATAATGGAGAAATGAATACTTCCCAAATTTTAGATAATTACAATTCAAGATATAAGCGGGGTTGCACTATGAATGAATTAGCCTCGATACTTGGCCGAACTAAGCACTTTATTCAAGTTGGATTTATTGAGGAATATGTTAGGGGTGACGGTGTTAGATTACCGGCAAGGGTTCGCTTAGCTATATGGAGTGTTAAAGAATGATAACTTGGGAATTTTTTGCAGGTTCTCGCTCATTTAGCAAAGAAGCATCAAAAAGGGGTTTTCTTACTTATACCACTGATATTGAACCGTTTGAAGGTATTGATCAGATCTGTAATATATTTGATTTTGATATTGATTTGGCTTTAGCTAAAACGGGCAAACCGGATATAATTTGGTTTAGTCCACCATGCAACAAATTTTCAATTGCTTCATGTTTTCACCATTGGAATAAAATTGGCACTTCATACATTCCTAAAAGTGAAGGTGCAAAAATAGGTTTATTGATCATGCAAAAGGTAAATGAAATAATTGAAAAAGTTAAACCTAAATTTTTCATTATAGAAAATCCTAGAGGTTTAATGAGAAAAATGGAACCCTTCAAAAAACATATTCGGCAAACCGTTTGGTATTGTCAATATGGTGATAAAAGAGCAAAGCCAACCGATTTATGGACTAGTTTCCCAATAGTTGTTAAGACTTGTAAGAATTACAAATTTGATAAAAATGGCGAAATTATTGACCGTCATTGTCATCATGAAGCAGCAAGGAGAGGTGAGGCGACTGGTACACAAGGAATGAATGGGAATTATGAAAGGAGTAAAGTTCCTTCCGATCTGATTAATTCAATACTTGACCAAATAGAAAAACCAATTTTAAGGAGTTGGTTTTAATGAATTTATCTAGTGACAATTTAACACCTAGTCAAATACTTCAACCAATTTATCATCAAATTAATTCTAGTGATGATCATAGCTGGATAAGGCATGGAATTAGATCAATATTATATTTGAAAAATAAAGGGTTTGATCTGATTACTTCTTGTGATATTTGGGATTGCCTTGATTGTATGAAGCTTCAACCAATTAACCCCCGTTCTATGGGTCTAGTGGTCAAATTAGCCCATAAGAACGGCCTAATCGAAAGGACAGACAATTATAGGCCATCAAGACGGAAGCAAGCCAATCAAAGGCCGGTTAGGATTTGGAGGTTGATTGAATGAAGGTTTTAATCGCTTGCGAAGAATCCCAAACAATAGCAAAGGAATTTAGAAAATTAGGAGTTGAAGCATATAGCTGCGACATCTTAGACCCAAGTGGCGGAGTACCAAGCATTCACATTAAAGGGGATGCAATTGAAGAAGCATATAGCGGTAAATATGATCTGATGATTGCTCATCCCCCTTGCACATATTTAAGTCGGGCAGGTGCAAGATGGTTATACAAAGGTGGCGAACTAAATTCAGATCGTTATGATAAATTGGTTGAAGGTAGAGAATTTTTCATGAAGTTAAAAAATGCACCAATAAAGCATATAGCAATTGAAAACCCTACGCCTTTCAAAATAGCTAATTTAGGTAAACCCGACCAAGTTATACAACCTTATCAATTTGGAGATCCATATTCAAAAAGAACTTTGTTATGGTTAAAGAATTTACCAAAATTAAAACATACTGATATTATTGATAAAAGTAAAGTTAAGACTTTTTTGCCTTCTAATGTATCGGGTAAAAAGAAAGGCCAAAAGTATAGTTTTGGAGTTGCTAAGAATCAAAAAGAATATTCTAAAACTTTCAAGGGAATTGCTGAAGCAATAGCTTTTCAATGGACTAATTATTTGAAAAATAAAGGGGGCATTTAATTGAGTAAACCAACTATTACTATTTGCATTGATTATGATTTAATGCCAGTTGTTAAAGAACTTCAATCAAGAAGAAAATTCAGCGCATTTATTCAAGATTCATTAAGACAACATAGATCAATAATTGAAGCCGAATCATTAGAGCATGAACGCGATAAGGTTGAGCAAGAACTTCAATCATTATTAGCTAAAAAGGCCACCATAGAAACAAAGTTAAACAATATTGTGATTGAAGAAGAGAAGGCTCAAAGCATAGACGATTTAGTTATTGAACTCAGATCACTCAATAATAAAAAGAACGACTTTGATTGGTTGGGAGATTTGCCAACCAATAAAAAACCCCCTCAATTTCATGAGTGGCACAATAGAAGAATGCAAGTTTTTAACACATTGAAAGATATGGGTTTTGACTTTTCAAAATTGAAGGAGTGAATTAATTACATTAATTAATTAATTAATTAATTAAATAATTAGTATAGTATAGTATAGTATAGTATAGTATAAGGAGAAATAAAAATGAAAGTAATAAAAAGAGATTTCAAAAAAGAACCGCTACAAGTTTTATCTTATGGGGGTGGAGTTCAATCAACAGCTATGATATTATTGATGATCGAAGGCAAACTACCAATACCGGATATAATTATTCATAGTGATACCGGATCTGAAATGCCATATACTGAGGATATTATTTTAGATATGAAAATTATTGTTGAGAATAAACTAGGTATTCCGTTTGAAATCGTGACAGCAAAACAAGGGAAACTTCATGAGGCTTATTATCAAAAAAATGCAGTTCCGGTGGTAGGAATTAGATCATGTACTGTAAATTTCAAGATACTACCCCAAAGAAGAAAAATTAGAGAAATAGTAGGGAAAGGAAACGGTAAACTATTGGCTGAATGTTGGTTAGGTATTACAACAGATGAAAGCAAAAGGGAAGTTCAAACAGACCTAAAATGGATTGGAAACAAATTCCCATTATTAGAATTGAATTATAGCCGTCAAGATTGTATTCAGATCAATAAAAAATATAACTTTGAAGTTAAAAAAAGCGGTTGCTTTGTTTGTCCTTATGGTGGCAAAAAATGGTTTATTAAATTGTATCAAGATCACCCCGATTTATTTGATATATGTTTGGAATTAGAAAAGAACTATCAAAAAAAGTACGGAAAAACTCATGGTTTAGTTCCTTCTTTATCAAATATTGAATCCTTACAAATTCCTAGTTTATTCACTTTTGGCGGGGAGATTCTTCAAGAAAATGAATCTAATTG
>Ga0233415_10001526_pt1 | contig 10049 bp, 7 predicted proteins | sample Na_anoxic_12_MG_FD_188631 | JGI IMG/M metagenome (GOLD analysis project Ga0233415, IMG submission 188631) | Seawater microbial communities from Saanich Inlet, British Columbia, Canada - Na_anoxic_12_MG | ecosystem: Environmental > Aquatic > Marine > Inlet | place: Canada: British Columbia...
ATACAGCATATAAGCATTTTCACCGAGTTGTTCGACCATGGGATCACGGCAAAAAAGTTCTACGAATTTGAGAATGTCGTTTTGTGTTTTTACGAAATCACCTTGCCCGAGTATTTTGTCGCGCACTTGGATATAAGGTGAGCGAACAACGGCGACTTCTTTTGCTAAACGACCGATGTCGTATTCTTTAATGGAATATTTGTGGCGTTGAATATACAAATACAAATGCATGGATTTCAGGAATTTAATGTCCTTTTCGACCTTGATTTTACGTTCTTCTTGGATATGTTCACTTGAAATTTCAAATCGATCATCGAATTCATTCAATAGTTTCTGTTTGGCAAGGGACTTTAGGCGTTTTTGTGCTTCGCTTAGATTTTCGCAATTTTGTGTTCGCTGGTTGCGGAAACATAGCTTATTCATATTACAAAGCAAATCATTATTGTCTAAAAAGACGTTTTCATCGACTTCTTCGTCGACCACCCATTCGTTATTACTACGTTTGTAATAAGCCGTTTTACGGCGAATGGCGGATTCGCTTTCGATTTCTTGTTTCTCTTTTTCATTCATGTTTTCCTCTAAACGTAATGTTTTGGGTTCGGGTTTGATCTCGACGACTGCATATTCCCCATTGCGAACCATTTTTTTACCGGCAATCATATCCAACGCAACTTCTTTTGCAAGTTTAGGCGGTATTTCATGTTTTTGTATTAATACTTCTTCCAAGAAATCGACAAAATCTTCGTCGTTGTATTTCTTGCGTTCGTCCTTGTAAGAATCCAGTAGTTTATAGGGTGTGTGATCATATTCGCTGTCATAATAAACGTCTTCTTTTCGGTTGTCTTTAAACAATGCATCTAACGATCCGTATTTCTTTGTTAAGACGTGTCGTTCGCAATCACTTGCTTTGATTTTTTCGATGGCGCCCATGTCTTCTATTTCGCCTTTTTCCAAGACTTCCATTATTTTTTCAGGAACGACCAAACTATACATCATTAAATTGATCAAATCGTAAAAAAGGGTGCCGTAGTCTTGGACAAGCATTCTAGAAACAACTGAACTGGAGGTCAATGACTCATAATGTTTTTGGCTTGAGCCGTTGTTTAGTAAGTAGTTTTTAACGAAGATTTCCAAGAAGTCGCTTTTTTCTTGGAAAATGCGGAAAATGCTGGCTAATAATGGTTCACTGTTGTTAAAACGATGGGTTTTGTATACATTGAGTTGTTGATTGTGTTCTTCCTTGGACTTTCGGAATTTTTGAATGTGTGTTTTCATGAAAAAGCGGAGTGAATTGTATTGGCTATAGTTCAATTCGTTTGTATACAAAAGGAAGGGTTCCAAGGCTTTTGTTCCACGGTAAACGGACAAAAACGAATAACATTCTTCTTCGCTATAAAGACGTTCTAACATGCGAATCATGACCTCTCCATTTGGGAAAACGGCTTGTAAGAAGTCGTTATAATTACCCTCGATTTCGTATTCGTCATTTTCAGCCTTGAAGAAATGTTGCACGTATTTCTTGAATTCCCCGGTTTCCTTCCAAAATTCGTCTTCGCGGTTTTCCTTCAAATCATCTAGTTCATTGTTCTTTATTTCGAGTTTGCGATGAAATAGGCGATACATTTGGAAAAAATGCGCGCCATATTGGACCTTTGTCAAAATAGAGGAAAGGGGCAATTGCACCTTGGAAAAATGCCATATTGGAAGTGGCAAGGTCAGCATCGAGCGCAATGTGAGTGAATCGTTCGGTGTCATTTGTTTTCGCACATACACTTTGCGACCCGTTTTTCCCAAGGTGGGTTCCAAGACGGTTTCCCCCAAACTGTATTTCTGAATAACGTATTGTCTTCGTGCATAAGAAACGCCGCCATCTCCCGAGCTTTCTACAACGGTGCTATAAAAATCCTCCAGGTTATTTACGATGGTTTCCAAGGAGCTTTCGATTTCCTTATTGGGTACCAAATAAGAATGTATGTTTAGAGGTTCTTCCATAGGAACGCTATAAGAATGTAATTTCTGGTTCATATTGGTATATTGTGGAATACTGCCCATTTTCAATTGATTGTTTTCGTATTGTTCTTGGATATTGGATTCTTCATTTAAGACTTCGCTTTCGTTTAAGTCAACAATGTCATTATACATATCGTTATTTGCCTCCGTATAAACCTTTTTGCGCAAAGAAACAACGGGAACAATCCATTTGAGTGTGTTTTTCAATTCCGAGAGATTTTTTACAAGGGGTTTGTAGTTTTTCCCTAAAAACGTATTGTTGATTACATTGCCGTGTGCGTCAAATCGCGAATATTGCTCGCGGAGTTCTTTGAAGCGTTCGATGAGTAAATGGATTTGCGCCAATACGGTGGGTGTTCTTTGTGAAACCGGTATTTTCATTAGCAATTCGTCCAAAAGATCGTTGACCTGGGTTTCCAAACTGAAACGCTGTTGATGTTCAGGCAATTCGACTTCTTGAACATATTCGCCCAACTCTTCGCCTATAATGAATTTCCCCGTTTGCAAATAGAGCTCTTGGAGTTCTTCGTCAATGTTTTTGTCGGGTGTGACTCCCTCGGACAATCGAATGTCCATATCACCCGAATCGGTATATTCCATGGAGGCGGTGGGTTTGCTCTCGATTTGTTCCAATATTTCACTGACATCGCCGTCTTGTGTTTGTTCCCGAATATTTACTAAAGAAGAGATTTTCTCCAAAGACGCGGGTTTGGACCGGATGATGATTTCCTCCAAAGGTATATTTTTCGGAATGCCTTTGTAGGCAAAATCAATGTATATTGTTTGCATGTCGGGATAGGTGGTGATTTCAATCATGTCTTCTTCGAGATTGGTGATTTCACCGGTAATAACAACGGGGACGTCGGCTTCAAAACGAATATCGACCCATGTTTTCGGAAGAAGTTGGTGTTGTCTGGCATAGCCCTTTTCCGCGCTTTTGCTTACTAATAGGATTTGTTCAATACTTTCATTTGTCAAATTCCCATTTTCGTCTAAGTGGAGTTGGACCATTTCAAACGTGTGAATATTGTGCATTTCGATCAAATCGTTATCAATGTAACTAATGTAAAATGTTTCCTCGTTTAATTGCGTATCTCTAGGTGCAACGATCGAAACAATAGAACCCAGTTCCAGATTTACTTCTTCTGGATTTTCGGATGGTTGCATTTGGAATTCTGTTTCTGTAGTTGGATCTATCATGTATATAATATAAATATACATTTCATTTGTTCAATGGTGATCAAACTAATAATAGCGGCTAAACAAACCAATGTTTATAGGATTCTTGTGAAATGTTCAATAAGTAAATGAATTAGAGAAATGGTTTATTAGTTCATGTAATGACGACTTATAAATTAACCACGGTTCAACACAAAAAAATCATTGAAAAAGATTGCGATTTATATGGAGGCTATGAATATAAAATGTTAAATTGCGACGAAGATTATATTGCATTTAACGAAAAACGGGAAATTACCCAATGCCGTTCGGTTGTTTTAAGTAAACCCGAGGGACAGTTGTATTCATTTTCACTTCCACTGAAAACGTATTGCGCGAATCTCCTTCAAACATACCAATCTTCTGCTTATTGCGTCAATGAATTCATCGAGGGCCCGTTAATCCATTTGTTTTATGACTGGCGTAAACAGCAGTGGGAAATCGCGACAAAACGCGGAATCGGGGGTTATTATCCGATTAGCGATTTCGAAAACAACAAAAAACAGGAATATTATGTGCGCACATTGTTTTGTGATGCTTTGTGTTGCGACAGTTTAAAACAAATGGCAAATCTAGACGAATTCTCAAAACATCATTGTTACAACTTCATTTTACAACATCCCAAGGTGAACGCCGATTTGACGTTAAAAAAGGTGTATTTAATAAACGTTTTTTCTCTTAATGCACATACAGCACAATACGTCGAACAAAGCGTATATATGCACTGGAATTGTTTTCAGGACCATTGTATATTATTTCCCCGAGAAGTATGCATAGACGATTCATTCGAAACGTATAATGAGCAATATTTAGAAGAAATGTGTAGGAAAAATGAAATCGCGGGTATTGTGTTTTACAATAAAAACAGTGGGCATTACGGAATATTTAAGCGAAAGTTGTTTTTGCTAAAACAAAGAAACAAATACATATGTCCGACGTCTTTGTTCCGTTTTTTGTGTATTTTAAAACTGGACAATTGGAAAGACAAACTACCTATGATTGACAATGTTTTTCCAAGAAAAACCTTTCGAAAATGCAAGGAGTTTTATGACGCCATGGTTTATGAGTTATATCAAGAATACATTGATATTTTTATTCACAAAAACCGAAAAAAAGAGAATTCGAGATTTGCGTTTTATTTGGCCGAAATGTATTCTCTTTATTATTTGACTTATTTAGGAAAAAAAATTCCGAGTTTTCAATTAAGTCATGTAAAGGAGTATATGCAAAACATGACTCCATTACAGCAGTATTATTTCGTATGCACATTGTTTCGTGACAATTAGTAGTTCATGCAATAATACGAATAATGCCTCTTTAGCTTAGTGGTAGAGCATCAGTCTTGTAAACTGAAGGTCGTGAGTTCAATTCTCATGAGAGGCTAGTGAGGGGGAATTTCCCTTCAAACATAACAATTATGCTATGTTTGAAGTTAATATAACAATACAGTATTTAGGACGATTTATAGAGTGCTATATACATTGGACAGTTTACTTAATATTTGCAAATATTTCGCCGTATGTTCTTTGTTTGTAGGACTCATTAGTCTTACTGGTTCACGTAACGTGTCAATTACACGTAATACTTCCCCGGAATTGGCTACTTTGTTTAAATCTTTTGAATAATCCTTGTCAAAGAAAAATTGGATATCTCCTTTGTCAATTTCAGTGACATAAGGAGTATAAATATAACTCAACCATACTTTAATCAAAAGACTGGGGTTTGCCATTTTGATCATTTCGAATGACTTTTTAGCAGATGCAATATCCTTGTTTTCTGGGAAAATAGTGATAATATCTTGTAAAAAAGCAAAAAACTGCGTGTTGAATGTTTTAAGGACAGTAGACTTGTCGGTCATTTAGATAAATGTAATCTATTCTTTTTATATATATTATTTTATTATATATGAAAGTTTTTTGGAAGCAAAGTTATTTGAAATATATTATTGTTGTAATCATTTTGTTATTGATTTTGTATTTTCTGTATTACCACAAAACATTGGAAGGCGCAACCAGCCAAACATATGGTAAAACAGAGAAATGTGGTGAATTTACAACGGCAAATAAAAAACTTACACATGATTTAACAAACATTACACTAAATACAAGTCAATCTACCATTACGCAAAAAATAAAAACTTGCATGAATTTGATTAATAATATAAATAGCTATTTGCCTATGAACATTAACGATATTGTTATTAATCCCATTGGACAAATACCACAAAGCAAATCGGCAAATAAAAATCCAGCCATAAATATTAATGTAACACCCCCATCGCAAAATCTACTTGGAACATTGAATTTTGCAAATAGTACTGATTCGACTGGCACCGGCACTAGTGAAGCCAGAGGACCGTCTGGTGCACCAAGTCCAGCATCAAGTAAATCAAATCCAACGTTTACAAATGACGAAGTAACAAGTATAAATTTACCGATATCTGGTGCAAAGTGGACACTCGATATTGTATTACCAACGGGTATGCAAGGTCCTACAGGTGAACAAGGTGATCCTGGAACGAATGGAACGGATGGATTACCAGGTCCGATGGGTTCAACGGGTCAACGTGGGCCACCGGGTAGAGTTCCTGGTTCAGTAATGACAAATGAATAATTGTAAATACATAATATATAAAGTTATGTATTTATTATTCCTATTTAGTCTATTGTTAATAGTATTATTAATACTTTTTTTTAATACGAAAAAGCAACAAGACGCCCTTACTACTTACGAGCAATCGCAAATAGTAAAAATAGAAGAACATTTAGAGGATATTCAAAATAGAATCCCCTATTTTACAATGGGCGTTATGGAATCTGGAAATGGATCAATTGCTCCTCGACTCGGCTCTCGCTTAAACAATATTATATTGGATTTTTATTTGCAGCAACCAGAAAAAGGCCCACAAGGAGCCGTAGGAAAAAAGGGGGAAAAAGGAAAAAAAGGTGTGCAAGGTCAAATGGGACATGTTGGACCCAAAGGTTATTATAACTGGTCCCAAGAGAAATTGTAAAGTGTTTATGGTATAATTTTATATAATTAGTTTATAGTAAGTAATGGCAAATAGTTCAGAGTATTCAGGGTATTCACTATCTCCAAATGTATACCCTCCTATGGATTTTTCTATACCTGGTGGAACACCTTTAGGTGTTATTCAACAAATTAAATGTAAAGTATGTCCACCACCATTAGGTCCAGAAGTCGCAAACCAGCAACTACAAACAGTTAACAAAATGATTAATGAACAGGCAAATGTAATCGAAGAATTGGAAAAATATATTACTGACTTGGAAAAACGTTATAAAATTCGATTCAATCCAAACGTAAATACAACATTCGGAACAGAGACAATGGGTAATATCAGTGGTAATTTAGAAAATATTACTTTTAATCTTACAATTGTGCCAGGTGTAACTGGACCAAAAGGAACACAAGGCCCGAATGGTAATATGGGAAGAGCGGGTAGCGATGGTCCAATCGGTCCACGTGGTCCGACCGGGTATTGGGGTAATATTGTGTAAATGTTCTATTTATTATAATTATATACATCAATTATATATAATTAATTATTTATGGGACAATCGAATAGTAGAGATGCATGTGGACACGGAAAGATGAAATATTTTTATAGTCAAATTGGTCATTGTGGCGGCAGTCTACCCCCTTGTATGCCGGAAGTATCACCAGCATGGTATCAAACCAAGACGGAAGCACATAACGCATTTAACCCCGCAATGAAAATTCATGATACAACTCAAAAAGGAAACGTTTCAACATGTTATCAGTCATTTTATGATATATACAACACATTTTACAGTAATAATAATGCTTGGAAAAAATTTTTTGATAACTTAGGGTTTATGGTAACACCACCATCATCGGAAATTGGTTCAAATAAAAATTATTATTATGATAATAATTATAACATTGGGGCGAAAGATAATCCCTGGATGTATGTACCTGATACGGGTAAAATATTAGGCGCTGTGCAGATAGGACCAAATGAACCAGCAATTACAACAGATGACTGGAATACTAATGATCGTGCAAAATCGGGTTATTACGCACACGGTTGTGATAAATACTATTATACATCTAGTCGCGGGCGAAATGCGACAAATGCAACTCATTATAAGTTTGCAAAACATCAAATTTTCTTTTTTAAAAACGTTTCCGATGCACAAAAATATGGAAAAAACGGTGCATGGATAGGAGTAACAACGTATAAGGGCGCAACATATTATTATTATCCAGATCCGTCGAATGTAGTGATAGCAAATGGCGGTATTACGATGAGTAGTTTTATTGATAGTTCAAATAACAATGTAAGTAGTATTGCACCTAGTTTTATTTCGGCAGTAGAAGCATGTAACGATTTATCGAATAACATCGAGAAATATAATAATAATTTAGTTGATGGAAATAAAGGATTTTATGAAGATGAACTTAGTAATGTGAGAAGCACTTATGGTTTAATAGAAAAAGAAACCAATAATTTATATACAGCTAAATATTTACCTCAGACACCGCCTAATTTATGCTATTTTAGTCCAAATCAAACTGAATATTATAATACTGGGAATGCAGATAATTACTTTTTTTCTAGTGATGTAGATGACTCTTTATGGACGTATAGTCCTGAATTATTAGAAAATGCGAAATTACAATGTAATAACCTAAATCAAACATTATTAAATGAAGCAAATGCATGTTGTATAAATGGTAATTCAATTGCGACTGCTCCATCTGGGACTAAATGCCCAGATACAATTTCAAACATATCTACTTTTGGTTGTAATATAAATACAACTAAGTTAGATGTTAATAATAATTATGCAGTTGGAAACAGTATTGCAAATTGCAATTCTGACAATTATACTAAAAATAAATCAATATGTACTATTCCAAATACTACTACCGAAGGTTTCGATAATCAATGGAACAACCCAGAATTAAAACAAAGTTTAGAAAAAATTAATACTACTTCAAATAATTTGGCCAATAATTTAAATAAAGTTCAAAAAGCCATTAATACTCCTTCATCTGTTGCGGCTTTTGGTAATGTAAAAGATGATTACAATGCAAAAAGTTTGAACAATGTAAATTCGAATTTATCAACAGCAATTAACAATATGGAATATTACATGATTTTCGCAACTGGAGGTGCTCCTGCCACAAGTAATAGTGAAGCTATTCCTGGATACAAATCGACACCAAACCTAACATATAACGAATTAACAGCCGACGTAAGCAATGCGCTAACATATAACGAGACCTCTGTAAATAATTGTGCAAACCCCAAAAGTATTATGGCTTATAATGACCAAAATCAATATTATTTATCGTCAGGTGGACCCGGTTGTATTAATTACCAGAACTTATACCAAAATACATTAACAACATGCGATTATGTTGTGCAAGAAGCCAAAAATTTTTCATTAAACCCGAAAGATGTTGTCGATATTAACAATATTGATAGAGATATGAAGCATGGATTAATTGGGCGCACATTAAGCGACACGGAAAACGTATTAGGTGGATTAAATAAAAGATGTTATAACTGGTATGTCGAATTTCAAAAATGGATCGACGATGAAGATCGTGCAGCAGCGATTCCGTGTGAACCTACCCGCCCAACCACAAATGGATTCGATAAGGAAGCACAAAGTATTGTGGATAAATGGAACGCCGAAGCAGGTGCATATTTAGAACAATTAATAAAACGTCTAAATACGATCAACGATTATGTTGAAAAATATCCAAATAATATTAATGTTAAATATACAGTTGTTCCAAATGGCACTCCAAACACTCCTTTTTCAATGTTAAATCCTTCAAACAACGGTGCTACAGGTCCAGCAAGCTACGAAATGGAAATGTATATACCAAGTGGTCCACAAGGTCCAAAAGGAGAAAACGGTGCACGTGGTCCAAATGGTCCGAACGGTCTTATGGGACCAACTGGCGCAACCGGTCCAGCAGGCATTAGTGAAATTCCGAACCAATATATTCCATATTTACAATAATGTGGGTATCATCATCTATATATTTATCTGTAAGGAATATATAGATAACTAATGAAAACAATGTCCTATGTGTTAATACTTATTTTGTTTCTAGTAATTGTATTTATTAATTCATATACAAAAGAAGGGTTTGCTGGAATAGAAGAAATAATGCAGAATAATATACAAGTAAATGCTATTAACAGTTATAGTCAAGACAGTATTCCACAAGAAAAATTAGCAAAATACGAAATTATATTAAAACACTATTTAGAATTGCTTCAAAATGCCAATGGATCGTATTTAACCGTGGAAATTTCCGATTCGAAAAACAGTAGTGTGCAAAATAAATTCGAGGCTTCTCTTTCCTGTGATATCGGAAAACAGGTCTTAAGTATAAACGTTCCAGTTGGCGTCACAGGAGATAAAGGACCCCAAGGACCCCAAGGACAACAAGGCGACCAAGGACCCGAAGGTAATAAGGGACCTACGGGTCCCCAAGGGGATCTTATTACATTTCCATTATAATTTGGGAACAAAAGCTTGTTGCTGACCTTGGATCTCATCCATCCTTTGCTGCTGTAAATTATCCACGGTTACATCGTTTTCTACTTTATCCGGTGTATATGTATCTGGAGGTGTGTAAATACTGATTATATCTTCGTTGGCACTTACATAATTATATAATTGTCTACGACCCCCATTCCCCTTGGCACTCAATTCTTCTGCGGTCAAGTTATACATTGTATATGGTTCGGAATAGATATTTACGCCGCCGCTTGATGCATTTAAACTACTTCCAATAGGCTCTCCTTG
>Ga0233415_10001528_pt1 | contig 10038 bp, 11 predicted proteins | sample Na_anoxic_12_MG_FD_188631 | JGI IMG/M metagenome (GOLD analysis project Ga0233415, IMG submission 188631) | Seawater microbial communities from Saanich Inlet, British Columbia, Canada - Na_anoxic_12_MG | ecosystem: Environmental > Aquatic > Marine > Inlet | place: Canada: British Columbia...
CCGCCGTACGGGCCTCAGCACACATATCACGCACTGTTTCTTTAAGTATCTTTTGAAGATCCTTGGGAAGTTTGTTATACCATGCCTTGTTAAATAGCCAGATGAAAAGACCCTGGGCATAATTAAGTTCGGTAAAGTATTTGGCAACTTCAAATTTCTTGGTAATGCTACATACAGTGAGTGTATGATCTAGACCGGTTATAACGCCCTGCTTAAGTGCCACCGGCACATCAGGCCAGGGCATCACTACAGGATTAAATCCCCATGCCTTGTAATTCAGTCTATTAACCTTTGCTTCGGCCACACGAAATTTAACCTTTTTGGCGTCTGCAATAGTTTTAACCGGTACGGTAGTTGCCCAGCCGTAGTTTCCATAACTGGCAATATCAACTGCCATTATCCCCTGATGATCCATCGCCATCAAGAAATGATCAAAAAGTTTTCCGCTGTTGACAAACTTGTCCAGTTTTTCAAAAGAGTTGATCAGAAAAGGCAGATTTACAAGACCGAATCTGGGACCCAGGTTGGTTGCTGCCACAGAACTGACAGCCATACCCTGGATTGCTCCCATCTGCAACTGATTTAAAACCTCCACTTCTCCGCCAAGCATGGAAAATGGTTTGTAGTCTAGATAGATCTGGCCATTAGTCCGTTTCCACAGTTCGTCCCGAATTGCAAAGCCAGTATAAACGCCCTTTAAAACCGGATGTGATACATTGGAAACAACGCATTTGTATTTTGCAGTTGATGGATCAAATTTAGCTTTCCATGCATCCAGAGATGGTTTCTTTTTTGCCATTGCCGGACCCATCAGCAAACCAAAGCTAACCATACATACCAAAATAATAATTACCAATCTTCTTAATGTCATCTGCGCCTCCTTTTGAAATTAGTTGTTACAACCATTTGCTAAACCAAATTCATTTGCCAAAGATAATTAAAGCTATATTGCAGCTACATCAAATTTTGTCAAGAGAAAAGTGGCCAGATCGTCAAATCCTCTTTTCATTTGCTGTCTAATGCTGATAGCGTATTTAAAAGTCTCATCTAATGCGTTGTAGCGGCTCTTTACGAGTCCATCAATGCTATCATCTACGATATTACTAAAATTATTTGACAGATGCTTTTTGAATCGTTATTTCCATAAACAGAAATTTAAAACTACAAAAAGAGAATAAAATGATAATAACAAAACCAGGAAAAGTTACAGATAGAATTCTGCTGCTGGGCGTTAAAGAATCATCTGTTTATATTCTCAAGGGAGAAGATGAATATGCCTTTCTTGGTGGCGGCATGGTCTATATTGTTCCTGAAATAGTTGAACAGCTTAAAGAGTTTAAAATCGAAGAAGAAAAGATAAAACGGATCATAATTTTACATTCCCATTTTGACCATTGCGGAGTTGTTCCTTTTTTTAAAAGGCGCTGGCCATGGGCAAAAGTAACTGCATCTCAAAGGGCAAAACAACTTTTGGCTGCTCCAAATGTGATAGAAACTATTGAATTTATGAATCAGGCACTTTTAAATGCAAAGGGTCGTGAAATTCAGGCTGAAGATCTGGGGCTTGAGTTTTCAGGTATAAATGTTGAAGAAGTTGTAAAAAATGATGATATCATTTCGTGCGGCGACCTTTCCATTAAAATAATAGAGGTTCCCGGCCACTCTTCATGTTCTATTGCCGCTTACGTGCCCGAAGAAAAAGCCATGTTTGCATCCGATGCAGGGGGAATCCCTTTTGGAGATCAGATTTTCACGTGCGCAAATTCTAATTTTGATAAATATCAGGAAAGCCTGGAAAAGATGGCGAGGTATGAAATCGAAGTTTACCTTGCTGAACACTATGGTGCAAGAACCAGTAAAGATGCCAACAGCTTCCTGAAAAAATCGATGGGTTTCGCCAAAGAGGCTAAAACTATTCTTGAATCATCTTATGCCCGAACCAAAGATGTAAAAAAGAGTACAGAAGAAATTACAGACATGCTTATGGAGAATGCCCCTGATGATTTTCTACACAGAGATATTATCGCTCTGGTTACCGGACAAATGCTAAAATATATTTCCAGACAACAATGATTTCAGACCTCGACATTTTGTTAAGAGATATGCTATTTTTTTGACAAAAGAAATGCGTTACGAATACATCAAGTTGCTTGTTAATGGATGCTGGATAAAAAACGAGTAACGATCAACCAGTAATGAGGTATGGGCTTTAATAAAAATCTAAGTTTATGCAAAATCAAAGTACAAAAGAACTTATCGAGCAAATAAAGCACAACGATGAAACTACCCGGAAGTTTTTTGAAATTGAAAAGCGTATTCTTTCAATTTTAAATTATAAGGATCTTTTTGAAGTCCTGCTGGATGAAATCAAAAAGAAATTCAGTATGCCCTATGTCTGGATTTCCCTGATTGATAAAAGCGAAGTAATGAGTTTCATAGAACATCTTGAGAGCTCTGAGATTTTAATAAAAAACATGAATATTGTTGATAAAAATACTTTCTTAAAACTTGTCGGCATTAAAACAACTCCCCTGCTTATTAATGATAACTTGAAAGCTTTCTCTAAACTTATTCCCCGGCAGGATAAATATGCCATCAGGTCGATTGCAATATCGCCAATTTCTTTTGAAGGAGAAATTATCGGAAGTTTAAATCAGGCGCACATTTCACCCGGACATTTTCAACCGGGACTGGATACAAGTTCCCTTGAGCAGCTTGCCGTAAAAGTCTCTTTTTGCCTGTCTAATGTTACTGCCCATGAAAAGCTGAAGTTCCTCGCCTACACCGATCCATTAACAGGATTGCTTAACCGCAGAGCAATGGAGAATGCGCTTAAAAGGGAGTTTTCCCGTGAAAAGCGTTATCAGAGAACGCTCTCCGTAGTCTTTATAGATCTTGACGATTTCAAAAGCGTTAATGATATTTATGGACATGACCGGGGCGATGAGCTTTTAAAGTACGTGGCGAATCAATTGTTTAATATAAGCAGAGATACGGATGTTGTCGCGAGATTTGCCGGAGATGAATTTATTTTTATCCTCCCGGAGACTTCAGCTGCAAGTACAAAAACTCTTATGAATCGTCTTAAAAGTTATTTCATCAGCCATCCCTTGGATACAGCAGGAACCTCAATACCCGTCTCCATCAGTTTCGGTGTTGCATCTACTGAAGACAAGTCAATTGAAAACCCGACTATGCTTTTAAAAAAAGCGGACGAGATGTTGTATAAAGCAAAAGCTGCGAGGAAGACGGCTTCTACAGAAAAGTAACAACTACTTTTTTATGCAACTACGGGCAATCGTCGATTTTATATGGACAAAATAAAAATGCCCTGCTTTATATTAAAAGCAGGGCATCGCATATATCAGTTTTGACGGTCTATAAAAATCCAGTTATTTTTTTTCCTCTTTGATATCTTCCGTTTTATCCTTTTTCTTTTCGGCTTTATCTTTTTTTTCTACCGTTTTGGCCTTCTTTTCAGCGGCCTGTTTCTCTTCAGCTTTTTTTTCTTTAGTTACTTTGGTTTTCTTTGTGGTTGTCGTTTTCTTCTCTTCTTCAGGTTTAGCTTCTTTTTTATCGGCTGCTTTTTTCTTCGCGGCAGGTTTTTTCTCTTTTACAGGTTCATCCTCTTTTTTATCAGCTTTGGCTTTCTTTTCTGCCAGCTTTTTTTTCGTTTTTTCAGGTTTACTTTCTTTTTCCTCAGCTATCGCCTTTTTTACAGCCGGTTTTTTGCTCTTTTTTTCAGGCTTTTCATCTTTTTTATCACCTGCTTCTTTCTTTGCTGCTGTCTTTTTCTCTGTTTCTTTTACCTTTTCTTCTTTTTCACTAACTGCAGCCTTCTTTTCTGAAATTATTTTCTTTTCCGCAGTAACCTTGGCCTTTTTCTTTGTCACCTTTTTCTTTTTCGGCTTTTCAACTGTGACAAGTTCTATAAGAGAAACAGGAGCAGCATCACCAGGACGTCTTCCAATTTTAACAATTCTTGTATAGCCCCCGGATATTTTACCATACTTTTCGCCAGCCTCTTTAAACAGTTTATAAACTACAGCTTTCTCCCTTATAATCGAGAGTGCCTGCCGCATTGCATGTAAATCCCCTCTTTTTGCAAGGGTTATCAAACGATCTGCCCATCTTCTTAATTCTTTAGCCTTGGCTCCGGTTGTATGGATTCGTTCATATTTAAATAAAGATGTAACCATGTTTCTGAACATGGCATTCCTGTGGCTGGTAGTTCTATTTAATTTCACACCGGCTTTTCTGTGTCTCATTTATTGACGCCCTTATAAAAAATGTAATGTATTTATCTACTCGGTTTCTTCCTCTGCATCTTCCTCAGGCGGAATAAATCCTTCAAGTTTCATCCCAAGAGAAAGACCCATTTCATTTAGGACTTCCTTAATTTCGTTAAGTGATTTTCTTCCAAAATTTTTAGTCTTGAGCATTTCGCCTTCTGTCTTATTTACAAGCTGGTAAAGCTTTAGAATATTTGCATTTTTAAGACAATTAGCGCTTCTTACAGAAAGCTCCAGTTCTTCAACACTTCTATAAAGATTTTCATTAAATTTTGGTTTTTCCGTTCCAGTCGATTTTTTTTCAGGTTCCGGTTCAAGTTGTTCATCAAAATTAATAAAAATAGACATTTGTTCTTTCAATATTTTGGCAGCATAGGCAACAGCATCCTCTGGCTTAACGCTACCATCCGTCCAGACTTCCATTGTAAGTTTATCATAGTCTGTTTTTTGGCCAACACGAGCATTCCCAACCACATAAGTTACACGTTTAATAGGTGAAAATACGGAATCTACAGGAATCGTTCCTACAGGTGCATCTTGATCTTTATTTGCTTCAGCCAGAGAATATCCTTTCCCGATCTTAACGATCATATCCATTTTCAAATCAGACTTCTCCGAAAGTGTGGCAATATGCAGTCCGGGGTTAAGCACTTCACATTTTCCGTCATCACTGATTATATCACCGGATGTAACCTCGTTAGGTCCCTGGGCATCAATTCGTATTGTCCTCGGCTCATTATCGGAAAGCCTTAAGCGAACTTCCTTTAAATTAAGTATTATTTCAGATACGTCTTCAAGCACCCCCTCAATTACGCTGAATTCATGCATGACAGTGTCAAGCTTTACAGATACTATTGCAGCTCCGTAGAGAGAAGAAAGAATTATTCGTCTTAAAGCATTTCCGATTGTTATCCCAAATCCTCTTTCAAGAGGTTCGCAAACAAATTTACCATATGATGGTTTACTGTTTACCTGAACCTTTTCCGGCTTTATCATCTCTTGCCAGTTAATGTACATCAGTTCATTTGATGGCATTTATTATCTCCAGTTTTTTGATTGGCTAATCAAGTTTTATTAGAATGCCCGTAAGAAAAAAAAGGCTATCTTTTAGTGTATCCGCACGCCCATTCGGCTTGCACAATCTCCACTTTGTAAGTGTTCTCAGGTGCTGTAGCTGTGCGTGCTCAAGGCGGCCAGCTATAGTCTGCTATGCTGGCCGCCTTGAGCGCGCGCAGATGCAGTGCCTGAGAACGCTTACGTTATTTGGAATACAGCTCTACTATAAGCTGCTCCTGCATGGGCATTGTAATATCTTCCCGTTCAGGAGAAGTATTGACTATTCCCTTCATGTTATCTTTTTCCAGCTCGAGCCATTGTGGAATACCTCTTCGTACAACAGCATCAAGAGCATCAGTAATGGCCTGCATTTTCCGGCTTTTCTCCCGTATTTCAATAACATCACCTTCTTTTACAAGATATGACGGAATATTAACCTTCTTGCCATTTACCTGAAAATGATTGTGCTTAACAAAATGGCGCCCCTGGGTGCGTGAATTAACGAAACCCAAGCGATATACTACATTGTCAAACCGCCTTTCAAGCATCATAAGAAGATTTGATCCTGTTATACCCTTTTTACGTTCCGCCCTTTCAAAAAACAGGTGAAACTGCTTTTCCGACAGGCCGTAAATACGTTTTACCTTCTGCTTTTCTCTAAGCTGAATACCATAATCAGATATCTTTCTTCCACGACGCTGGCCATGTTGTCCCGGCGGATATCCCCGTCGATCAAAAGCACACTTGTCAGAATAACAGCGATCTCCCTTAAGATACATTTTTATATTTTCACGCCTGCATAAGCGGCATACCGAGCCTGTATATCTTGCCAAGTCCTTCCTCCTTTTTTATCTAAAACAGCTAAATAGTTGAAAAGTTAAATTGTTATAAGTTGTTTTAACAACTCAACCATTTAACCACTTCACCAGTCAACCAATCATACTCTGCGCCTTTTAGGCGGCCTGCAACCATTATGCGGAATAGGTGTTACGTCTTTAATAATGACAACTTTGAACCCGGTTGCCTGCAGCGAACGAAGTGCCGATTCTCTGCCCGGCCCTGGCCCTTTTACATACACCTCAACATTTCTCATCCCATGTTCCATTGCCTTTTTTGCAGCATCTTCTGCCGCAAGCTGGGCTGCAAAAGGTGTACTTTTGCGTGACCCCTTAAAGCCCTGAACACCGGAGCTTGACCATGCCACGACATTGCCGGCAGGGTCCGTAATTGTAACTATTGTATTATTAAAAGTAGCCTGTATGTGTACTACGCCACTGGCTATATTCTTTTTTTCTTTTTTTTTGGTACGGGTTTTGCTAGCCATGTATAAAGTTCCTATATCTTATCTGGTAATGAGTGTACTGATTAATTCGTCCCTGCAACAAAAACTCGAAAAAGACAATAAAATTAGACTGTTATTTACTTTCCCTCATTATTTTTTCTTTATCCCGCCTCTCTTCTTTACAGCTGACCTTTTGGGTCCTTTGCGCGTTCGTGCGTTAGTACTTGTCCTCTGGCCACGAACCGGCAGAGATCTTCTATGACGAAGTCCACGGTATGATCCAAGATCCATCAATCTTTTTATATTCATGGATATTTCCGTGCGGAGTTCACCTTCTACTTTAAATTCACTGTCTATTACTTTGCGGATACTATTAATCTCCGATTCGGACAGCTCATCAGTATTTGTATCCGGATTAATCTTTAGCTGTTTCAGTATTACATTTGATCTGGACCTGCCTATCCCGTAAATATATGTCAATCCAATCTCAACTCGCTTACGTTTGGGTAAATCTACACCCGAAATTCTTGCCAAAGCTTATCCTCCTTTTATCCCTGCCTCTGTTTATGCCTTTTATTTTCGCAAATTACCCTTACAACCCCTTTTCTGCGCACTACCTTACATTTGCTGCAAATTTTTTTAACCGATGACCTGACCTTCATCTGAAACTCCTTTTTTTCTGATCCTTTAGGGAAAACCTGCAGGACCTATTTTGCCCTGTAAGTTATCCTGCCTCTGCTAAGGTCATATGGCGAAAGCTCAACAGAAACTTTGTCTCCAGGTAAGATTTTGATAAAATGCATCCGCATCTTCCCGGAAATGTGTGCAAGGACCTGGTGCTTATTTTCCAGTTCCACTTTGAACATTGCGTTAGGCAAAGTTTCAAGGACAATTCCTTCTGTTTTTATCAATTCCTCTTTAGCCATCATCTACTCCCGTCTCTTGCACTTAAAATAGCAGGACCCTCATTCGTAATTGCTATGGTATGTTCAAAATGTGCGGATAAGCCACCATCTTTTGTTACCGCTGTCCACCCATCTTCAAGTATCTCAACCTCATAACCTTTTTCATTGACCATGGGTTCAATAGCTATCGTCATCCCCGATTTTAAAAGTATTCCCATGCCCGGTTTCCCGAAATTCGGTATCTGGGGATCTTCATGAAGGTTGCTGCCAATACCATGGCCTACAAATATGCGAACAACGGAAAACCCGGCATCTTCCACGTGCTTTTGAACCGCATTGGAAATATCTGAAAGCCGACCATTTACAACTGCTTTTTCAATTCCTTTATACAGCGCCTGTTCCGTAATATTCATAAGCCGCCGCGAAGATTCGGATATTTTCCCAACAGCCACAGTCAGGGCAGAGTCTCCATAATAGCCGCCATAAAGAACTCCGAAATCCATGCTTAAAATGTCGCCCTCTTTAAGCGCCTTTTTAGAAGGAAATCCGTGAACAACTGCTTCATTAACCGAAGCGCAAAGTGAATATGGGAAACCCCGGTAACCTTTAAATGCCGGCTTTGCTTCGTTCTTCCTTGTCAGTTCTTCTGCAAGGTTGTTTAAATAAAGCGTGTTAACTCCCGGTTTGACCTCTGATTCAAGTACAGAAAGAATCTTTGCAACAATTTGATTACTCGCGTGTATCTTTTCAACTTCTTTAGGTGATTTTAAAACCACCATATCAAAACCGCCCCTTCATTTTTGCCCCGCCTTTTTTCAAAAAGCCCTCGTAATGGCGGCTTAACATGTGTGATTCCATTTGTGCAATCGTATCAATTGCCACACCTACAACAATCAAAAGTGCGGTACCACCAAAATAAAAAGGAACATTGAATTTTGTAATTAAGATGGATGGCAGAACGCATACTGCTGAAACATATATAGCCCCACCAAGAGTAATGCGGGTTAACACCCTGTCAATATAATCTGCGGTACGTTTACCCGGGCGAATACCAGGAATATAACCGCCCTGTTTTTTCATATTATCCGCCACGTCAACCGGGTTAAATGTAACGGCTGTATAAAAATAACAGAAAAAGAAGATCATCCCCACATAACACAGTTCATATACAACATTACCCGGTGTTATTGAAGAAACGATATTCTGCATCCAGGCAATTGTTATAAAACTGGCAACAGTTGCAGGAAACATCATAATTGATGAAGCGAAAATCGGCGGTATTACGCCTGATGTATTAATCTTAAGCGGAAGATGCGTACTCTGTCCGCCATACATTTTTCTGCCGATAATTCTTTTGGCATATTGAACGGGTATTCTGCGCTGAGCCTGTTCGACAAATATAATCACGGCCACAACAAGAACCATTAGAATAGACAAAACCAGCACAGGAAATATTCCCATCGCTCCTGTTGAAACAAGGCGAAATGTATTTGCAATCGCTGTCGGCATACTGGCCACTATGCCTGCGAATATAATAAGAGAAATACCGTTGCCGATTCCGCGTTCAGTAATCTGTTCTCCAAGCCACATAATAAATGCTGTTCCGGCAGTAAGGGTAATAACCGTCATCATTCTGAAAGACCACCCCGGTGTGATAACAGCCCCCATTCTTTCAAGACCGACGCTTATTCCAAAGCCCTGTATAATACTTAAAACAACGGTTCCATATCGAGTATATTGAGTAATCTTTTTTCGCCCCTGTTCGCCCTCTTTTTTTAATCGCTCAAGATGCGGCACAACCACAGTCATAAGCTGCAATATAATCGATGCACTAATATAAGGCATTATCCCTAAAGCAAAAACTGATAATCGCTCTAACGCACCTCCGGAAAACATATTAAAAATTCCGAGTATCGTCCCTTTGGCTCTGTCAAATATTTCAGCAAGAGCAGCAGCGTCTATACCGGGAACCGGCACATGCACTCCCACGCGGTATATAATCAGAAACGCAAGTGTGAAAAAAATCCTTTTTTTCAGCTCGGGAATTTTGAATATGTTGCCAAACCCACCGCCAATCATTTATACAACCTCTATGCTTCCGCCAGCCGATTCAATCTTTTTCCTGGCATTCTCACTGACCCTGTTTATCTTAATTTGAAGCGGATAATTTATCTCACCCAGGCCAAGGAGTTTTATTCCGTCCCTTTTTCCTTTAACAAGTCCCATCCGTATTAGCGCTGCTTCATCAACCGTGCTCCCGCTTTCAAATCTTGACAGGTCACGAATATTTATTTCTATTATTTTCTTTCTGAAAATATTTGCGAACCCGCGTTTTGGCAAACGGCGATGGATAGGCATCTGGCCGCCCTCAAAACCAGGTCTCACACCTCCTCCGGAACGGCTGTTATGTCCTTTTGTTCCTCTGCCTGCTGTCTTTCCTGTTCCGGATCCAACACCTCGCCCCAGCCGTTTTTTATTTTTATTTGACCCGCTTGCAGGCGAT
>Ga0233415_10001529_pt1 | contig 10035 bp, 18 predicted proteins | sample Na_anoxic_12_MG_FD_188631 | JGI IMG/M metagenome (GOLD analysis project Ga0233415, IMG submission 188631) | Seawater microbial communities from Saanich Inlet, British Columbia, Canada - Na_anoxic_12_MG | ecosystem: Environmental > Aquatic > Marine > Inlet | place: Canada: British Columbia...
CAGCCCTATCGTTTTTAAGAATTGCTTGTGCAAGTTCACCTGTTTCCTCCAGTAGTTTAATATATTGTGTCTTAGTATCTCCATTGTCTAATATTCCTTTTTTTCTTGCCCATTGGCGTATTAATTCGAATCTATCAGGTATTACGTCTGGATTATGCTTTGGATTAAAAAAGGCTTCATAGAAAGCCTTATTATAAATGTAGCTTCGATTTTCGTTATACATCGAGGATTTAGCATTCTGCATTATCCAGCCTATATGTTCTTTTTCTAATTTAAACTTATAATCTGGTGTTTCCCACTCTAACCCTATGTTATCCATAAGATTACCCTTAAGTTTATGTAAAGGCACCGGAAACGTACTTGTTTGTTCTGTTGGGTTTATTTTCATATTTGATTTAAATAAATTTTTATATAGTGTTCTATCTTTTCTGTAGCCATAAGACTGTTGAAGTTCTATCTCTTTGTTAGATATTAAATTAATATCGTCACTCGTAAATAAAACTTCATATTCGCCTGGTGCATAACCTTGCTGCTCCGTAACCCTCTTATTAAGATTACGTGTAACTCCGATTTTTTTACCAGGAATGTGATAAATGTTGTACATATTTTTGTTAGTTACCAACGCTTAAATCTGCTTTTATTGCAGGCAAAGGATTGTATTTTAATAATTTAATTTTATCAGCCGTAGGTATATGAACTTTTCCAATTACCGTATCAAACCACACACTATCTTTTAATTCAAGCTTAGGCAACACTCTTTTAGGTCTATCTAAATATATCTTAGCTTGTTCTAAGTGATTATTATATAAATGACAATCACCAAGTTGCCCAATAAGCTGACCCGCTTTTAAATTAGCACCTTTAGCCAGCATTTCTAATAGCAAACCATACATTGTAATATCGTATGGTAAACCTAAAAATACATCAGCTGATCTTTGCTGCCACATAAGATCCATAACACCATTGTTTATATAAACTTGAAAAGCGTAATGGCAAGGAGGTAAAACCATATCATTCATCTCATGTGGAGCCCATGCACTAACTATAAGACGCCTAGAGTCTGGATTAGTATTGATGCTATACACAAGATTTTTAAGCTGATCTACGCCGTTAAAATCGCGCCATTGTTTTCCGTATACAGGGCCTAATTTTTCATCTGTTCTGCCTGAGCGTTCATAATCTGGTCTCCAGTATTTAACGCCATTATCTTCTAAATATTTAAGATCAGTTCTGCCTTGCAATATCCAAAGCAATTCTGTTCTTGCGGCGTTGAAGCTTATTTTCTTTCCTGTAAGTATAGGGAAGCCAAGTGACATATCATGCTTAATCGTTCTTCCGAAGACAGATTTCGTCCCAGTCCCTGTTCTATCCGTTTTGTCAGATCCTCCGTAGAGAATTCCTGCCATAAGTCCTCTATATTCATTTTCTATATTTATCATAATAGTATTTACACATTTTATAGTATTCTGGCCAAATTGTTTTTTTGCAATACTTACTTGGCGATAAGTGTGGCTTTTCCCATTTTTTATATGGGCCTAAGTTAATAGCTACGTGCCAATGTTCCGCATCACCTTGAATCCCATATGGCGATATTCTTATGTTGTTTTTAATACAATACTTACACCATTCTAACTCTTCTGAATTTGCAGTATAAGGTGGTAAGCCGCCACTTTTGTTTTTCTTATACCCACTACCCATTTATTCCCAAGGCATTTTTTCACCTTCAAGATTTACTTGTTCATGAGGTATAAAACAACCTGACTTTGGTTCCCATTTAAAATGAGCTTCAGCACCATTCTCGCCTAAGTTTTGGAACTTAACTTTAAGTATCTTTGCTTTAACAGTTTTTTGTTCATAATCTCTATGAACTAATATACCGTGATAGCTAGCATCGTACCATTCGCCTCCGCCTTTAATATTGTACATTGTGGGCTCATCAATTTTGCCATCGCTTCCTTTATACATTTTAGTTGGATGCGCTACAATAAATACTAATACATCATATTTCTTAGCAAACATTTCTATCTTGCTTAAGTATTCCATTGTGTAACGATTAACATCTTCTGTTTTGCAATCAACGTCTCTTACTTTATTAAACGGATCTATAACTAAACATTTGATACCTTTGCGCTTAACAAGCTCAGCGCCTTTACGCAATACTGACTCAAGCGTATATCGTTCCATATCAATGTGAAAGTAATTACTATTACAATGATCTGCAACCTGGTTCCACTTGTCTCCGTGTATATCCGCTGACGTTGGCATACCTTGCCAGGTCTTACGCATTAACTTATGAGCGTGTAAATAAGTCGGTTGATTTTCAGGCGAAGCAAATGCCGTTTTCCACCCATAGTTCGCATTATATCCGACGACCATTTGGTCGACAAAATCACTCTTACCAGATGAAGGGATACCAGTGACCGTAATGAATTGACCAGTGTAAGTCGAAAATATATCATCAAAATTTGACAACCCAACTTGAAATCCTGGCTTAAAGCCATTACGAACAAAGTCCGTGACTTCATCTTCAATATCCCTGAACGTCGTAACATTCTCAAGAGGTACTGGTCTTGCGCAAAGTATACGCTGCGATAATTTTTCTTTTCCATAATTTATTAAATATTCATTAGCGTCTTTACAATCTTCAAACGATGCTAAAAAACAAACTTCCGCCCCAAGTCTTCTGACTAACTCTTGTTGCAATGCTTGTCCAGCTTCATCCGAATCTACAGCTAAAATAATCTTGTCTTTGTCTTCAAAATAATCAATACAATTATCAAGGTAATCTAAGTTATTTGAATTTAACGTAGCGCCATTAGGAACTGAAACAGCATTTGGTATACCAGCCTCGTGTAAAGCCAACACATCCATTTCGCCTTCAGTTATAACACAGTATTCATAGCCAACAACGCTATTGATATTATAAAATACTTTCTCAGCGCCTTTAAATAATTTAAAGTTCTTTCTGCCATCGCGATACTTAATGTTAATAAGTTGATCGCCCATGAAATAATTGAACTTTATAGTATTCTCGGTCTTACCGGTTTGTGGCATAAACTCAGAACCTTCACCGACTTTTACATCGGCTAAGGTTTGCTGAGATATACCTCTAGTTTTAAACCATTCAACAACCTTTGTACTAACCTCAGGTAAAACCTCAGGGGTATCGGGTCGAACGTATACTTTTTCAGACGCACCTTTGCGTTGATAAGTATGTAGTTGAAAACTAGTGTTACAATTATGACAAGTACCGAGACCCCGTTCCCAATCGTAAGAAGCGCATTTTGCTTTTTGGTTTTTGGGTTGTCTATCTGGAGAACACAAAGGACAAATCCCTTGTGATTTACCTTCGTCTAGACTATATTGATTGAATTCATCAATCAAAAATCCATTGATCTCTGTTGTCTGCATTTAATTTAATTTAATCTTCTATTAGTGTTACATTGCCATCGCTATCTGTTTCAACGCTAATGTAATCGTTTTCATCTACCATTCTTCTAAACATTTAGGGCATATGTCGCAGTAGTCGTGATCTTCCTGCGACATTTCCTCATTACACATTTCGCATTGCTGCATTAAAACGGCAAATCATCTGCGGGTGCTGCTTGCCCCACTGGAGCAGCTTGCATTGGTTGATCATCACGAGGAGCTGCAGCAACATTATCGCCGTTAGTCCAAACAACTGAAACATTACCTAAATAAGTTTTCTTTTGTTTAGCTTCACGCTCTTCTTTAGTTTGCGCTACAACAATAGGGCCTTGATTACCAAACTGGTCTGGCTCATCATTTATTGTTATTGTTATAGGTAAATACTTACCTTTTTTACCCGTGATAATCTTATCTTTGGGTACTTCAGATAAGTTTATACTCGCTTTAATTATACTTGCCATTATGCATATTGATTTACTTGATTAAACATTCTTTGCAACTGATCTTTAGTTGCGCCGCTATTCCGCCTTAAGTTGTCTACGGCTTTTACATGATTTTGATTTGCATAAAAATTATCTACACTTGTTTCAATTCCTGTAACTGTACATACTTTTGTCTGTGGTTTTCTGGTTCTTGCCATTGTTTAAAGGGTTTTATTAATAAAATGATTTTTTGGATCGAAATCCGGGTTTTGGAAGAACAGCTTATATTGTTCTGCCGCTTGTTGAACTTTGTCTGCACCTCTTGAATAAAATTCAGGGGAGCAATCAAATATTCCTATTTGGTGTGTGTTCTTGTCTATAACTATAAACAACATTTCATATCCAAATAGTTTACTATAAATGTAAGCTTGTGAGTCGTAGTTATACTTTGAAGCAGACCAGCGAAATTTTTCAATGTCTCCCGTTGTTTTCAGATCAATAACTAATCCTTCTTCGTGGTTAACAATATCCGCTTTGCCTTTCCATTGTAATCCTTCTAACTCTGTAATTCCAGGTTGTTCGTATATTACATCTTTACCGCGTATCAAACCGCGACAAACATCGTTTTCTAACATTATGTCTGTCATTAATTCTATTTGATCCACTTCTTTTTGTAATAAACACAGCTCACCGCCTGAAATCTCTTTATACGCTTTAGTATTCCGTGTAGAACTTTCAACTATCTTATACTTCTTAAGCTTGTCTGGCTCTAGTATTGCGGTGTGAAAGTAACCGCCAACTAAAAATGCAGCTGACGGTTTTAGTGATGTACCAAGCGCTAAAGGATTTGTAAGCAAAGTTCCAATATCACTATTAGACAAGTATTGTTTACCAAACTTGCCATAGTAGTTTTCATCGTCCCTTAGCTTTTCAATAGCTGCTTTGTTTTTCATTATAGTGTTGTTAACGCTTTTTCAACTTCAGCGCTTAATTTGTACTTCTTTTTTATTGCATCAAGCTTTCCGCCTTTTTGCACATAATCCTTTGCTTTAGCAAATGCTGGATCTTTTGTTGATGTTAATGTTGCACTCGCTTCTTTGCCATGAGTATTTACAGCATCAGAATCTTGAGTATCGTCTATTAGGAATAAATTACCTAACGCATACTTCTTTCCATAACTCGACGCACTACCAAACTGCTGTGGTGTTTGCATACCTTTTTGATTAAGGTCAACACCAACTAAAGCTGTAGCGTGTATAGCATTTTCGCCATCAGAAATTGTAGCTGTAGTTTCCATAATAGGTAATTGCTCAATGCTAGTTAATTTCTCATTGATTGTTACGCTAACTCCTAACTCTAATAGATAGGGTTTTGTTGCTTCGAGAATATCTTCGGCTGATCTGAAGTAGTATTTGCCGAATGAATTAAACCTTGATTTTTTAGATTTAAATTTTGTCTGGATTGTTGCCAGTTTTTGATTTATGGTCATAGGGTTTTCTTATTTGGTATATTAATATAATTACGTATTTTTTTTATAAATTAAAGATAATCAATCACTTGGTTTGCATCAGTGTTAGCGATTAACTTATCTATAGCCTCTCTTTTTATCTGTGAAACACGCACATTTGCGGTGTTTACACTTATATTTAATTTGTCCGCTATATAATTAGCAGAATGTTTATCGCAATCTAATCCATAAGATAATCTTATCACTTCATACTCAATAGCATTTAAGTGTTGCTTCATTAAGCCTAATAAATATACATTTAATAAATTTATATTATAAGGAACTGAAGTATCTTCTATTTGATAAATAGGATTTTCCTCTTCATTACTATAATTTTCATCAATACTAGAAAATACAGAATTAAAAAACAATGCCACCATTTTGTCATCTTCTGGATTTTTTCGTATTTGATTTAATTTATGCTCGGGTATTTTTACATCACCTCTATTAATATCTATAGCACGTCTTATAGCTCCTTTAATTCTTTTGCTAAAAAAACTTTTTAATGTTTTTTCAACATCTTCAGAATCAATAAGTAAGCTCCAATCTAATTTATCTACAGCCAAAGTCAAACCTTTATTACCTTCTTGTATTAAATCATTTATACTTAATACACCCGATGCTTGATCAGACGTAGCAAACTTTCGAGCTAAATTTTCAACAAGAGGCATAAACTTTATAATCATTTCATCCCTTGTGTAGTAATCATAAAACTTATCTTTAGGCATAGACCGTTTAAGATCTTCTTTATACCTTATATAATTTTGTACATTGTACTTTTTCATAGTTGTTGATTAAGTAATTCTTTTTCTTTTTTAAGTTCGTTGCTCATATTACGGTATATAGTTCTTGTAGAGCAATTAAGTGTATCAGCAAGTTTTGCTACCGTTATTTTAATTTGACTATCATTTATAATTAGCATTGCATCGTATATTTCACTTTCTGATATTTTTGATCTACCAACTAACTTACCTACTATAGATAGCTTTTGTCGCATATCCAAACCAGTGAAGTCTTTAAATATAACTTTACGTAGTTTATTAGGCGGTGGTGTATCTAATTCCATTAATGACACGTCATATATCATACTTTCTCTAAGCTGATCTGAAACTTTAAAAGTAACAAACCCTGTGCGCTTATTGCATATGTATTTAACAAGCGCTTCGAAGCCCTCTTGGTCCATTTGAGGATTAAGATACCATAATACATACAGATGCCATTTAAGGCTCTTATATGTGTTTATTTTAGCTCGTGAATTAAAGAGTGTATAGCATTGGTGTGTGCCACTCTCATAAAACCAACCCCATTCAAACGACTCTGTTGGTTCGTCGGTTGTGGGATTTTGTCGGTATATAATACGATGCTGATCAAGGTATTTGGTATTTCGGTCGTAGTGTGACATTAGCTTCTTACTATTAGTTATATATAAGCTATCGTCGCATAAACGTAATTAGCTTATATCTTTTTTGATATTTGTGAAACAAATTTATTTTGGTTTCATTGATTTCCATTATTAAGGCATCATTAAGTATTTCATACTTTAATGTCCATATACTATTTTGAAGATATTTTAGGTGTAACTTTTTTCTTCTGAAACGTTTTGACTTTTTTATTAATGTTCGCATAATTTGTGTATATAAAGTGGTCGTATAATTTTTTGCTCATTTTTATTTTTTACTGTGTGTTTTTCTTGTTCATAATAATTCCAGTACGCAGCTAAGCTACTAGGTTCCTTATATTCGTCAGGCATACATTGAGGCGGTTGCACAAATCCATTGTCTGGCATACCAGAAGGCGGGTACATTAAAGCTTCACGACACTTAGCAATACTAAGGTGATGCTTATTGTATCTAGCTGTATACTCTTTGCCTAATGCGAGCATGTGATCGTACAACCAATTGTAGTGGTGTATACTATCACGTACCCATATGGTACTTGGATGATTAAGGTGTGCTTTTTTGTATGGCACGTTATCACCGTTGTTATATACATGATGTGCGGTACATAACATTTGTGCTGATTCCAAAATCATTTTAACCTTATGCTTGTCGTAAAAGAAACTAGCTGCTTTAGCTGGGTCTGGGTGTAAATAAAATATATTCATAATGAACTAAGTTTGTTTTGTACCATTCTAATTTTGTTATTAACTATAGCGGCTTTTTCGTACTGTTCGCTTTCTTCATATTGCGACAATAGCGTCATAAGTCTAGCTAGCTCAGCTAATAGTAATTGCTCTTCGTCTTGAACCGCATTATAACTATCACCGAACATTTGATTTACGTCAGTGGTGAATTGCTGATCCCATTCTTTCTGCTTTTGAATTAAGCCGATCATAACGAGGTCAGCAACTCTTTCTGCTAACTTTTCAATTTCATCCTCAGTCATTAATTAATTTTATTATATGTAAATTTACGGGAAATAAAGCTGTTAATAAATTTACCTTTAGATGATGAATTAAATAATCCACGCCAATAAAATTTTGGAACGCTAAGATATTTATATATACCGTCATTATTAAAATAAACTATTAGCTCTTCTTTTTCAACATTATATTCCGCACTGTATATAGCGCTTGAGTTAACCATTACTGTTTCTATTGTGTCTTTCATATTTATTATTATCGTTAGGTGTTCGTATTACGTTTGCAAATTAATGAAACACTAATCCCACTTTGTTAGTTCTATTAAACCATCTTGTGGCGTGGAGGTCCACAGATGAAGCGTCAGTATAGCCAGCAGATACAAGATCGCTATGACTAGAAAATATTTTGGTGTGTCTATGTTTCCTTTCATTTATTAAATGTTTTTGTTTACCTGAATCGCTAAAAATAATGTCGTAATTATCTGGCAATGAGGTCTTTAGCATCATATCAATCATATTGGTGTAACTGTAAAACCGTACGTTCGGATTGTGTATAGCAATCTCAATCCACTTTTTTAGATATGCGGGTGAGTAGTAATCTCCGCTATCATGGACCCTGACGTAATCAGGTTTCTTCTTACGTATTTCAGCGTTCATAGCTTCAACAAAGTTGTCAGTCTTTGTTAGCTCATAACGCTTTTCAAACGCAGGTTTTACATTACTCCAGATGTAGGCTCCTTTCTTGGCGTAGCAAAACTTAACGCATTCGCTAGCCATTGGGCATGTTAACTTACCACTTGCAGATTTATATGCAGGTATACCGAAGTTAAACACACGGAGCCCGAGTTCTTTACTTGTCTTTTTTAATTTACTATTTTGTGTCAGAAGATTCATAGTAGTCAATTATTTTTTCAATATCATTTTCCATATCCACGATCTCCTGCGCTAGTTCGTAAACTTCTTTAAAGCCACGTAGTTCGTAGGCACTAAATTCATACACGTCACGCTCTTCGATAGCGTACACGCAGTCTTGCATATCTTTTGCCGTGTTTTCGAAGCGGCAGTAACTCATATTTGGCATAATTTTAGTATTAATCTAGCAATACCATATAGGCTTCAATATTATTTTTTTGAAACCAACGTAGTGCTTTGTGAAATTCATTTACTTGTTTACTCGTTACAGTCTTTGGCGCAACTTCCATTATATACTGGCTACCCATTATAAAATCGTACATCGACAACTCAACACCGTTTAGATCGTATGTTTCGCCGCTAAACGGATTTGTTACTGTTTCACCTTTATCGTATATCATACCAGAAAACCATTTAGGCACTGATTGTTTCTTCTTCTCTTTCGTATTCATAACCTTCTTCAATTAGTTCGTTTTCAATTTCTTTTTTCTTATCGTTGTAATAGTCATCGTATACTTCTTCAATAACCTCTTGAAAATTATAGTTTTCATCGTCAAGTTGATCGTAGTATATACTAGCGCCATCAATCATAGCGTCAGCCATTTTTTCTAGCCAGTCATTATCATAATAGTATACGTCTTCATTAACATTAGGGTTGCGATCATTATCGGTTGCAATCCATACTTCATAGCCATCAGCAGTTGTTTCGGTATAAAACATCATATCAGGTTGATTTGGCCAGTCGCTAGTTATCTTAAAATCAAAGTGATCAGCTATAGTTTTAAGCATATAGTCATGGTCTAAATCTTCTCTCTCAAGTACGTTGATTTTACGCAGTCTTGTTTCGATTAATTCGTCAGTTAGTATTTTACTCATGGTCTTTAGATATTAAAATGTTATCGCCGTATTTAAAATCCCACGCTGAAATTCTTAAAAGTTCAATGTTGGAAAATGTGTATAGCGCGCTAACGTCGCTAATTTTTAAGTCACTATAAAATGTAGTGCTTGAAAGTGCTTTGACTATAGAGTCAACACTCGCTTGATATTTGTCGTTTTCAGAGGAATGTAATGCCTCTTTGATTTCAGGCTTTAGCCTTTCATAAATTGTTAGTCTACTCATAATTGTTTTTGTTTATTATATTATCGATTTTTGTTCGTATTTAGTTTGTAACTAGCGAGGGACTCGAACCCTCATACTCGTCAGTAGTAACCCTACCTAGTTCCCGGCTATTACGTGATCATTAATCGTATCTTTCGCCAATCGCTCTCATGCCATAGTTCACTACCAATGACCGCGCCGTATCTCCTCCCTGAGTTCCTAGCGAATGCCATGTGGATTTTATAGTTCATACCTTGTTGAGCTTTATTTAGAGCTTCGAATTGACCCGCTCTATTTACGCCGCC